>Ga0207696_1000724_pt1 | contig 22166 bp, 17 predicted proteins | sample KBSS54metaG_FD_184403 | JGI IMG/M metagenome (GOLD analysis project Ga0207696, IMG submission 184403) | Switchgrass rhizosphere microbial communities from Kellogg Biological Station, Michigan, USA - KBS S5-4 metaG (SPAdes) (version 2) | ecosystem: Host-associated > Plants > Roots > Rhizosphere >...
AAGCATGCAGCAGGATGCCCAGCGCATCACCGAAATCCTCGGCGTGATCGGCGCCATTGCCGGCCAGACCAACCTGCTGGCGCTCAACGCCGCCATCGAAGCAGCACGCGCCGGTGAGCAGGGTCGTGGTTTTGCGGTGGTGGCGGACGAAGTGCGTGCCCTCGCCGCCCGCACCCAGGCCAGCACTTCGGAAATCAACGAAATGTTGACCCGCCTGACCCAGGGCGTGAGCTCGTCGGTCAGCGCCATGGAAAACACCCAGGCCAGCTGCCAGTCGGCCGCCGATGCCACGGCGCGAGTCAACAGCGGCCTCGACGAGATGGCCGGCTCCGTCAGCCACATCAACAGCCTCAGCACCCAGATCGCCACCGCCGCCGAGCAGCAAAGCGCGGTCACCGAAGAGATCAACCGCAGCATGGTGCAGATCCGCCACATGGTCGATGAGCTGGTGGAAAGCGGCCAGGCCAGCGAACTCAACACCCGCCAGTTGCTGGAAGCCAACAGCCGGGTGAGCGCGATCATGGGGCGCTTCAAGGTTCGCTGACCGTTTTGTCATCTTGCGCTCAGTGGCCTGTCAGCTTTGATCTACGATCATGTTGGCAGGCCTGCCTCGTATCACTTGGAAACACTCCGTTGATGCCCGGCAGGAAAAACCGGTCAAAATGCCTTCCTTTTTTGACCGTTCCTCCTTCGAGCCGAGAGCCCTCCATGCGAAACCACCTGCGTCTGGCCGCCCTGAGCGCCCTGTTCATTTCCTCCCTGGCCCAAGCCGCCGACCTTATCCCGATCGAAGTCCACCGCGACGCCAACTGTGGCTGCTGCAAAAAGTGGATCAGCCACCTGGAAGCCAATGGCTTCAAGGTCGAAGACCACATCGAATCCGACATGAGCAGCTTCAAGCAAAAGCACGGTGTACCGCCACGCCTGGCGTCCTGCCACACCGCAATCATCAACGGCAAATTCGTCGAAGGCCACGTGCCGGCGGAACAGGTGCTGGCCCTGAGCAAGCGTGATGACCTGCTTGGCGTTGCCGCACCGGGCATGCCAATGGGCTCGCCGGGCATGGAAATGGACGGCATGAGCGATGCGTATCAAGTGATCGGCCTCAAGAAAGACGGCGCCGATGTGGTGGTGGCGGATTACCCGGCCCATTGATGACGGCGGGTTATCTCGGGCTGTTCCTGGCAGCGTTTGGCGCAGCGACACTCTTGCCACTGCAATCGGAAGCCGTGCTGGTCGGGCTGCTGGTCAGCGATCGTTACTGGCTGTGGGGGCTGCTGGCGGTGGCGACGCTGGGCAATGTCCTCGGTTCGCTGGTGAACTGGTGGCTGGGGCGCGGGCTGGAACGGTTTCAGGACCGGCGCTGGTTTCCGGTCAGCCCCAGGCATATGGAGCGCGCCCGCGTTCACTATCAGCGTTATGGTCACTGGTCGCTGCTGCTCAGCTGGCTGCCGGTGATCGGCGATCCGCTGACGCTGATCGCCGGGGTCATGCGCGAACCTCTCGGGCGCTTTCTGTTGATCGTCACTCTCGCCAAAGGCGCCCGCTACGGGGTGCTGGCGATGCTTACCCTCGGCTGGCTCGGTTGAACGATCGGGCCCGAGGATTGCCTGTGTTTAACGTCGCCCTAATCCGGCCGTTCCAGCATCGGCCGATTTCTTGTGGAGTTGTCCTATGTCTGTGTCGCTGACCCGCTGGCTGCCCGGCCTGCTGCTGACCGCCGCCCTGCCCCTGCTTGCTCACGCCGAAGGCCCGCAATACGGCCCGGAGCTGCAAGGTTTCGATTATCCCTACACCCTCAAGCACTTTGCCTTTCAGTCCCAGGGCAAGTCGCTGCAGATGGGTTACATGGACGTCGCCGCCCACGGCAAGGCCAACGGGCGAACCGTGGTGCTCATGCACGGGAAGAATTTTTGCGGCGCGACCTGGGACAATTCGATCAAGGCCCTGAGCGAGGCCGGTTACCGGGTGGTCGCCCCGGATCAGATCGGTTTCTGCACCTCCAGCAAACCCGATCACTACCAGTACACCTTCCAGCAACTGGCGGCCAACACCCAGCAACTGCTCAAGACGCTGGGCATCCAGAAAGCCACTCTGCTCGGCCACTCCACCGGCGGCATGCTCGCCACCCGTTACGCGCTGCAATACCCGGATCAGGTCGAGCAACTGGCGCTGGTCAATCCGATCGGCCTGGAAGACTGGAAAGCCCTCGGCGTGCCGTATCGCAGCGTCGATCAGTGGTATCAGCGCGAACTGAAAGTCACCGCCCAGGGCATTCGCGACTATGAACGCACAACCTATTACGACGGCCGCTGGAAACCCGAATTCGACCGTTGGGTGGACATGCTCGCCGGCCTGAGCAACGGCCCGGGCAAGACTCAGGTCGCATGGAACTCGGCGCTGATCTACGACATGATCTTCACCCAGCCGGTGTACTACGAGTTCAAGGACCTGAAGATGCCGACCCTGTTGCTGATCGGCACTTCCGACTCCACGGCCATCGGCAAGGACATTGCGCCACCGGAAGTGAAGGTGAAAATCGGTCACTACGAGGTGCTGGGCAAGCAGGTCGCGAAACTGATTCCTCAGTCCACGCTGGTGGAATTCCCCGGCATGGGCCACGCGCCGCAGATGGAAGAGCCGGCGAAATTCCACGAGGCACTGCTGGGCTGGCTGGACAAAACCAATCCCGTTCGTTGAAGAGGTAACGCTGATGGCGGTGCAGATTGCGGTGATCGATGACTGGCAGGATGTCGCGCGGGGCGTAGTCGACTGGTCGGTGCTCGACAGTCTCGGCGAAGTCACCTTCGTCCATGAGTACCCGGCGGACAACGCCACGCTGGCCGAACGTCTGGGCCGGTTCGAAGTGATTTGCGTGATGCGCGAACGCACGCGCTTCGATGAAGACCTGCTCAAACGCTTACCGAACCTGAAGCTGCTTGTCACCGGCGGCATGCGCAACGCCGCGCTGGACATGCCGGCCGCCGCCCGCCTCGGGATCAAGGTCTGCGGCACCGACAGCTACAAACACGCGGCGCCGGAACTGACCTGGGCGCTGATCATGGCCGCCACCCGCAATCTGCTGAACGAGGCCAACGCCCTGCGCGCCGGCCAGTGGCAGCAAGGCCTGGGCGGCGACCTGCACGGCAAGACCCTCGGCATTCTCGGGCTCGGCAGCATCGGTCAGCGGGTGGCGCAGTTCGGTCAGGTGTTCGGCATGCGCGTGATCGCCTGGAGCGAAAACCTCACCGCCGAGCGCGCCGAACAGGCCGGCGTCACTTATGTCAGCAAGCAGCAATTGTTCGAACAGGCTGACGTGTTGTCGGTGCATCTGGTGCTCAGCGACCGCAGCCGGGGTCTGGTGGATGCTCAGGCGCTGGAGTGGATGAAGCCGACCGCGCTGCTGGTCAACACCGCGCGCGGGCCGATTGTCGACGAAGCGGCGCTGATCAAAGCCTTGCAGAAACAGCGCCTCGGCGGTGCGGCCCTCGACGTGTTCGATCAGGAACCGTTGCCGGCCCTGCACCCGTTTCGCACCCTCGACAACGTGCTGGCCACACCGCATGTCGGTTACGTCAGCCGCCAGAACTATGAGCTGTTCTTTTCGCAGATGATCGAAGACATTCAAGCCTGGTCAGCCGGGGAACCGATCCGCCTGCTCAACTGAAACTCCTCGCCTTCGCGGGCAATCCCTGCCCGCGAAGCAGCACCCGCTGTTCGCCCGCCAACACAACTGTCCGCACCGCAACAGTGCGCCCGCACTTTCCCGGCGCCCGAAATCGTGACCGGCCGGTCACCATTTTGCATCATCGACCCCGCCAAACATGCACTTCGTCGGGGCGCCCCCCCTCCCGAAGCCACGGATTTCGTGAGCCTGCAACAGATTGTCGAACAATTCATCCGATTGGCCTGGCCCGCTCTAGTATCTGGCCTAGACTGGTTTTCGCGGGGTAAAACCGGCCGGTCATAAAGTCAAAAATTCGTCGAAACTTTTGCTGATCGCGGCGGGTCATCTGATAGGCAGGGCCAAAGCGACTGGTTCAAGTCTTGCAATGGCCCCCTCACCCATTCTGCTTGCGCGTGTTGGGTAGCGTTTGCTCACCGATGCGTGGCGCGTTTGCGCCCGGCCACAGGACTTGGCCATGGACATCGCTTGTTTAACACAAGAATCAGATCAAAAAAGACGGGAGATTCATATGATCAGTGCGGCATTGGATATTCAGGGAGAGCGTGCTCACCAGCCGGTCGGCGAGTCGAGCACCGTGAGCGTTCCCGGCAGCCGGTCGATCAACGTCCCGGGCACCAAGACGCTGACGCCGGTAGCCAGTCAGAACCCCAACAAGAAAAAAGTGTTGTTCGTGACCTCGGAAATCGCCGATCTGGTGAAGACCGGTGGTCTGGGAGACGTTTCTGCCGCCCTGCCCCGCGCCATGGCGCACCTGCATGACGTCCGGGTGTTGATCCCCGGTTACCCGCAAGTGATGAACAGCGAAAATCCGATCCACATCATCGGCGAACTGGGTGGCCACGCCGCGCTGCCGCCCTGCAAGATCGGGCGCATGGACATGCCCGACGGTCTGGTGATTTATGTGTTGATCTGCCCTGAACTTTACGCCCGCGACGGTGGCCCGTATGGCGCCAACAACGGTCGCGACTGGCCGGACAACCACATTCGCTTCGCCCGTTTGGGCCTGGCTGCTGCCGATATCGCCGCCAATCTCGCCCAAATCCACTGGTGCCCGGATCTGGTGCACGCCCACGACTGGCCGGCCGGACTGGCGCCTGCCTATATGCACTGGCGCGGGCAACGCACGCCGACCCTGTTCACCATTCACAACCTCGCGTATCAAGGCGTGACCAGCCTCGGCTCGTGCCCGGAACTCGGGATTCCGGCCCATGCCCTGCAACAGGAAGGCATGGAGTTCTACGGCAAGATGTCGTTCCTCAAGGCCGGCATGGCCTATTCGAGCCACATCACCACGGTCAGCGCCACCTACGCGCAGGAAATCACCACCCCGGATTTCGGCTGCGGTCTGGACGGTTTTCTCGCCGCCAAGACCCAGCAAGGTTTGCTCAGCGGCATCCCCAACGGCATCGATGAAAGTTGGGACGCCGCCACCGACCCGCACCTGTTCGCACCGTTTGCCATCGGCGACTGGGAAGGCAAAGCCGTCAACGCCGCCCATGTGCGCGAACTGTTCGGTCTGCAAGACTCCGAAGGCCCGCTGTTTGCCGTGGTCTCGCGTCTGGTCTATCAGAAAGGCCTCGACCTTACCGAAGCCGTGTCGGAATACATCGTCCAGAACGGGGGCCAGATCGCGATCATCGGCCGTGGCGAACCGGAAGAAGAACAGGCCATGCGCGAGCTGGCGCTGCGCTTCCCCGGGCAGATCGGCGTGCGCATCGGCTTCAATGAAACCGACGCCCGACGCATGTTTGCCGGCAGCGATTTCCTGCTGATGCCATCGCGGTATGAACCCTGCGGTCTGAGCCAGATGTACGCCCAGCGTTTCGGTTCGTTGCCGGTGGCACGCAACACTGGCGGGCTGGCCGACACCATTGAAAACGGCGTCACCGGTTTCCTGTTCAACGAATCGACCGCGGACAGCTACCGCGAAGCCCTGAGCCGCGCGTTCAAGGTGTTTGCGTTCCCGGACCTGCTGCACGCAATGCGTTGCCGGGCGATGGCCGCGCCGTTCAACTGGTGCAAGGCGGTCGAACCCTACGCCGAACTCTACGAACAACTGGTGGCCAAGGCGCTGGGTAAAACGCACCACAAATAACCAGGGAGGTTTTCAACGATGCCGTCACGGACACCTGAAAGCTGGCCCCACGGCGCGATCATGCTGGATGCCGACCACACGCAATTCGCGTTGTGGGCGCCGGATGCGTTTTACGTCAGCGTCGAGCTGGGCAACGGCCAGTCCCTGCCCATGCTGCCCCAGGGCGATGGCTGGTTTGTCATCAAGACCCGCTGCCCCGCCGGCAGCCGCTACCGTTTCAATATCGACGGCGAACTGGAGGTGCCCGACCCGGCCTCCAGAGCGCAGGACGGTGACCTCGACCGCCACAGTGTGGTGGTCGATCCGCACCTCTATTCCTGGCGCAACACCACCTGGCAAGGTCGGCCGTGGAATGAAGCGGTGATCTACGAATTGCATGTCGGCGCGCTCGGCGGGTTTGCCGAAGTCGAGCAGCATCTGGCGCGTCTGGCCGGACTGGGCATCACCGCCATTGAACTGATGCCGATCGCGCAGTTTCCCGGCGATCGCAACTGGGGCTACGACGGCGTGCTGCATTACGCGCCGCAGGCCAGTTACGGCACGCCGGAACAACTCAAACACCTTATCGACAGCGCCCACGGTTATGGCCTGGCAGTGATTCTCGACGTGGTCTACAACCACTTCGGCCCCGACGGCAATTACCTGCATCGCTACGCCAAAGGCTTTTTCCGCGAAGACAAACACACGCCGTGGGGCGCGGCTATCGACTTTCGTCGTCGCGAAGTGCGGGACTTCTTCGTCGAAAACGCCTTGATGTGGCTGCTGGAATACCGTTTCGACGGCCTGCGACTGGACGCGGTGCATGCCATACAAAGCCCGGACTTTCTGCCTGAACTCGCACATCGCATACGTCAGCAGATCGACCCCGCCCGCCATGTGTGGCTGACCATCGAGAACGAACTCAACCAGTCGAGCCTGTTGGAGGAAAACTATGACGCGCAGTGGAACGACGACGGCCATAACGCCCTGCACGTGTTGCTGACCGGTGAAACTGACGCCTATTACGCGGACTATGCACTGCAACCCACCGAGCAATTGGCCCGCTGCCTGAGCCAGGGTTTCGTGTTTCAGGGGCATATCACCCGCCACGGCGAACCCCGCGGCGAGCCAAGCGAGCATCTGCCCTCCACGGCGTTCGTGCTGTTCCTGCAGAATCACGACCAGATCGGCAACCGTGCCTTCGGCGAACGCTTGCATCAATTGTCCGACCCGCGCGCAGTGGATGCTGCGACAGCGCTGTTGTTACTGTCGCCGATGATTCCCCTGATGTTCATGGGCGACGAATACGCCGCCGAACAACCGTTCCTGTTTTTCACCAGCCACCATGGCGAACTGGCAAAGCTGGTGCGCGAAGGTCGGCGTAACGAGTTTGCGGCGTTCAGTGCTTTCTCCGATCCGCACAAGCGCGAGCAGATTCCCGATCCGAACGCCGAGCAAACGTTTCACGCCTCACAACCGCGGCTGGTCGGCAGCGGCACAGCTCGGCAACGGGAGACGTTGGCGCTGTACCGCCAACTGCTGCAATTGCGCCATCAATACATCATTCCCAACCTGTCCGGAACGCAGGCACTCGGCGCCCAGGTGCTGGGGCCCGGGGCGGTCAGCGCGCGCTGGCGGCTGGGCGATGGCAGCGAGCTGCGAATCGACCTGAACCTCAGCGATACGCCAGTGGTCAACCTTCCACAGGCTGATTCGGTGTGGCTGTTTCGTCAGCCATCCGACGCTGGCCTGTCGGATGAGGGGCAACTGCCCCCGTATTGCGCGCTCGTCAGCCTCACGGCCGCAACCCCTTTGCCACCCCTGGATGGAGAGCGCCTATGAGCGATGCGCAACTGGAAATTCTCGCCAGCCGAGCCGGCCTTGCCGTCGACTGGATTGACGCCAACGGCCGACCGCAAAAAGTCGCCCCGGCGGTGCTGCGCAATGTTCTGACCGGCCTCGGTCACCCGGCCGGAACGGCCCAGGAAATCGACGCCAGCCTGCTCGAACTGCAACAGGTGCAGGAAAATCGCCATCTGCCACCGCTGCTCACTGCCGACGCCGGCGTGGGCGTGGACCTGGCCCGTTATTTCGAACCCGAAACCCCTTGCGAGATTCACCTTGAAGACGGCTCGCGCCTGAACCTGAAGCTGGATGCCGAGGCCGTGTTGCCCGGCGAGATTCCGGTCGGCTATCAGCAAGTGCACATCGCCGACCAGCAATTCACCCTGGCCGTAGCACCGGAACGCTGCTTCAGCGTGGGTGACGCGGTGGACAGCCCGATACCTCGCGCGTGGGGCCTGAGCGTGCAGCTGTATGGCCTGCGCCGCCCCGGCGATGGCGGTTTCGGCGACACCCAGGCCCTGGAAGAACTGGCCCGGGTGGCCGGCGAGCGCGGTGCCGATGCCTTGGCGATCAGCCCGCTGCACGCGATGTTCAGCGCCGACACCGGGCGCTACAGCCCTTACTCGCCGTCAAGTCGGCTGTTTCTCAATGCGCTGTACGCCGCACCCGGCGCGATACTCGGCGAGCGCGCGCTGCGCGATGCGATTGAGGCGGCCGGCCTGACCGATCAGTTCGAGCAACTGGAAAACCTGAAACTGATCGACTGGCCGAAAGCCGCCGAGGCCAAACTGAAACTGCTGCAAGCCCTGTACGACGGCTTCATCAGCGGCGAGCACCCGTTACATGCGGATTTCTCCAGCTTCCGCGATGCCGGCGGCGAAGCGCTGGAAAACCACTGCCGCTTCGAAGCCATTCAGGAAATGCGCGCCGCCCGTGGCGAAAACCTCGATTGGCGCCAATGGCCGGAACACTGGCATGACCCGCGCGGCGCCGCCCTTGGCGCGTTTGCCGAAGAATACGCCGAGCGCATCAGCTACTTCGCGTTCTGCCAGTGGTTGATCCACCGCTGCCTCGAACGCGCCCAGACCGCCGCCCGCAGCGCCGGCATGGGCATCGGCCTGATTGCCGACCTGGCCGTGGGTGCGGACGGTGCCGGCAGTCAGGCCTGGAGCTTTCAGGATGAATTGCTCGCCTCGCTGACCGTCGGCGCACCGCCGGACATCCTCAATCGCTCGGGCCAGGGCTGGGGCATTTCCGCGTTTTCCCCGGAAGGTCTGGTGCGCAACGGTTTTCGCGCGTTCATCGACATGCTGCGCGCCAACTTCGCCCACGCCGGCGGGCTGCGCATCGACCACGTCATGGGTCTGCAACGGTTGTGGGTGATCCCCAACGGCGCGGTCCCGGCAGACGGTGCCTACCTGTATTACCCGGTGGATGACCTGCTGCGTCTGCTGACCCTCGAATCTCATCGCCATCAAGCGATCGTGCTCGGCGAAGACCTCGGCACCGTGCCCGATGGCCTGCGGGAAAAACTCATCGCCCGGGCCATGCTCGGCATGCGCGTGTTGTTGTTCGAGCAGGACAACACCCATTTCAAACCGATCCTCGACTGGCCGGACAACGCCCTCGCCACCACCAGCACCCACGATCTGCCGACCCTCAACGGCTGGTGGCATGGCCGCGACATCGACTGGAACGCGCGGCTCGGGCTGATCGACGCCAATGGCGAAATCGACTGGCGCCGTTACCGCGAACGCGAGCGTGAAGGCCTGCGCGGTGCCCTGAGCCAGGACCCGCAAAACTTTCGCGAGGAATCTCACGAAGCCGATCAGGTGGTCGACGCCGCTGTGCGTTTCCTCGGCCACACCCGGGCGCCGCTGGTGCTGTTGCCACTGGAAGATGCGCTGGGGCTCGACGAACAGGCCAACCTGCCCGGCACCATCGACACCCACCCGAACTGGTCGCGCCGCTTGCCGGGCACCAGCGAGGCGCTGCTCGACGGCGTTGACGCCGCACGACGCCTGGAACTGCTGGCTTGCGCGCGTCTTCAGGCAGCCGAGCGTGACCGATGAGTGCACTGCCTATCCAGAAACTGCGCGCCACGGTCCGCCTGCAATTTCATCGCGGTTTTACCCTCGATCAAGCGGTGCCGCTGGTGCCGTATTTCTCTCGACTCGGCATCAGCCACATTTACGCCTCGCCGCTGCTCGCCGCCCGCGCGGGCTCGATGCATGGCTACGATGTGGTCGACCCGACCCGGGTCAATCCGGAACTTGGCGGCGAGCCGGCCTTGCGCCGTCTGGTCGCCAGCCTGCGCGAACACGGGATGGGGCTGATCCTCGACATCGTCTCCAATCACATGGCCGTCGGTGGCGGCGACAACCCGTGGTGGCTCGACCTGCTGGAATGGGGGCGGCTCAGCCCCTACGGCGAATTCTTCGACATTCAGTGGCACTCGCCCGACCCGCTGATGGAAGGCCAGTTGCTGCTGCCGTTTCTCGGCAGCGATTACGGCGTCGCGCTACAGGACGCGACCCTGCCGCTGGTGTTCAACGCCGAGAGCGGTACCTTCCACGTCGAGCATTACGAACATCACTTCCCGATCTGCCCCGGCGATTACGGTGAACTGCTCAAATCCGATGACGCCCCGAACGAGGCGCTCAAGGCCCTCGCCGACCGCTTCAGCGCGCTCAGTTACCAGACCGACGCGCGCTCGCTGGCCCTCCCGCTCAAGGAAGAACTTCAGCAACTGGCCAGCGACCCGCAAATCCTCCAGGCCATCCAGCGCAACCTGACCCACTACGATTCGAAGACCGGAGAAGGTTTTCAGCGCCTGCATCAATTGCTGGAGCGGCAAAGCTATCGCCTGGCGAGCTGGCGCACGGCGGCGGATGACATCAACTGGCGGCGCTTCTTCGACATCAACGAACTCGGCGGTTTGCGCGTCGAACGCCCGGCGGTGTTCGAGGCCACTCACGGCAAGATCTTCCAGTTGATCGGCGAAGGCCTGATCGACGGCCTGCGCATCGACCACATCGACGGCCTCGCCGACCCGCGCAGCTACTGCCGCAAACTGCGCCGCCGCCTCGACCATCTGGCACCGGGCCGGCACTTGCCGATCTACGTCGAGAAGATCCTCGGCGACGGCGAAACGCTGCCCACCGACTGGTCCGTGGACGGCAGCACCGGTTATGAATTCATGAACCAGCTGTCGCTGCTGCAACACGATCCGGACGGCGAACATGTGCTGGGCGATCTGTGGAAACGCCGCACCGAACGCCCCTCTGCGTTTATCGAAGAAGCGCAACTGGCGCGCCAACAGATCCTCAACGGCTCGCTGGCCAGCGATTGCGAAAGTGTCGCCCAGGCCCTGCTGCAAGTGGCGCGCGATGACCTGATGACCCGAGACCTCACGCTCGGCTCGATCCGCCGGGTGCTGCAGGCGCTGATCGTGCACTTCCCGGTCTATCGCACCTACATCACCCCGATGGGCCGCTCGGCGCGGGACGAAGTGTTTTTCCAGCAGGCCATGGACGGTGCGCGGCAGACATTGAGCGAAGCCGATTGGCCAGTGCTCGACTCCGTAGCCGGCTGGCTTGGTGGCAAACCGTGGCGGCGCAAACCCCGTGGCCGTTCGCGCAAGATCCTGAAGCATGCCTGCGTGCGCTTTCAGCAACTCACTTCACCGGCCGCCGCCAAAGCGGTGGAAGACACCGCGCTGTATCGCTCGGCGGTGCTGCTGTCGCGCAATGACGTCGGCTACAACACCGAGCAGTTCAGCGCGCCGGTCAGCGACTTTCACGCGGTGAACCAGCAACGTCTGGTGAGCTTCCCGGACAACCTGCTGGCCACCGCCACCCACGACCACAAACGCGGCGAAGACACCCGTGCGCGGCTGGCCGTGCTCAGCGAACGCAGCCACTGGTACGCCGAGCAGATCGAGCTGTGGCGCGCCCTCGCCCGGCCGCTGCGCCATGACGATCAGCTGCCGTCGTCGGCGGACGAATTGATCCTTTATCAGGCACTGCTCGGCAGTTGGCCGCTGGACCTGCGCGACGACGATCAGGCCGGTTTCGCCGACTACGCCAAACGCATCTGGCAGTGGCAACAGAAAGCCCTGCGCGAAGCCAAGCTGCAAAGCAGCTGGAGCGCGCCGAACGAGGCGTACGAAAGCGCCGCTCAGGCGTTCACCGAACAATTGCTGCTGGCCCCCGAAGGCGAACTGCTGCGCGGGGCGCTGGCCAAGACCGTCAACAGCATCGCGGCGGCCGGCGCCCTCAACGGTCTGGCGCAAACCTTGCTGCGCATGACCGTGCCGGGTGTGCCGGATCTGTACCAGGGCAACGAGTATTGGGATTTCAGTCTGGTCGATCCGGACAACCGCCGGCCGGTGGACTACGGCCTGCGCGAACAGACCCTGACGGCGGCGCCTGCAGAGGAACTGTTGTCGGGCTGGCGTGACGGGCGAATCAAGCAGGCCTTGATCGCCCAGGTGCTGCAGTTGCGCACCGAACACAGCGAATTGTTTCGTCGCGGTTCGTACCAGGCCCTCGAGGTGCTGGGCAGCCAGGCGCACAACGTGCTCGCGTTTGCCCGCGAGCATGGGGGGCAACGGGTCATCGTAATTGTGCCGATCCGTTGCGCAACACTGCTGGAAAACAGTGCCCTACCCATGGTCGATGCGCTGCGCTGGGGCGATACGCGGGTGGTTTTACCGTTCGACGCCTCTGATGAAAATCTGAAGGGACTTTTTTCGAGCACCGCAGTCACAAAAAACAGGGAGCTGCACGTCAGCGCCGCGCTGGGGGATTTCCCGGTCAATCTGCTTATCCAACACGTCTAGCAGCATGAGTTCAGTCCAGGAGCATTGCGATGAGTACCGACGATAAACGCATCCGCGAATTCGCCTATCAGATCTGGGAATCCGAAGGTAAACCCGAAGGCCAGGAAGCGCGCCACTGGGAGATGGCGCGCAAGCTGGCCGAGTCCGAGGCGCTGGCACCGAAAAAATCGCCCAAGGCTGCCGGCAGTAAAACCGCAGGCAAGACCGCCACCGGCAAAGCCGTCGATGGCAAGGCGCCCGCCGCCAAGCCCAAGGCCACGACGGCCAAGGCCAAGCCAGCCAGTGCCGCCAAGGTCATTCCCCCGGGCGAAAAAGCCGCCGAGAAAAAGCCCCGCGCGCCGCGCAAGCCGCCTGCGGTCTGACGCTCCCCGAACCATTGAACTGAACGACCGTGTGGCGGGCTCGCTCGCCACCGAGGGCGCACTCGTCCTCAAGAAACATGAAGCCACTGTGGGAGCGAGCTTGCTCGCGAAGGCGATCTATCAGTCACCTCCATCTTTGAATGACAGACCGTATTCGCGAGCAAGCTCGCTCCCACAAAGAATTGATGCCCCCCCCCATTTGCAGGAGCACCTATGACCCGTCCAAAGAAAGCCGAGCCCGCCGCGCACGCCGAACCATCGCGCATCCGTGAAGGCCTGCCCTTCCCGCTCGGCGCGACCTGGGATGGTCTGGGGGTGAACTTCGCGCTGTTCTCCGCCAACGCCACCCGGGTCGAACTGTGCATTTTCGACGATGCCGGCGAAGTTGAGCTCGAACGCATCGAACTGCCGGAATACACCGACGAGATCTACCACGGCTATCTGCCCGATGCGCATCCTGGGCTGATCTACGGCTACCGCGTCTACGGCCCGTACGACCCGGCCAACGGCCACCGTTTCAACCACAACAAATTGCTGATCGACCCGTACGCCAAACAACTGGTCGGCCAGTTGAAATGGTCCGAAGCGCTGTTCGGCTACACCATCGGCCACCCGGACGCCGACCTTAGCTTCGACGAGCGCGACAGCGCGCCCTTCGTCCCCAAGTGCAAGGTCATCGACCCGGCGCACACCTGGGGCCACGACCATCGCGTCAGCGTGCCGTGGGACAAGACCATCATTTACGAGACCCACGTGCGCGGCATCAGCATGCGTCACCCTTCCGTGCCGGAGAACGTGCGCGGAACGTTTGCCGGGCTGATGGTCGACGACGTGCTGGAACACATCCGCAAACTCGGCGTGTCGACCGTCGAGCTGCTGCCGATCCACGCCTTCGTCAACGACCAGCACCTGCTGCACAAGGGCATGACCAATTACTGGGGCTACAACAGCATCGCGTTCTTCGCCCCGGACCCGCGCTACCTGGCCAGCGGCAAGATTGCCGAGTTCAAGGAAATGGTCGCGCACCTGCACGACGCCAATCTCGAAGTGATTCTCGACGTGGTCTACAACCACACCGCCGAGGGCAACGAGCAAGGCCCGACCCTGTCGATGCGCGGGATCGACAACGCCTCGTACTACCGCTTGATGCCGGACGACAAGCGCTTCTACATCAACGATTCCGGCACCGGCAACACTCTCGATTTGAGCCACCCGTGCGTGCTGCAAATGGTCACCGACTCGCTGCGCTACTGGGCCAGCGAAATGCACGTCGACGGCTTCCGTTTCGATCTGGCGACCATTCTCGGTCGCTATCACGACGGTTTCGACGAGCGTCACAGCTTCCTTGTGGCCTGCCGTCAGGACCCGGTGCTGCGTCAGGTGAAAATGATCGCCGAGCCCTGGGACTGTGGCCCCGGTGGCTATCAGGTGGGCAACTTCCCGCCGGGCTGGGTCGAGTGGAACGACAAGTTCCGCGACACCGTGCGCGCCTTCTGGAAAGGCGACGACGGCCAGCTCGCCGACTTCGCCAGCCGCATGACCGCCTCCGGGGAAATGTTCAATCAGCGCGGTCGCCGGCCTTATTCGTCGGTGAATTTCGTCACCGCCCACGACGGCTTCACCCTCAACGATCTGGTGTCCTACAACGACAAGCACAACGAGGCCAACGACGAAAACAATCAGGACGGCAGCAACAACAACCTGTCCTGGAACCACGGCGTCGAAGGCCCCACCGACGACCCGGAAATCAATGCGCTGCGCCACCGGCAGATGCGCAATTTCTTCGCCACGCTGCTCTTGTCCCAAGGCACGCCGATGCTGGTGGCCGGCGACGAATTCGCCCGCACCCAGGACGGCAACAACAACGCCTACTGCCAGGACAGCGAGATCGGCTGGGTCAACTGGGACCTGAGCGAGGACGGCAAGGCGCTGCTGAAATTCGTCAAACGCCTGATCAAGTTGCGCCTGGCCTACCCGATCCTGCGACGCGGGCGTTTTCTGGTCGGCGAATACAACGAGGACATCGGCGTCAAGGACGTGACCTGGCTTGCGCCGGACGCCACGGAAATGACCACCGAACACTGGCATGACGCGCAGAATCGCTGCATGGGCATGTTGCTTGACGGTCGCGCCCAGGAAACCGGGATCCGCCGCAAGGGTGCCGACGCCACGTTGCTGCTGGTGGTCAACGCGCATCACGACATCGTCAACTTCACCTTGCCGGAAGTGCCTGAAGGCAGTTTCTGGACGTGCATGATCGATACCAACCAGCCATCGATCCGTGGCCAAGAGCGTTTTGAATTCGGTCATGAGTACTCGGTCACCGGACGCTCGCTGCTGCTGTTTGAACTGCAACGCGAAGAAGAGGACTGACATGGACTTGCCCGTCTATCTCTCACGGCACGCGCCGGACTACCGCGACACTGCCGCTCTCGGCCTGTGTCTGCGGGAAATGGTCGAAGCCGGCCTCGACCATCTGCCATTGCCGGGAAGCGGTCGTACGCTGGAGCGCTGGCAACGGCTGTCCGAGGTCGGCGGGCATGATCTGGGGCTGTGCAAACTCTACGAAGGCCATACCGATGCGCTGGCGATCATCGAGCAACTCGGTGGCTCACCGACGCCCGGCAGCACGTGGGGCATGTGGGCAGCCGAACCACCGCAGGCGCGGGTTCGGGTCAGCCGTTCGGGGCAACTGGTGCGGCTGAACGGGCGCAAGGCCTGGTGCTCCGGGGCGGCGGTACTCAGTCACGCCCTGCTCACGGCGTGGGATGAGGGCGATCGTCAGCAACTGGTGGCCGTGGCCCTCGATCAACCGGGGGTGAGCGTGACAGATCAGGGCTGGCAAGCGGTCGGCATGGCCGCCACCGGCAGCGTCGAGGTGCTGTTCGATGATGTCGAGGCCCAGGCGATCGGCGACCCCGGCGACTATCTGCAACGTCCGGGTTTCTGGCACGGCGGGATCGGAATCGCTGCGTGCTGGTACGGCGCCGCGAGGGAGATCGGCGAGCGCTTGCGCCAGCAATGTGCGCGACGTGAAGAACCCCACGCGCTGGCCAGTCTCGGCGCCATCGACAGTGCCTTGCACGGTGCAGCTCAAGCGCTGCGCGTCAGCGCTCTGGACATCGACAGCCATCCCCACAGCAACGCCGAATTGCTGGCCCGCCGTGTACGCGCCGTGGTCGAAGATGCCGCCGAACAGGTCATTCGCGAGACAGGTCGGGCGCTCGGTGCCGGGCCGTTCTGCAAGGATCCGCACTTTGCCCGCCTGGCGGCCGACTTGCCGGTTTATCTGCGCCAGAGCCACGCCGAACGTGATCTGGCAGCACTGGGCCAACTGATTGCGCAACAACCGCGCGAGGGTTGGGCCCTATGAAACGCAATCCGATCGTCGGCGAAGGAACTTCCCTGCAGGAATGGCAAGGCTCACGGCATCTGGCGGCGGTGGACAGCATCGACATTCTCGATCTGGTACCGCCCGGATCGCGGGCGGTGGTAATCGCGCCGCACCCGGACGATGAAGTGCTCGGTTGCGGCGGGCTGTTGCAACGGCTCGCCGAGGCGGGACGTACCCTGCAACTGATCTCGGTCACCGATGGCAGCGCCAGTCATCCGGGCTCGGATCGCTGGCCGGTGCAGCGTCTGAGTGTGGTGCGCCCGCAGGAATCCGCCGAAGCCCTGCGCCGTCTCGGCTTGCCGATGCACCAGTTGCAGTGGCTGCGCGGCGGCTTCCCCGACACCCAGGTCGCCGCGCTCGAATCGATGCTGTGCGAATACCTGACCCGCTACCTGCAACCCGACGACGTGATCTTCACCACCTGGCGCGAAGACGGTCACAGCGACCACGAAGCCGTGGGCCGTGCCAGCGTCGAAGCGGCGCGCCGCGTAGGTGCGATCTGCCACGAACTGCCGGTCTGGACCTGGCACTGGGCAACACCCGAAGACGCCATCGTGCCCTGGGAACGGGCGCGCAAAATCCTGCTCAGCCCGGCACAGGTTGCGCGCAAGCGTCATGCGGTGCATGCGTTTGCCAGCCAGCTAGAGGGCGATCCCGAAGCCGGCCTGGCTCCGGTGCTCAAACCCTATGTCATTGATCGACTGCTGCAACCGTTCGAGGTGGTCTTCTTATGAGTGTCGAGGATCGCTACTTCGAAGGCCTGTTCGCGGGCAATAACGACCCGTGGGGATTTCGCCAGCGCTGGTACGAACAACGCAAACGTCTCGTGACCCTGGCGGCCCTGCCCCGGCCGCACTACCGGGCCATCTTCGAGCCCGGGTGCGCCAACGGTGAACTGAGTGCAGCACTGGCCGAACGCTGCGATCGTTTGTTGTGCTGCGACACCAGCGCCGCCGCAGCCAATCTGGCGCGCACACGGTTGAGTCTGTTCGACCACGCCGAGGTGCGTCACGGGCGCTTGCCGATTGACTGGCCTGAGGAAAAATTCGACCTGATCGTCTTCAGCGAAATCGGCTACTACCTCGATCGACAGGATCTGACAGAGGTCATCCGGCGCATCAGCGATTCATTGACGGCGGACGGGCAATTGCTCGCCTGTCACTGGCGCCCGCCCATCGAAGATTGCCCGCTCAATGCGCGACAGGTCCACGACCTGATTCACGAACAGTTGCACCTGCCGCGATTGGTCCTGCATCAGGAAGCCGATTTCCTGCTGGAAGTCTGGAGCCGCGAACCCCGTTCGGTGGCCGCGCTGGAGGGGTTGCGATGATTGGCATCCTGATTCCTGCGCACAACGAGGAAGAGTGGCTCGATGAATGTCTGCACGCAGCTTTGCGCGCTGGCGGACATCCCATGCTGGCGGGTGAACCGGTGGAAATTCTGGTGGTGCTGGACAGCTGCACCGATCGTTCGGCGCACATCGTCAGCCAGTATCCGGTGCAAGCTTTGAGCATCGAAGCGCGCAATGTCGGCCAGGCGCGAGCCATCGGCGCGCAGCAATTGCTTGAACGCGGTGCGCGCTGGATTTCCTGCTCCGACGCCGACAGCCGGGTCGCCGAGGATTGGCTGGTGGCGCAACTGGGGCTGGGCACTGATGCGGTGTGCGGCACGGTGACCGTTGACCGGTGGCATGACGGATTCGATGAAGCGGCGCAGATTCGCTATCACCGCGATTACCGCGCCTGCGAAGGCCATCGGCACATCCATGGCGCCAACCTGGGCGTCAGCGCGCAAGCTTATGTTCGCGCCGGCGGCTTCGAGCCGCTGTCCTGTGATGAGGACGTGCAGCTGGTGCGTCAACTCGAGCGCTCAGGGGCCAGCATCGCCTGGAGCCATCGCCCGCAAGTCATCACCAGCGCCCGTCTGGACAGCCGCGCACGCGGCGGTTTTGGCGACTATCTGCGACAGCTGGCACAGACTGAATAAAAAAAAGCGGATCAGGTTGATCTGTGACGCGACGAACCGCCCGTCTTGAGCAATACTCTGCTGCGCAGCAATCCAGGGTTCGGAGCGCTGCAGGGCTATCCACCAGCCTTCACGGGTCGCACACGCCTGGTATCACCAGCGTTTGGGCGACTGAGGGCGAGACTCAACAAGGACGTATCACTCATGAAACCGTTATCCCTCAGCGAGAGCGGCCTGCCGGCGCAGATCTGGAACAGCGCCCCGCAGCTCGACAATATTCCCGTCATCAACACCCACACTTTGGTCCCGCCCGGTGCCCGCGCAGTGGTCATCGCCCCGCACCCCGGCGATGAAGTGGTGACCTGCGGCGGCCTGCTGCAACTGCTTTCCAGCCTCGGCCATCCCTTGCAACTGCTGTCGATCACCGATGGCAGCGCTAGCCACCCAGGCTCGCGTCAGTGGTCGGAAAAACGCCTGAGCGTGTTCCGCCCGCAGGAAAGCGTCGAAGCCCTGCGCCGTCTGGGCTTGCCGATGCACAGCCTGAAATGGGTGCGCGGCGGTTTCACCGACAAAGCCCTGCTCGACCAGGAAACCCAACTGACCGATTTCATTGCCCGCTACCTGCGCCCCGGCGACGTGGTGTTCAGCACCTGGTGCGAAGACGGCACCGCCGATCATGAAGTGGTCGGCCGGGCCAGCGCCAAAGCGGCACAACAGGTCGGCGCGACCTACCACGATGTGCCGGTCTGGGCGTGGCACTGGCCGGAACGGGATCAGGCGCAGATTCCGTGGCATCGCGCACGCAAGTTGCGCCTCGACACCTGGACCGTCGCGCGCAAGAGCCACGCCACCCACGCCTACGCCAGTCAGCTCAATGGCGAACCGGCGATCGGTATTGCGCCGCTGCTGCCCAAGTCGATTCTGGAGCGCATGCGCCTGCCCTACGAGATCGTCTTCGTCGATTGACGATCCGTCGGGCGCGGGCAGCCACTCAAAGTGAACTGCCCGCGCCCGGATCAGTCGCATGAACAGGCAGTCATGATTCAGAGGAGTGAACGTGTCCAGCGATCCCAAGCGTCATGCCGTCGACGCACAGACCTCGACCCCGTCCGCCATCCATCGCCTGCGGGTGCTGACGGTCAATACGCACAAGGGTTTCACCGCGCTCAATCGACGTTTCATCCTTCCGGAGCTGCGCGAAGCGGTGCGCAGCACCTCGGCCGATCTGGTGTTTCTGCAGGAAGTGGTGGGCGAACACGAGCGGCATTCCAGCCGCTACAACGAATGGCCGCAAACCTCGCAGTACGAATTCCTTGCCGACAGCATGTGGAGCGATTTTGCCTACGGCCGCAATGCGGTGTATCCCGATGGCCATCACGGCAACGCCCTGTTGTCGAAGTACCCGATCCGCGAATACCGCAACCTCGACGTCTCCATTACCGGCCCTGAACGGCGCGGGCTGTTACATTGCGTACTGGATGTGCCGGGGCATGCCGAAGTGCATGCCATCTGCGTACACCTGAGCCTGCTCGAAAGCCATCGGCAATTGCAGTTGCAGCTGCTCTGCCAGTTGCTCGAATCGCTGCCCGACGATGCGCCGGTGATCATCGCCGGCGACTTCAATGACTGGCAGTTGCAGGGCAACGTCGCCCTCGCCCGCCGCGACTACCTGCACGAAGCCTTCGAACGTCATCACGGCCGCCCGGCCAAGACCTACCCCGCGCGGTTCCCGTTGCTGCGACTGGATCGGATTTATCTGCGCAATGCCAGCAGCCACGACCCGCAGATCCTCGGCAACAAACCGTGGACGCATCTCTCGGATCATTTGCCGCTGGCGGTTGAAGTGCATTTGTAGCGCGATACTGACAGCTGTCTTCACCCACAAAGCGCTGCGAAACCGATTGCCACATTCGGTTTCGCAGACCGACTGTCGGCTGTAAAACGTCTCTGCCTTGCGGGTTTCACAGCCATTGGCTCTACAAACAAGCACTTAGATAAATGCGCAAAAACATAAACTTGCATCATCTGTTTTGACCCGACCGCTCATCGTCCAATTTCTTGACGCAAGGGCTCGGGTCTTCTTAGCTCTACCTTACTACCCCCGGAAATACTACTCGGGGCGAACCCCAGGTCACTCGTCAAAACGGGCGGCCTCGGGCTCGCCACGCTCCATTCGGTCGCCCCTCGTTCGGGGTAGGAGAGACGCCAAGGCGAGATACCACATGCGCTAGCAAGGTAGAACTCCATGAAAACCTCACTCACCTCACAAGAGATCAAAGTCACGTTTTGCACTGTTTCAAGTTCTATCTTGCTGTGCTCGTCCATGGAGGCGCAGGCGGGTCCTGTGGCGGACGAGGCGACGCCCTGGTATCGCCAGGACATTCCCGTCATGACCCTCCCCGCCACGGTCGTGACCCCGGGCCCGCAGCGGCTGAGCCCACAGCCGGACCTGCGCGGTACAAACCTGATCACCGAAGACCTCGCGCCCTCGGCCTGGGATCAGCTTTACGGAGCGACCTCCCGCCAGGCGCAAACCGATGTCCTCAGCCCGGGCTTCGCCACGCCCGGCACTGGCGACTTCAAGGGGCCCGCCGTACTGACCCTGAAAAGCAGCAGCGGCCACACCCAGCAGGTCGGCCTGATCGGCGGGGTCAACCAGATTCAGGGCAACAGCAACGGCCTGATCACCAGCCGCGCCCTCGCCGACCCGACCACCGATACCCTGAATCTGCAAGGCCAGAGCCTCGGCGCTTACTACAGCCTGATCGGCCCGCAGGGCTGGCACGTCGATCTGTCGGCCAGTGGCGGCCGGGTCAGCGGTTTCAGCCGTAACGAGCAAGGCGCACGCCTGGCCACCGAAGGCAGCGCGATGACGCTGTCGGTGGAAGGCGGGTTCCCGATCGGCCTGGGGGAAAACTGGGTGGTTGAACCGCAGGCGCAATTGATCAACCAGCGCATCACCCTGGACACGCCCTACGCGGGTTCGGGCAATGCGTCCTCCAGCGACATTTCATCGTGGAGCGGCCGGGTCGGTGCACGCTTGAAAGGTAGCTACGATCTGAACGGCCTGCCGGTCGAACCCTACGTGCGCACGAACTTGTGGCACACGGTGTACACCGGCAACACGGTGACGCTGGATCAAGTGGACAAGATCAGCAGCAGCCGCAAATCCTCGACCGTTGAAGTCGGACTGGGGCTGGTGGCGAGAATGACGCCGACGGTCAGCCTGTACGTCAGCGCCGATTACAGCAGCGACGTGGATGACAATGACCTGAACGGGTTGATTGGCAGCCTGGGGGTCCGGATGCGGTGGTGAAGACGATATCGCTAGCAGGCTAGCTCCCACGGTAGATTGTCAGCGTCGACTGATTATTTGTGGGAGCCAGCCTGCTGGCGAAAGCAGCGACTCGGTTATGGATCAGGCTTCCGGTTTAAGGATCAACACCGCCAGCGGCGGCAAATTCAGTTCCAGCGACAACGCCTGCCCATGGCTGGCCACCTCTTCGGTGAACGCCCCGCCCCCGTTGCCATAATTGGAACCGGCATAGGTGTCGGCGTCACTGTTGAGCAATTCCTTCCAGCGCCCGGCGAACGGCACACCGACGCGATACGACTGGCGTGGCACCGGGGTGAAGTTGGCCACCACCAGCACCGGCGTTCCGTCCTTGCTCCAGCGCAGCCATGCGTAAACGCTGTTGATCGCATCGTCACCGATCAACCACTGGAAGCCTTGCGGCGCATCGTCCTGCTCGTGCAGCGCCGGTTCTTCGCGGTAGAGCCGGTTGAGGTCGCCGACCAGCTTCTGCACGCCTTTGTGTTCCGAATACTGCAGCAGATACCAGTCGAGCTGCTGGTCGTGATTCCACTCGCGCCACTGGCCGAACTCGCAGCCCATGAACAGCAGTTTCTTGCCCGGATGGGTCCACATGAAGCTTAGATAGGCCCGCAGGTTGGCGAACTTCTGCCAGCGGTCGCCGGGCATCTTGTCGATCAGC
>Ga0207696_1000725_pt1 | contig 22150 bp, 16 predicted proteins | sample KBSS54metaG_FD_184403 | JGI IMG/M metagenome (GOLD analysis project Ga0207696, IMG submission 184403) | Switchgrass rhizosphere microbial communities from Kellogg Biological Station, Michigan, USA - KBS S5-4 metaG (SPAdes) (version 2) | ecosystem: Host-associated > Plants > Roots > Rhizosphere >...
CGAAAACGATTGCCGGGCAAATGGCGATCGGCGAACTGCTCGACCGCCTGCCGTCGCAACTTTCTGGCGGCCAGCGGCAACGTGTCGCCCTCGCCCGTTGTCTGGTGCGCGAACAACCTATTTTACTGCTGGATGAACCGTTTTCGGCACTCGACCCGGCGCTGCGCCAGGAAATGCTCCAGTTGCTTGATGACTTATGCCGACAGCAACAACTGACGCTAATCATGGTGTCACACAGTATTGAAGATGCGGCGCGGATAGCCGAAAGAAGCCTGGTGGTGGTCGATGGCCGTATCGCCTGGGATGGCGACACAGCGACCTTATTGAGCGGAGAAGCCAGCGCGTCTGCGTTGTTGGGGATAAATGTTAGGAATTAATGTTGCCCGGTAAGCACTTTCCATAAAATGCTACGGTAAATCGGCATCATCGGGTGCATCTGAATCGCGACAAAACTACCAATCGCCAGCGCCGTTATGGCTGGTGCCAGCCAGTGCAAACGCGCTCGTGGTAAATATTTGGTCAAGCTATCCTGACCCGCTTTACCGCTTCGCCACCAGCGCCAGCACAACCATGCCGCCAGCCAGATAACCAACGCCACCAGCAACAACAGCCATTTAAAGCTGCCGCTTTGCATATCCGCAGGAATATCAATCGCCGCACCCGCCAGAATCCCCGGTAGAAAATAGATCGGCGGCCAGAAGATACAGCCAATAATATTCGGCACGATAAATTTAGAAACCGGCAGGTCTAACATGCCCGCCACCATGGGTACCAGCGGGCGCGTCGGGCCAACAAAGCGGCCAACCAGGATGGTAAACATGCTGTGCTGATGCAGCGCATGTTCGGTTTTATCCAGCAGCGCCTTGTTCTTTTTCATAAACGACCAGCGATGCAACGGCGCTTTGAAACGCCCACCCAGCCAGAACGAAATCCAGTCCCCCAACAGGCAACCGACAACCCCCGCAGCCCAGGCGTTATAGAAACCGACCTGGCCGCCGCCAATTAGCGCACCCAAGCCTGCCATCATTACGGTACCCGGCAGGATAAGTCCGACCAGCGCCAGTGATTCCAGGAAGGCCACCAGCATCACCGCAAAAAGCGAATATGCCACTGACTGAGTAATAAAGTGTTCCAGCAAAGCTTCCATAAATCATCCGTCAAGTAACGAGTTGGCGATTCTCCTGAGTGTGATGAGAGGCGTCAAGCCAAGTTTTGTTTGACCCAATTATAGTAATCATTCACATCCTGCACGAAACTCACTCGGGCTGGCACCCGTACATTTCTTAAAGACGCGCGAAAAATAGAGCTGATCTTCAAAACCGACATTACGCCCTACGCTGGCAATTGGCATACGAGTGGTGCTCAGCAACAATTTGGCCTGAAGAATGCGTTGATCCTCACGCCAGCTCAACACACTGACACCCAGTTGCTGGCGGAACAAATGCGACAAGCGTGACGGCGACAAACAGACGTGCTGCGCAACGCTGGCAATATCAAAATGGTGATCGGCCAGATGGTCGCTGATGTACTGGCAAGCATCGCGGACGCGGTTATCCAGCGGTGGATTGAGTGATGCGTTCAGCACTTCCATGCGCCGTAACAGTAGTTGCTCTAACAGGTTAATCGCCAGCAATTCGGCATAGCGCCCTTCCGCCTGTCCGGCTTCAATAATTTGCCCAAACAACTGGGAAAAACTTTGCTGGTGGGCGTCATCCGGGCGGAAAAAACCGGTGTGTGCAAAGATAGGATCCCAGTTTAACCACTCCTGCCAATAAGCCCGTGGGCGGAAGTAAACCCACTGGTGATACCACTCTTTGCTGTCCGGTGCGCGGCCATAGTGGTGCACTTCCCCCGGTGGAAACAGCAGAATATCCCCAGGGCGGCAGACATAGTTTTTCCCCTGGTTATTGATAACCCCTTCACCCCGCACCGTTAAATTCAGGATGTAACCTTTCATTCCTAACGGCCGGTCGATGAAAAAATCCAAAGGCCCTTCAGCTTCTATCGGCGTTAATCCGGCGACTAAGTGGGCGTTAAAAGAGTACCCCGGCAACAAGGGATCATTTTGCAATTCAGGCATCAATAAGCTCACTTTTCAATTGAGTCACAGAAACAATTTGTCCATATCCGTGCTATTCCTTGCCAGGACAACACTGTCTGAACCGTAAACCGTCAGATTTTCATCATAAAGCCGCAACTTACCTGAACCGGTGCTTTTTACCTGGCAATCGAGGGCTTTTGTGAAGATAACCAAAGTGTTTATAAAAGTAGCAGAAATGTCCACATCGATTATTTGCGGAGCGTCACACTTCTCAACGGCACAGCACATTTCTCCATAACTTCAGCGAATACGACCTGACTGTTTTCCGGCATAAAAACTAATGTCATTTGCATAGATAACCAGGTCAGGGAGTTAAAAAATGTCGATTGCGCTGGGCCTCGATTTTGGCAGTGATTCAGTTCGCGCTTTAGCCGTAGATTGTGAAAGCGGTGCCGAACTGGCGACAAGCGTGGAATGGTATCCGCGCTGGCAAGAAAGCCAATATTGCGATGCCGCCAATAACCAATTTCGCCACCATCCACGGGATTACATTGAATCCATGGAGCAGGCGGTAAAAACCGTTCTCGCAGAACTGACCGCTGAACAACGCGCCCGAGTTTGTGGCATTGGCGTCGACAGCACCGGCTCAACTCCCGCGCCGATTGATGCTAACGGCCATGTTCTGGCGCTGACGCCAGAGTTTGCCGACAACCCCAACGCCATGTTTGTGCTGTGGAAAGACCACACTGCCGTTGAAGAAGCCGAAGCGATTACTCGCTTGTGCCACCAGCCCGGGAAAAATGACTATTCCCGTTACATCGGCGGTATTTATTCCAGCGAATGGTTCTGGGCAAAAATCCTGCACGTCACTCGCGCTGACCCAAAAGTGGCACAGGCTGCGGTGTCGTGGATTGAACTGTGTGACTGGGTTCCGGCGCTGCTTTCCGGCACTACTCGCCCGCAAGATATTCGCCGTGGCCGCTGTAGTGCCGGGCATAAATCTTTGTGGCATGAAAGCTGGGGTGGCCTGCCTCCGGCCAGTTTCTTTGATGAATTAGATCCGTTGATTAACCAGAATCTGGATTACCCGATGTTCAGCGAAACCTGGACTGCGGATATTCCGGTCGGCACGCTTTGCTCTGAATGGTCTGAGCGTCTTGGCCTGCCACAAAACGTGGTGATTTCCGGTGGTGCGTTTGACTGCCATATGGGTGCCGTTGGCGCGGGTGCACAGCCCAACACGCTGGTGAAAGTGATTGGCACCTCGACTTGCGACATTTTGATTGCCGACAAACCGACCGTTGGCGAACGTGCAGTGAAAGGAATTTGTGGGCAAGTCGACGGCAGCGTGGTGCCCGATTTTATTGGTCTTGAAGCCGGGCAATCGGCATTTGGTGATATCTACGCCTGGTTTGGACGCGTACTGGGTTGGCCGCTGGAACAACTGGCGCAACAGCACCCTGAACTGCGTGAACAAATTAATGCCAGCAAGAAGCAATTGCTGCCCGCACTGACGGAAGCCTGGGCGAAAAACCCTTCACTTGAACATCTGCCAGTGGTGCTCGACTGGTTTAATGGCCGCCGCACCCCAAATGCCAATCAGCGTCTGAAAGGCGTAATTACCGATTTGAACCTTGCCACCGATGCACCAGCGCTGTTCGGCGGGCTGATTGCCGCTACCGCATTTGGTGCCCGCGCGATCATGGAGTGTTTCACCGAACAAGGGATCCCGGTCACCAACGTGATGGCGCTTGGCGGGATCGCCCGTAAATCCCCCGTGATCATGCAGGTGTGCTGTGACGTGCTGAATCGCCCATTGCAGATCGTCGCTTCGGATCAGTGTTGTGCATTAGGCGCGGCCATTTTTGCCGCCGTTGCCGCAGGCGTTCACGAGGATATTTCCACCGCGCAACAAGCGATGGCCAGCCAAATCGAAAACACCTTGCAGCCTATCCCGCAACGCGCCGAACGCTTTGAACAACTTTACCGCCGTTATCAGCAGTGGGCTGTTAGCGCCGAACAACATTATCTCCCTTCAGCCCCCGCAGCGGTGACTCCCGCAGCCCAGGCCACAGTGACCCATTAAGGACATAACGATGAACATTTTTGAACAATATGAAGTGTGGTTTGTAATTGGTAGCCAGCATCTTTACGGCGCGGAAACGTTGCGTCAGGTGAATCAACACGCCGAGCAAGTGGTGAATGCACTCAATAAAGAAGCCAAACTGCCATGCAAACTGGTGCTGAAACCTTTGGGAACCACGCCTGACGAAATTACCGCTATCTGCCGCGATGCGAGTTACAGCGATAAATGCGCGGGCATGGTGGTGTGGCTGCATACCTTCTCGCCTGCCAAAATGTGGATCAATGGCCTGAGCATTCTCACCAAGCCGCTGCTGCAATTCCACACCCAGTTCAATGCGCAGATCCCATGGGGCAGCATTGATATGGACTTTATGAACCTGAACCAGACCGCGCACGGCGGCCGCGAGTTCGGTTTTATCGGCGCTCGTATGCGCCAGCAACACACCGTGGTAACCGGCCACTGGCAGGATCCGCAAGCCCATCAACGCATTGGTTCGTGGATGCGCCAGGCAGTGTCTAAACAAGATACTCGCCAACTCAAAGTGGTGCGTTTCGGCGACAATATGCGTGAAGTTGCCGTCACTGACGGCGACAAAGTAGCAGCGCAGATGAAGTTTGGTTTCGCGGTGAACACTTATGCAGTGGGCGACCTGGTGCAAGTGGTGAATGCCGTCAGCGACGGTGACGTTAACGCATTAGTCGATGAGTACGAAAGCAGCTACCGCCTGAGCACCGCTGCACAAATCAACGGCAACAAACGCCAGAATGTGATTGATGCTGCACGCATCGAATTGGGGATGAAACAGTTCCTCGTACAAGGCGGATTTAGCGCCTTTACCACCACCTTTGAAGACCTGCACGGCCTGAAACAGCTTCCAGGTCTGGCAGTGCAACGCCTGATGCAGCAAGGCTACGGCTTTGCGGGCGAAGGCGACTGGAAAACCGCAGCCCTGCTGCGCATCATGAAAGTGATGTCGACGGGTCTGGAAGGCGGCACCTCTTTCATGGAGGACTACACCTATCACTTCGAAAATGGCAACGATATGGTGCTCGGCTCCCACATGCTGGAAGTTTGCCCGTCGATCGCCATTGCAGAAAAACCGATTCTTGATGTGCAGCACTTAGGGATCGGTGGCAAAGAAGATCCTGCGCGTCTGATCTTCTCCACAAAAACTGGCCCGGCGCTGAACGCCAGCCTTATCGATCTCGGCGATCGTTTCCGCCTGCTAGTGAACTGTGTTGATACCGTTGAAGCACCGCATCAGTTGCCGAAACTGCCGGTCGCCAACGCGCTGTGGAAAGCCCAACCGGATCTGCCAACCGCTTCTGAAGCGTGGATCCTGGCAGGCGGCGCGCACCACACGGTGTTCAGCCAGTCTCTGACGCTTGACGATATGCGCCTGTTCAGCGAACTGCATGGCGTTGAGCTGACGGTGATTGATAACGACACTCGCCTGCCTGCGTTTAAAGATTCGCTGCGCTGGAACGAGGTTTATTACAGCTTCAAACGCTAAGGCGTTTTGCCCCTCACCCCGGCCCTCTCCCCAAAGGGGCGAGGGAGGAAAGAAAGTCCCCTCTCCCTGGGGAGAGGGTTAGGGTGAGGGGAAATCCCGGAGAACGATATGTTAGAACAACTCAAACGCCAGGTACTTGAAGCTAATCTCGCGCTACCTAAACATAATCTGGTGACGCTGACCTGGGGTAATGTCAGCGCAGTCGATCGTGAACGCGGCGTGCTGGTGATCAAACCTTCCGGCGTTGATTACAGCATCATGACCGCCGAAGATATGGTAGTGGTGAGCCTCGAAACCGGTGAAGTGATTGAAGGGAATAAAAAACCGTCTTCCGACACCCCGACTCACCGTTTGCTGTACCTGCAATTTCCGCACATCGGCGGTATTGTCCACACCCATTCACGCCACGCGACCATTTGGGCGCAGGCTGGGCAATCAATCCCCGCTACCGGCACCACTCACGCGGATTACTTCTACGGCACCATTCCTTGCACCCGCAAAATGACTGATGAAGAGATCAATGGTGATTACGAGTGGCAAACCGGCGAAGTGATCGTAAAAACCTTTGCCGAACGTGGAATCGACGCCGCACAAATGCCTGGCGTGCTGGTGCATTCCCACGGCCCATTCGCCTGGGGCAAAGATCCGGTTGATGCGGTGCATAACGCAATCGTTCTGGAAGAAGTGGCGTATATGGGCATATTTTGCCGCCAACTCGCACCAGAATTACCCGATATGCAGCAAACGCTGCTCGATAAACATTATTTGCGTAAACATGGCGCGAAGGCTTATTACGGGCAGTAAACCGCTGTACATAAAATCAGTAATCCTGCTTAAAGTGGTCTATAATCAGACCACTTTTTCTTGATGAGAATGCAGCGTGTCACAAGCCCGCTCTGGTTTTTTGCTAACGCGACATTGGCGAGATACACCGCTCGGTACTGAAGTTGATTTTTGGCTGGCAACAGACGATGGTCCGGTTAAGGTGCGTCTGCCGCGCCAGGAATCGGTCGCGTTTATTCCTCAGTCGCAACAGTCTGAAGCCATGCGCTTGCTCGCAAATGAAAGCCAGTACCGGCTCACGCCGCTGCCCCTCACAGACTTTCACCGTCAGCCCGTCTGTGGCCTTTATACCCGCCAGCATCGCCAACTCATGCGTATCGAGAAGCTGCTGCGCGATGGCGGTGTCAAGGTTTATGAAGCCGATATTCGTCCGCCAGAGCGCTTCCTTATGGAGCGTTTTATTACCGCGCCAGTCTGGTTTAGCGGTGAGTCGCAAAATAATCTGGTGGTTGATACTAAGCTGAAACCCGCACCGGACTACCGCCCACCGCTGAAATGGGTGTCGCTGGATATCGAAACCAATCGTCATGGCGAGCTGTATTGCATCGGCCTTGAAGGGTGCGGGCAGCGCGTTGTGTACATGCTTGGTCCGGAAAATGGTGACGCCAGCGGGCTCGATTTTACGCTGGAATATGTCGCCAGCCGCCCGCTGCTGATTGAAAAGCTTAATAACTGGTTTGCACAGCACGATCCCGATGTGCTGATCGGCTGGAATGTCGTGCAGTTTGATTTGCGTGTATTGCAAAAAATGGCGGATCGCTATCAAGTCCCGCTGCGTCTTGGGCGTGAGAACAGTTTGCTGGAATGGCGAGAGCATGGCTTCAAGCAAGGTGTGTTTTTCGCACAAGCCGCCGGACGGGTGATTATCGATGGTATCGAAGCGCTGCGATCTGCCTTCTGGAATTTCTCATCGTTCTCCCTGGAGACCGTTTCCCGCGAACTGCTCGGCGAAGGCAAAGCGATTGATAACCCGTGGCAACGAATGGACGAAATTGACCGCCGTTTTGCCGAAGATAAGCCGGCACTGGCGAAATACAATCTGAAGGATTGTGAACTGGTGACGCGGATTTTTCACAAAACGGAACTGATGCCATTTTTACTCGAGCGGGCAACCGTTAACGGTTTGCCGCTCGACCGGCATGGCGGGTCCGTCGCCGCGTTTGGTCATCTTTATATACCACGGATGCACCGCGCCGGTTACGTTGCCCCAAATCTTGGCGAAGTGCCACCGCAAGCGAGCCCCGGCGGTTATGTGATGGACTCTCGTCCGGGTCTTTACGACTCGGTATTAGTACTGGATTACAAAAGTCTTTACCCGTCGATTATTCGCACTTTTCTTATCGATCCTGTTGGCCTGGTTGAAGGTATGGCGCACCCGGAACCTGAGCATTCCGTTGACGGCTTTTTGGGGGCACATTTTTCCAGAACGAAGCATTGCCTGCCGGACATCGTCGGGCAAATCTGGTCAGGCCGTGACGAGGCAAAACGTCATGGCAATAAGCCGTTATCGCAAGCGCTGAAAATTATCATGAATGCTTTTTATGGCGTGTTAGGCACCAGTGCCTGCCGTTTCTTTGATCCTCGTCTGGCCTCGTCGATCACCATGCGTGGGCATCAGATCATGTTGCAAACCAAGGCGTTGATCGAATCTCTGGGTTATGACGTGATTTACGGTGATACAGATTCCACTTTCGTGTGGCTAAAAAAAGCACATTCAGAAGATGATGCTGTGCGTATCGGCAACGAATTGGTTGAGCATGTCAATGTGTGGTGGAAAGCGCATCTGCAAGAAACGCAGCAGGTAGACAGTAAGCTTGAACTGGAATTTGAGTCGCATTTTTGCCGCTTCTTAATGCCGACGATTCGCGGTACCGTTGAAGGCTCCAAAAAGCGCTATGCCGGGATGATTCAGGAAAATGATCGGCAACGCATGGTGTTTAAAGGGCTGGAAACTGTACGCACTGACTGGACGCCACTGGCGCAGGCATTCCAGAAAACCCTTTATTTACGAATTTTCCGTAACGAACCGTATCAGGATTATATCCGCGAAACTATTGCCAGTTTGATGGCGGGTGAGCTGGATGACCAATTGATTTACCGTAAACGCCTGCGTCGTCCGCTAAGTGAATATCAAAAAAATGTACCGCCGCATGTGCGGGCTGCACGCCTCGCAGATGAGCATAATCAACGGCTTGGCCGCGCGCCACAGTATCAGAACCGTGGCACTATCAAGTACGTGATCACCACTAACGGCCCTGAGCCAGTGGATTACCAGCAATCCCCTCTGGACTATGATCATTACCTGACTCGCCAGCTCCAACCGGTGGCCGAAGGAATTTTACCTTTCCTTGAAGATGACTTTGCTACACTGATGACAGGGCAATTAGGGCTATTTTGACGGTGACGAATGCGCTCCCTTCCAGTACCATAGCGCCCTCCTGAAGCACCCTTAAATCTACTTTTAGACAACCGCTCCCTTTTCTGTGCGGTCGTTATGCTATTGCCTGCAAATCTTAGTAACTGATAATAGAGCCGAAATCTTATGCCTTTTACACTTGGTCAACGTTGGATCAGCGACACCGAAAGCGAACTGGGACTGGGAACTGTGGTCGCTTTAGACCCACGGATGGTTACCTTGCTCTACCCTGCCACCGGTGAAAATCGCCTGTATGCCAGAAATGACTCGCCTATCACCCGTGTGATGTTTAACCCAGGCGACACCATTACCAGCCATGAAGGCTGGCAACTAAAAGTTGATGAAGTTAAAGAAGAAAACGGCTTACTAGCCTACATTGGTACGCGTCTGGACACTGAAGAAACCGGTACGATGCTGCGTGAGGTTTTCCTCGACAGCAAACTGGTGTTCAGTAAGCCGCAAGACCGTCTTTTTGCCGGGCAAATTGACAGGATGGATCGTTTCGCTCTGCGTTACCGTTCCCGCGTCTACCAAAGCGAACAGTATCGCCAACCATGGAGCGGGCTGCGCGGTATGCGCACCAGTCTGATTCCACACCAGTTGAACATCGCCCACGATGTTGGCCGTCGCCATGCACCGCGCGTATTACTGGCTGATGAAGTAGGTTTGGGTAAAACCATCGAAGCCGGGATGATTCTCCACCAGCAACTGCTGGCTGGCAGTGCTGAGCGCGTATTGATTGTGGTGCCGGAAACCCTGCAACACCAATGGCTGGTTGAAATGCTCCGCCGCTTTAACCTGCGTTTTGCTCTCTTTGATGACGAGCGTTATGCCGAAGCCCAGCACGACAGCGATAACCCATTCGAAACAGAACAACTGGTTATCTGTTCGCTGGATTTTGTGCGCCGCAGTAAGCAACGTCTTGAGCACCTTTGTGAAGCTGAATGGGATTTGATGGTGGTCGATGAAGCCCACCATTTGGTGTGGAGCGAGAAGGCACCAAGCCGTGAATACCAGGCGATAGAACAGCTCGCTGAACATGTTCCGGGTATCTTGCTGTTAACCGCAACGCCGGAACAGCTGGGTATGGAAAGCCACTTCGCGCGTCTGCGTTTGCTGGACCCGAGCCGTTTCCACGATTTCGAGCAATTTGTTGAAGAACAGCAGCATTATCGCCCGGTAGCTGATGCCGTTGCACTGCTGCTGGCGGGTAACCATCTGACTAACGATCAGCTCAATATGTTGAGTGAGTTGATTGGCGAGCAGGATATTGAACCGCTGCTGCAAACCGCGAACAGTAACCGTGAAGGTAGCGATGCGGCTCGCCAGGAGCTGATCTCCATGCTGATGGACCGCCATGGCACCAGCCGTGTGTTGTTCCGTAACACCCGTAATGGCGTGAAAGGTTTCCCGAAACGCGAACTGCATACCATTCGTTTGCCGCTGCCGATGCAGTATCAAACCGCGATTAAAGTGTCCGGCATTATGGCGGCGCGTAAATCTGTGGAAGAACGCGCTCGCGACATGCTCTACCCGGAGCAGATTTATCAGGAATTTGAAGGCGATAGCGGCACGTGGTGGAACTTCGATCCGCGTGTTGAATGGCTGATGGGTTACCTGACCAGCCACCGTTCTCAGAAGGTGCTGGTGATTTGTGCCAAAGCCGCGACAGCATTGCAACTTGAACAAGTTCTGCGTGAACGCGAAGGTATCCGTGCCGCCGTGTTCCATGAAGGCATGTCCATCATCGAGCGTGACCGTGCAGCCGCATGGTTTGCCGAAGAAGATACTGGCGCTCAGGTGCTGTTGTGTTCCGAAATTGGTTCCGAAGGTCGTAACTTCCAGTTCGCCAGCCAACTGGTGATGTTCGATCTGCCGTTTAACCCGGATCTGCTGGAACAGCGTATTGGCCGTCTGGACCGTATCGGCCAGGCGCACGATATCCAGATCCACGTTCCTTATCTTGAGAAAACCGCGCAATCCGTACTGGTGAAGTGGTTCCATGAAGGCCTGGATGCTTTCGAACATACTTGCCCAACTGGCCGCACAATTTACGACAGCGTGTATCCGCAACTGATTGAGTATCTTGCAGCACCGGAAAATACCGACGGTTTCGATGCGCTGATTAAGCAATGCCGTGAGCAGCATGATGCGCTGAAGATTCAGCTTGAGCAGGGCCGTGACCGTCTGCTGGAAATTCACTCCAACGGCGGTGAGAAATCACAAGCGTTGGCTGAGTCCATTTCGGAGCAGGATAACGACACCAACCTGGTGAGTTTTGCCCTGAACTTATTCGACATCGTCGGCATTAATCAGGATGACCGCGGCGACAACATGGTGGTGCTGACCCCTGGTGATCATATGCTGGTGCCTGATTTCCCAGGTCTTCCGGAAGACGGTTGCACCATTACGTTTGAGCGTGATGTGGCGTTGTCTCGCGAAGACGCACAGTTCGTCACCTGGGAACACCCGATCATCCGCAACGGCCTGGATCTGATTCTGTCTGGCGACACCGGTAGCTGTGCGTTGTCTTTGTTGAAAAACAAAGCGTTGCCAGTCGGCACGTTGCTGCTGGAACTGATTTATGTTGTTGAGGCGAAAGCGCCGAAGCAATTGCAGCTCAACCGCTTCCTGCCGCCAACGCCAGTGCGTATGTTGGTGGACAAAAATGGCACCAACCTTGCCGCTCAGGTGGAGTTTGAAAGCTTTAACCGCCAGCTCAGCACGGTGAATCGCCATACCGGCAGTAAGCTGGTGAATGCGGTGCAGCAAGATGTCCACGCTATTTTGCAATTGGCAGAAGAGAAAGTGGAAGCCGCAGCACAAGTGTTGATCAAAGCGGCTCGTGAAGAAGCTGATGAGAAGCTGAGTTCCGAGCTTTCCCGTCTGGAAGCGTTGAAAGCGGTCAACCCAAACATTCGTGACGATGAACTTGAAGCTATCGAGAGCAACCGTCAGCAAGTGTTGGAAAGCCTTGCGCAAGCCAACTGGCGCCTGGATGCATTGCGTCTGATCGTCGTGACACATCAGTAGTTTGCACACCGCTTTACTCAAATCATTCGAGTTGCAGCAAGGCGGCAAGAGAGAACATCCCCAAGAGCTTACTAAAGTAAGTGACTGGGGTGGGCGAAAGCAGCCAACGCCGCTGCAGCTTGAAGGATGTAGAGTAAATGATTATGGAACCCTATAACCCGCCCATCGATCCCTGGCTGGTCATCCTTTATCAAGATGACCACATCATGGTCGTCAACAAGCCTTCGGGCTTGTTGTCTGTACCGGGGCGTCTGGATGAGCACAAAGATAGCGTGATGACGCGCATTCAGCGCGACTTCCCGTTGGCGGAGTCAGTGCATCGCCTGGATATGGCCACCAGCGGCGTGATTGCCGTTGCGCTGACTAAAGCGGCTGAGCGTGAGCTGAAGCGTCAGTTCCGTGAACGTGAGCCGAAGAAGCAGTATGTGGCACGGGTTTGGGGTCATCCTCAGCCGGAAGAGGGGCTGGTAGATTTACCGCTGATTTGTGACTGGCCAAACAGGCCTAAACAGAAAGTGTGTTATGAAACCGGCAAAGCGGCACAGACGGAATATCAGGTGCTGGAGTATGCGGCGGATAATACCGCGCGTGTGCTGCTAAAACCGATCACCGGGCGTTCGCATCAGTTACGCGTCCATATGCTTGCAATGGGACACCCGATTCTGGGCGATCGTTTTTACGCGTCACCTGAAGCGCTAGCGATGGCGCCGCGTTTGCAGCTCCATGCGGAAATGCTGACTATCACTCACCCTGAATATGGCACGCCGATGACGTTCCGTGCTCCGGCTGACTTCTAAATCCCCTCATCCTAACCCTCTCCTACAGGAGAGGGAATTGTCCGGTTTTCTCCCTCTCCCTGAGGGAGAGGGCCGGGGTGAGGGTCTCTTCTATTACTTAAACCCTTTTGCCGTCTTGATCAGATCGTACGCTTTCTGAATTTCCTGCGCTTTCTGTTTGGCCATCTCCATCATTTCTGGCGGCAAGCCTTTGGCGACCAGTTTGTCGGGATGGTGTTCACTCATTAATTTGCGGTATGCGCGCTTAATGATAGTGGCATCATCGCTACTTTTGACGCCCAGTACGTTGCATGCATCTTCAAGCGTTGGCCCACGTTGTTGCTGGAAACCACCTTGCGATTGGTTGTAACCACCACCGAATTGCTGCCCGCCTTCCATCATGCGTAAGAACTGGTCGAACTGCATCCGTGAAATGCCGAGTTCTTCGGCAATTACGTACAACACTTCCCGCTCGTTCGGATGCAGAGAACCATCAGCAAACGCCGCCTGAATTTGAATTTCAAGAAACATCCGAATTAGGTCAAAACGCCCGAAACATACGCTGCGTAGCTGACGCATTTTTTCACGCAGCGGGTAGCCATTTTCTTTACCCACCCGGAACGCATGCTGTGCGGCACTTCGCGCATCACCGTGTAACTGCATACGATCCATTAATAGTGAGGCTATCTGGATATCCGCTTCCGTGACGCGCCCTTTTGACTTAGTCAGGTGGCCCATCACTTCAAATGTGGTGCTAAAGAACAATGACTGGCGCTGTTGTTGGTTAGAAAACCAGGACTGACGGCGGCTGCGCACCTTGTCAATGGCATGACCGATCAGCAACCCTATAACCACACCCCAGAAGCCACCACCCATAATAAGTGCTATTGCGACACCGAGTACTTTTCCCCAATACTGCATATACTCCCCAAATCGTCATGTCGTCGGCTAGAATTTGCTTTATCATACCCGTCATTGATAGTAGTGCCTAACGGCAGACTATTGAGCGGGCAGGATTAACACTAGCGCTGTAGTGATGAGTAAGTTAGTCTCTGACCGTTTGCCGACGCTATACCCTATAGCATTCAATATGAAGCAAAGCGGCAATTGAGAAAATATCCCGTCATTAAGTTAACCCAATGACAGGAACCACCAAATCTGTTCAGAGCAGATTTGGACGCTGCTTAGAGCGGCCCCAAAAGGGTGAGGCTCATGATGAGTCAAATAACTAAGTGCCGCCAACGCCTCTGCATCTTGAATGATGATGGGTATAAGCCATTGATGACGGAACAACGAATAACACGTATGAAAAAACGTATTCCCACCTTGCTGGCCACCTTGATTGGCGCAGCGCTGTATAGTCAACAAGGCATGGCGGCCGATCTCGCGTCGCAATGTATGCTTGGCGTCCCAAGTTACAACCGCCCTTTGGTTGAAGGGGACACCAACAACCTGCCTGTCACTATAAATGCCGATCACGCAAAAGGAAATTATCCTGACGATGCGGTATTTAGTGGCAATGTGGATATACAGCAAGGCAATAGCCGCCTGCAATCTGACGAAGTTCTACTGCATCAGAAACAAGTTGAGGGTCAACCTGACCCCGTTCGTACTGTTGATGCCGTTGGCAACGTCTACTACGACGATAATCAGGTCATTCTTAAAGGGCCAAAAGCCTGGTCAAACCTGAATACCAAAGATACCAATGTCTGGGAAGGCGACTATCAAATGGTAGACCGCCAGGGTCGTGGTACTGCCGACCTGATGAAGCAGCGCGGTAATAATCGCTACACCATTCTGGAAAATGGCACCTTTACTTCCTGTTTGCCAGGTTCTAATACCTGGAGCGTGGTAGGTAGCGAAGTGATTCAGGACCGCGAAGAAGAAGTCGCGGAAATCTGGAATGCCCGCTTTAAGGTGGGTCCGGTTCCGATATTTTACAGCCCATATTTACAGTTGCCAATCGGTGATAAACGCCGTTCCGGTTTCCTGCTCCCAAATGCGAAATACAGTAGCAATAGCGGTCTTGAGTTCACTCTGCCGTATTACTGGAACATTGCACCCAACTTTGATGCCACCATTACTCCGCACTATATGGAAGAGCGTGGCATGCAGTGGCAGAACGAATTCCGTTATCTGACCAAAGCTGGGGCAGGTATCATTGAATTCGATTACATGCTTTCTGATAAAGAATATAAAGACAACACGGCTGCTAACCCAGACCAGGACGAGCGACGCTGGTTGTTCTACTGGAACCACGGTGGGGTGGTAGATCAGGTGTGGCGTTTTAATGTTGACTACACCAAAGTCAGCGATCCAACCTACTTCACCGACTTTAGTTCGCAATACGGTTCCAGCACCGACGGTTACGCAACGCAAAAATTCAGTGTCGGTTATGCCGTTGAAAACTTTGATGCAACGCTGTCAACAAAACAGTTTCAGGTCTTTGGTTCCCAGTTGAATAGCGGCACTAGCTCTTACAGTGCACAACCGCAACTGGATATGAATTACTACCAAAATGATGTTGGGCCATTTGATACGCGTATTTACGGTCAAGCCGTTCATTTTACTAACGTAAATGACAGCCAGCCCGAAGCGACTCGTCTGCATATTGAGCCAGTCATTAGTCTGCCAGTGTCTAACGGCTGGGCAAGTCTGAATACTGAAGCCAAAGTGATGGCAACGCACTATCAGCAGACCAATCTGGATTCCTACAACGCTGCTCACGCTGATAATCAACTGGATGAGACTGTTAACCGTGTTCTGCCGCAGTTCAAAATGGATGGTAAGCTGATTTTCGACCGCGCCATGGACTCAGCCCTGGGCTGGGAACAAACGCTGGAGCCGCGTGTACAATATTTGTATGTGCCGTATCGCGATCAGAGCAACATCAATAACTACGACTCATCTCTGCTGCAGTCTGACTACAACGGCTTATTCCGTGACCGTAGCTATGGTGGGCTTGACCGTATCGCCTCCGCCAATCAGGTCACAACCGGTATTACCACCCGTATTTATGATGATGCCGCAGTTGAACGTTTTAACGTTTCTGTGGGTCAAATCTACTACTTCACTCCGTCTCGTACCGGTGACGAGACGATCAACAGTGAAAAAGGTGACGAAACTGGTTCTGTTGTATGGGCTGGTGATACTTACTGGCGTATGACCGATCGTTGGGGCGTACGTGGCGGTCTACAGTACGATACGCGTCTGGATAACATAGCGACCGGCAACGGCGTTATCGAATATCGCAAAGACAACGATCGTCTGGTTCAGTTTAATTACCGTTACGCAAGCCCGGAATATATTGGTGCAACAATCTCAAATATTGATGTTAATGCGCCACAATACAAGAACGGCATCTCGCAGGTTGGGATGACAGCAAGTTGGCCAGTTGTTGATCGTTGGTCTGTCGTTGGGGCTTATTACTACGACACCAAAGCACAACAAACCGCAGACTCCATGCTGGCGGTGCAGTACAACTCTTGCTGTTATGCCATTCGCTTGGGTTACGAGCGTAAAATTAATGGCTGGGAAAACGACGAAAGCAAATACGATAATGTAATTGGCTTTAACATCGAGTTACGTGGCTTGAGTTCTAACTATGGCCTGGGCACACAGCAGATGTTGCGTTCAAACATTCTGCCGTATCAAAGCTCGATGTAATTCACTTTGACTAGTAAAACGTAATCCGCTTTGCGGCTAAGTAAATGGAAAAAGTATGAAGAATTTGAGAACGCTGCTTCTCGGTGTCGTCCTGGTGGCGAATACCTCTTTCGCGGCCCCGCAAGTGGTCGACAAAGTTGCAGCCGTAGTGAACAACGGTGTTGTGCTGGAAAGTGACGTTAACGGAATGATGCAGTCAGTGAAGACAGGTGCCCAACAAGCCGGGCAGCAACTTCCTGACGACAACACGCTGCGTCATCAAATTATTGAACGTCTGATCATGGACCAAATTCTGTTACAAATGGGCCAGAAAATGGGCGTCAAAGTGACAGATGAACAGCTTGATAAGGCGATCGCTGATATCGCAGCTCAAAACAAGATGAGCATGGATCAGATGCGTAGCCGTCTGGCCTATGACGGCATTAATTACAACACTTACCGTGCTCAAATCCGTAAAGAGATGACGATTTCGGAAGTGCGTAATAACGAAGTCCGTCGTCGTGTATCCATCCTGCCGCAAGAAGTCGATGCTCTTGCACAGCAAGTGGGTAGCCAGAACGACAGCAGCACTGAGCTGAACCTCAGCCACATCCTGATTCCATTACCTGAAAACCCAACCTCTACTCAAGTAGATGATGCGGAAAAACAAGCGCGTGACATCGTTTCACAAGCGCAAAGCGGTGGTGATTTCGGCAAACTGGCTATCACCTACTCTGCTGACCAGCAAGCCCTGAAAGGCGGTCAAATGGGTTGGGGACGAATCCAGGAGCTGCCATCTATTTTCGCACAGGCGTTAAGCACTGCGAAAAAAGGCGATATCATCGGCCCGATTCGTTCAGGTGTAGGTTTCCATATTCTGAAAGTGAACGACCTGCGTGGTCAAAGCAAGAGCATTTCTGTTACCGAAGTTCACGCCCGACATATTTTGCTGAAGTCGTCGCCAATCATGAATGATGACCAGGCGCGCGCTAAGTTGAACCAGATTGCAGCTGATATTAAGAGTGGCAAAACCACTTTCGAAAAAGCGGCAAAAGAGTTCTCCGACGATCCAGGCTCTGCTAACCAGGGTGGGGATTTAGGTTGGGCTTCAGCAGACATTTATGATCCGGCGTTCCGTGATGCCTTGATGAAACTGAACAAAGGCCAAACGAGCGAACCTGTTCACTCATCATTTGGTTGGCATTTGATTCAGCTTATGGATACACGCAACGTTGATAAGACTGATGCAGCACAGAAAGATCGTGCATATCGTATGTTGTTCAACCGTAAGTTCTCTGAAGAAGCACAAACCTGGATGCAGGAACAACGGGCTTCTGCTTACGTAAAAATTATAGGCGACAATGGCTAACATCCATCGTGTGGTCATCACTCCCGGCGAACCCGCCGGGATTGGTCCTGACCTGATTATCGCACTGGCAAACCGTGACTGGCCTGTTGAGCTGGTTGCGGTTGCCGCACCTGAACTCCTTCAGGAACGTGCAGCCCTCCTCGGCCTTCCTCTACAACTCAAAACTTACCAACCAGGCACACCTGCAACTCCGCATGTTGCCGGAACCCTGACCGTGCTCCCCATCGAATTACGCGCTCCAGTCATCCCTGGGCAGTTGGATGTGAGAAACAGTGAGTACGTGGTAGAGATGTTGGCTCGTGCCTGTGACGGCTGCATTAACGGCGAATTTGCGGCACTGATTACCGGGCCGGTGCACAAAGGCATCATCAACGATGCTGGCATTCCGTTTATCGGGCATACCGAATTTTTCGAAGAGCGATCGCACAGTGAAAAAGTGGTGATGATGCTGGCGACCGAAGAGCTACGTGTGGCTCTGGCGACAACACATCTGCCGCTAAAAGCCATTAGTGATGCAATAACGCCAGATTTATTACGCCAGATAATCACCATCCTGTATCATGACCTGCAAACCAAGTTTGGTATCGCACAGCCGCACGTGCTGGTTTGTGGCCTCAACCCCCATGCCGGGGAAGGTGGTCACATGGGTACCGAAGAAATTGACACCATCATTCCAGTACTGAATGAAATGCGCGCTCAAGGGATGAATCTTTCTGGCCCACTACCGGCAGATACCCTGTTTCAGCCTAAGTATCTCGATAATGCCGATGCAGTTCTGGCGATGTACCACGATCAAGGCTTGCCAGTCCTTAAGTACCAGGGCTTTGGCCGCGCAGTCAATATCACGCTAGGCTTACCTTTTATCCGCACTTCGGTTGACCATGGAACCGCGCTAGAACTAGCGGGTCAGGGGAAAGCCGAGGTCGGCAGTTTTATTACGGCGCTTAATCTCGCCATCAAAATGATTGTTAATACTCAATGAATACTCGTGTCCACCAGGGCCATTTAGCCCGTAAACGTTTTGGACAAAACTTCCTTAATGACCAGTTCGTTATCGACAGTATTGTCTCTGCAATTAATCCACTCAAAGGCCAGGCAATGGTTGAGATCGGCCCCGGCCTCGGCGCATTAACCGAGCCTGTGGGTGAACGCCTGGATGAAATGACCGTCATCGAGCTGGACCGCGATCTTGCCGCTCGCCTGCAAACGCATCCTTTCCTGGCACCAAAGCTGACAATTTATCAGCAAGATGCCATGACCATGGATTTTGGAGAGCTGTCGCAAAAAATCGGTAAGCCGTTGCGCGTATTTGGCAACCTGCCGTATAACATCTCCACGCCATTGATGTTCCATCTCTTTAGCTATACTGATGCCATTGCTGATATGCACTTCATGCTGCAAAAAGAAGTGGTAAACCGTTTAGTTGCTGGCCCTAACTGTAAAGCGTATGGTCGTTTATCAGTGATGGCGCAGTATTATTGCAATGTGATTCCAGTGCTTGAAGTGCCACCAACCGCCTTCACACCGGCACCAAAAGTGGATTCTGCCGTCGTGCGCCTGGTACCACATGCAACAATACCGAACCCAGTAAAAGAGCTGCGCGTATTAAGCCGCATCACTACTGAAGCCTTTAATAAGCGTCGCAAAACGATTCGTAACAGCCTTGGCCATCTGTTTAGCCCAGAGGTGATGGCGGAGCTGGGAATCGACGCAACTCTGCGCGCTGAGAACATCTCAGTTGCTCAGTATTGCAAACTGGCAAACTATTTGGCTGAGCACCCACAGCAGCAGCCGAAGGAGAGTTAACGATGTTAAATTCGCCCCGCGTATGCATTCAGGTACAAAGCGTCTATATCGAATCACAGTCCTCTGTGGAGCACGAACGTTTCGTCTTTGCTTATACCGTAACCATCCGTAACCTGGGGCGAACACCGGTGCAATTACTTGGCCGTTACTGGCTTATCACCAATGGTAACGGTCATGAAACTGAAGTTCAGGGCGAGGGTGTGATTGGCGTCCAGCCGCATATTGAACCGGGCAACGAATACAGCTATACAAGCGGTGCGGTACTTGAAACACCGCTTGGCACCATGCAAGGCCATTACGAAATGGTCGACTCTCAGGGCGATGCCTTCCGCGTCGCTATTCCCGTATTCCGTTTGGCTATTCCAGCCTTCATTCACTAATCCAATGTCTACATACCTGATTGGCGATGTTCACGGCTGTTACGATGAACTGGTCGCTCTACTGCAACAGGTTGATTTTAAGCCTGGTGAAGATACTTTATGGCTTACGGGCGATCTTGTCGCGCGTGGGCCGGGTTCACTTGAAGTCCTGCGTTTTGTGCGTGGACTTGGTAACAGCGTGCGTCTGGTTCTCGGTAACCATGACCTACATCTGCTGGCCGTTTATGCAGGCATCAGCCGTAATAAGCCCAAAGATCGTGTGTCCCAGCTTCTGGAAGCACCTGATGCTGACGAATTGCTTAACTGGCTACGCCGCCAGCCGCTGCTTCAGGTTGATGAAGAGAAAAAACTGGTAATGGCTCACGCCGGAATTACGCCGCAGTGGGATTTGAATACCGCAATGGCCTGTGCGCGTGATGTCGAAGCCGTGTTATCGAGTGACAGCTATCCGTTATTCCTCGATGCGATGTATGGCGATATGCCTAACAACTGGTCACCAGAACTTTCAGGATTAGCGCGCCTGCGGTTTATTACCAATTCACTGACCCGTATGCGTTATTGCTTCCCGAACGGGCAACTGGATATGTACTGCAAAGACACGCCTGAAAGCGCGCCCACTCCGCTGAAGCCGTGGTTTGCGATCCCTGGGCCTGTGACTGCTGAATATTCCGTTATCTTCGGGCACTGGGCATCGCTGGAAGGCAAAGGCACGCCAGAGGGCATATACGGGCTTGATACCGGCTGTTGCTGGGGTGGCGATCTAACTTGCTTACGCTGGGAAGACAAAACCTATTTCGTTCAGCCCTCCAATCGCCAGAAAGATGTGGGCGATGGTGAAACGGCTATCGCTTCATAAGAAAAAACCCGGTCATTAACCGGGTTTTTTCTTTTCCAGCCCGTCTTATCGACGTTCCAGAACCTCGAAACAGTAGCCGTGCGAGTTATTCTCGTCCGCATCATGGAATTCGCTGAACGTTGACTGCCACTCGTCCGGGTCGTAATCCGGGAAATGCGTGTCACCTTCCACTTCTGCGTCAATGTGCGTCAGATACAGACGCTGTGCTTTTGGCAGGAACTGTTCGTAAACACGCCCACCGCCAATCACCATAATTTCTTCCGCATCGCCACAGGCTTTAATAGCGTCCTCTACGGACGAAACCCACTCAACGCGGTCATCGGTGCCTGGCTTGCTGCTAATGACAATATTCTTGCGCCCTGGAAGCGGACGACCGATAGATTCCCAGGTCAAACGCCCCATAACGACAGGTTTATTCAGTGTATTACGTTTAAACCATGCCAGATCGGCAGGGATGTCCCAGGGCATGGCGTTTTCCATGCCAATTACACGATCTACCGCTAATGCAGCAATCAGACTGATCATTCTATTAACCCACGGGTGGTGAAAAAAATTGCCGCCACTATACGGAAAGCGCAATCTTTCGTCGACTATCCACAAGCTTCTGCGTAAGAATTTTTTCGTTCTGCGACTGTAAACCTGTCACGTAATGCTTCCTGATATAACAGGAACAATGAGTTAGCGTAAAAGCGCCCAAAGTAACGTAAAAAATTCTTAACTGTGGCCAGCCACATACTATAAGTCTATGCTCTAGCTGCGGTATAGTTCACGATTATTGATCGTATCTTTACCGGACATTGCCATGCTGGAAACCACGCTTTTTGTCGCCACTATTGCCACTTTGGGGATGCTCTCCCCTGGGCCTGATTTCTTCCTGGTCATTAAGAACGCCGCTCGCTATTCACGCTCGGCAGCAATGATGACCTCGCTGGGAGTTATCAGCGGAGTGGCAACGCACATGACTTATTGTGTTGCCGGGTTAGCGGTAGTGATTACCACCACTCCGTGGTTGTTCGGCTTGCTGAAATATGCCGGTGCTGCATATCTAATTTGGATTGGCGTACAGGCACTGTTAGCACGCGGCGGCGGCAAAATGGATGTCAGTAATATTGAACGCCAGCAAACCACGCTAACAAAAGCCTTTTTACAAGGCTATCTGTGCAACCTGTTGAACCCGAAAGCAACTTTGTTCTTCCTCTCTGTTTTCACCCAGGTTTTGAGCGTGAACTCAGGCACGATGGAAAAACTGTGGTACGCAGGCGTCATCCTGATGCTGTCCGTCGTCTGGTGGCCGTTATTAGTGGTGCTGATTCAAAGCGAGCCGGTGCGTCGTGGACTTGCCAAAGCGCAGAAAATTGTTGATAAATTGCTGGGCGGGATGTTGAT
>Ga0207696_1000728_pt1 | contig 22047 bp, 21 predicted proteins | sample KBSS54metaG_FD_184403 | JGI IMG/M metagenome (GOLD analysis project Ga0207696, IMG submission 184403) | Switchgrass rhizosphere microbial communities from Kellogg Biological Station, Michigan, USA - KBS S5-4 metaG (SPAdes) (version 2) | ecosystem: Host-associated > Plants > Roots > Rhizosphere >...
ATAAAGCGCAGGTTATTCATTATGATCAAATAATGGTGATGGAATTGTCTCACAGCTTAACTCGGCAGCAGAATGTTAATCACCAGGCGCTAACGATGGTTAAGCCGATAGATAAATCATCCCCTTTGTTGGGGAAAGCCATCACAGAAAATGAATGTTTAACTTGTGATTTCAGTTTCTATCGTACCAATCGTATGGGCATGAATGAATGTTATTATAAGCTGAAATTAATTAATGCCAGAATAGCGGGAATTCACCTTCAGGTTCCCCATACTATTGATGATAGTGATGGCCAGCCGCAAGAAACTATTGAGCTGACATATGAGTCAATTAATTGGGAGCACTGTACTGCGGGAACCAGTGCATATAGTTTATGGAGCGATCGTATTTTCTAATAATCATTGGAGGCGTTATGGATAACAAAAATCAGAATGCTTCACTGAGTGATTATCTCGGTGAAATAGTGAGTGGCAATGCACCCATTAACCAGTTGTACCCTCAGCACCCTTTTTTACTTGATACACTTAAACTAGAGGAAGTTTTAAATAAAAACACGCAGCACATTATGTTGCTAACCATGGATGAAGCGTATGCCGTTGCTGATGCACTATATGACAAGGGCACTACCTATGCTGGGAATATTAAAGATACGGTAGCGGGTGCAAAAAATATTTTTAAACTGGGGAGTTACAAAGATGCCGGGAAATTGGTTTTTAACTTAAAAGGGTTGGCTGTTAAAGCAACTCCTTACATCCAGAAGGGGGTCACCTATATTAAAATTAGCGGTTATTCTTCTGTGCGTCGAATTCTGAACGGAACCCGTTATGCGGTTAATCACCCACAAATCCTTGAACTGGGTATAGGAAAAGCAGGGATTAATGCCGGGATCATGAGTGGTGCACGGTTCTGCATTTATTTTTCTGCTGCTCAACGTGTCGTGGAGTTTATTTTTTCCGATCATAGTGGGGAGGCTGTTGCCGAATTTATTGGAAATATCACCATGGATGTGGCAAAAGTGATAGTGACTATATATGTGACAAAAATGGTAGTAGCAGGCGTAGGTGCCATGTTTAGTATCACCCTTCCGATTTCTGTAGGGATAGTGCTTATAATTTTCTTGGGAATGATAATCACTTATTCGTTATTTAAAATTGATAAGGAATTTAATTTATCTGAAAAATTAATCACAAGTATCCGAAAGGGAATGGAAGAGCAGCAAAAAGTGACTGAGTGGAATATGAAGAACATGAATCCTTATCAGTCTTCTATGATAAATGGGCAATATTGAAATCATGGATGTTAAGAAATACAAGAAAAAAGTTGTAGCGCTTACAATGGTTATCTTCGCAACAGGTATGATAATGTTTCTTTATTATTATTGTAGCCAGACTATAATGGGTTTGATTAACGGTGAGGATTATATTTTTTATACTTGGGGAAGTATTCCATCCTTTTTTGCATTGCCTGTGATGATTTATGGCGATGTGCTCTGTTTGAGTGTACTTCTTCCATATAGTATGCAAACGACACCTGTTTTGCTAAAGCTAATAATCCCAGCAACAATCTATGCTGTTGCCGCATTGGTTCTGGGATTTATGCTTTCTATAATAATATCTATTTACCCTCTAGGTACTAATTACTATCAATGTAACACCTCCGGTATTGTATCAGGTAGTCATTACGCTAAGAGTAAAGGAATGTGCAAGGCGAGAGAATATTCAGCAAACAGTGAAGGTAAAAATAAAATCCAGAAATAAAAACAACAGGTATTTAAAATTCAGATGATTCTAATTTTTATTAATGATAAAGAGATGTCTACATTATGGATGTTGTGAAAATAAAAGGTATAGCTTCGTCCGTTTTTATTATTGCATTCACGACGAGCATGATTGTGTTTATTTGTAATGAGGCTGGTACGGACACGCTGAGCCTAATTAAAGGTGAGGGTTATATTGTATTTGATTGGAAGCAAATACCTGTATTGCTTTTCATTCCGGCTATGATTTTATTCGATCTATGTGCTCTTTGTATGTTAATTCCAATATGCAGGAAAAAAACAAATCAAGTTATGCAGAAATTACTGATCCCATTGACAATATACTGTGTTGCCGTATTCATTATTGGTTCGATTGTTTCTATGATTATTTCTGTATTCGTTCTTGGTGCTAATTACTATAAATGTGATTCCACAAGTATAGTCTCTTCAGGTAGTCATTACGCTAAGAGTAAAGAAATGTGCAAGGCGAGAGAATATTCAATAGACAGTGAAGGCGAAACTCAGAAGTAAATCCAGAAGATATTTAAAGCACAGATGATTATCAATTCCCATTAATGATAAAGAGATGTTTATATTATGGATGTTGTAAGGCTGAAAGGTATAGTTGGGGCTGTTTTTCTTATTATACTCCTGACGAGTGGGGTGTTGTTTTTTTACACTATTGGCAGTGAGACAGTGATTGGGTTGATTAATGGAGATGATTATGTTTATTATGACTGGAAACAAATACCCTTATTCCTTTTCACTCCAGTTATGATTTTTTTTGATTTATTTATTATTTGCCTTTTGATTTTTCCATGGAAAAAAAGAATGGCTTCGGTAATGCAGAAATTAATGATTCCAGTAACGGTTTATAGTATTTCCTCATTTGTTGTCGGTATTATTATTTCCATGATTATTTCTGTATACCCTCTTGGTACAAATTACTATAAATGTGATTCTACTAGTATCGTATCCTCAGGTAGTTATTATGCTAAGAGTAAAGAGATATGCAAACAAAGAGCATATTCACCTGCGCAGGAAAGCAAAGTAGATTCTATTAAATAATGTTTAATCTGTCGACATTGAATTTGTAAGAGTTATGCGAAATATATAATGAGCACAAGATTATTCTGTACGTGGTTATTTTGTTCTCAATTACATCCAAGGAATAAGTAAAATGAAAGAGACGCAGACCATCGTTACTGGTAGCGACCCGCGCGAATTGCCGGAATTTAGTGCCATCCGCGAAGAAATTAATAAAGCCAATAATCCATCGCAACCGGAACTGAACTGGAAACTGGTGGAATCGCTGGCGCTGGCGATTTTCAAAGCCAATGGAGTAGATTTGCATACTGCGGCTTACTATACGCTGGCTCGCACCCGTACCCAAGGGTTGCCCGGGTTCTGTGAAGGGACTGAATTGCTGGCAGCGATGATAAGCCATGAATGGGAAAAATTCTGGCCGCAGAGTGGCCCCGCGCGCACCGAAATGCTCGACTGGTTTAACACTCGTACTGGCAATATCTTGCGCCAACAACTGTCATTTTCTGACGCTGACCTACCGCTGCTCTATCGCACTGAGCGGGCATTACAACTTATCTGCGACAAACTCCAGCAGGTGGAGTTGAAGCGTCATCCGCGTGTGGAAAATCTTTTGTACTTTGTGCAGAACACGCGAAAACGGCTTGAACCACAGCTAATAACCAGCGTGCCAGTACAACCGACTGTCCGGACGCTGGTGTACGCACCAGAGGGTGCAGAAACCTCACATGATTTGCTGCCGCCCCTTCCTGAATTGCCGGAGATGAGAGTGGCTGTTCATGGTGTGGCAGCCAGCCAGCCTATAGCCCAGAAGGGAAATCTCGTTAAGGGATTTGCAGGTGGTGTGTTCTGTAGCGCCGTTGTGGTTGCCGCATTCTGGTGGTGGCAGGTTTACCCTATGCAGCAACAAATCGGTGCAGTGCGCGATACGGCGCAGGGGGCAGCAACTGTGTGGTTAGTATCACCGGATCAGGCGAATTATCAGCAGCGGTTACAGCAACTCCTTACTGTTTCACCGTTGAAACCACTGGAAACGGGTCAACGGATGGTTCGCACGGCAGACAGCCAGTGGCCTGAAAGTTTGCAACAACAGCAAGCGACGGCGCAGTGGAATGACATGCTAAAAGGCCGCTCAGCAAACAGCCCCGAACTTAAGGGCTGGCAGCAGACGCGCACGGATTTACGCGCATTCGCTGAATTGTTAGTACAACGTGAAAAAGCGAAAGAAGGTTTTACACTTTCTTCTATCAAAACCATGGTCTATCAGGCAGAACGGACGCTGAACCAGGAAACACCTCTGGAATACCTGCTGACGCAATACCAGGATGCACACGAGCAGAAGCTGAATACTGATGCTCTGGAAAAACAAATTAATGAGCGGCTGGATGGCGTATTAAGCCGCTGGTTGTTGCTGAAAGACACCACTGTTCTGGGGACGGTAACCGACACTAAAGTTGATAAATAGTACTGACTATCAGGGGGATTAACATGGCAGATTTTTTAACTGACATTAAACAGAAAGTGATAGTTTTTGATATATCACCGTATTTCACATGAAGTACGAAAGTAATATATTTATCAATGCCTGCCGCCATAAATTACAGGCGGCAGATGTGGTGATATTACTGATATCGGTTCACTAAATCTTTAACCACAGCTACAAACGTTTTCTGCTTAAGCTGAATAATCTGTTGCTCTGTTGTATTTATGTTTCCTGACTGAACCGGGAGCACACTGTATTCATAATTGACAGGTGACCAGGTAGCCCATTCACCCGTTGCTACATTCACCAGAGAAAAACGTACCAGGTAACGCAGTGAGGCTGAATCCGTGAGTTTTTCATTTTTATAATCGGACCATGCCATGTTTTTTGTCACAGAATCATATCTGCCTGACTGCAATGTATCCTGGTAAACGATAATGACTCTTTGATGCCCCTTCGCTGCAATATAACGTAACGCCTGCATATAATTCATATTTTCACTGGCAATAATATCCCCACTCTCATTTTTATTACATACAGCTACTTTTTGTCTGTCTGGAATTCCGGTGAATGTCGATACCCGATAGTATTTTTCCATTTCCTGTTGCATGGACATTTCAGGCGCCTTGTTACCTGACTGAACCAGGATAACGGCAGAATTCAGCGGTACACTTAACTTCTCGCCATCCAGTGCTGCCTGAATATCTTCTTCAGATACAGCCAGTGTCGTTTCATTCCCAAAAATGTCTTTGTCAGTCAGTTGCTGTGCGAGGGCATTTTTACTGGCACTACTTTCTGGACGAAATGCTCCGGTTTTTTTTGCATCAATAGGGGAATGTGGTGCACAGCCAGCAAGAAAAAATGCAGCCGCGCACAAAAAGACTGTTGACCTGGAATCCATGCTACTTTCTTCCTTGTTTTCGCCAAAATTATTGTGATTGTTCATCTGGAAATCTGAAGTGATTATATACCTGTACTAGTAGTCAGCAAAATAGGATTTATTTTATTATGCATTCATGAAATATATGGGTTGTGCTGAAATGATTACCTGAATGATTTTCATGATGGTGAATTAAGTCTTTAGTCGTGGTGGTGATATTTCTGTAATATTAAATAGGTAAGTAGAAATATCACAATGTTTGGTCTGGCACGGCACTTTTATTAATCATCCGTTCCGGCAATCCCTCCTAGCCAGGCAATTAACTGGCTACTTCCCGGTTGGCTCAGTGTTCGTTGTGGCCAGGCGAGAAAATAGGGTTTACTCAGCGGCAGGCTGAGCTCATCTACGACAACAAGGGTGCCTAATGCTAGTTCTTTGGCAATTAAATGCCGTTGCCCAAGTACAACCCCCGTACCCGCGACAGCGGCATCTAATGCGAGTGAAGTAAGATTGAAGATGAAAGAGGGCTGCGGTTGAGGTTCTTCCCTCTCTTTAGCCTGAAACCAGCTTCGCCAGTCAGGTAGAAAACGCCCTTCATTTCCCCAGTCGAGATGAATCAGTGGTGCTTCGTTTAGCAGATCCCGGCCCTGGAAACGCGCAACCAGTTCCGGGCTGGCGACTGGCAGCACCTCATCGTGAAATAAAAATTGTTTTTCCAGTTGGCTATAGCGCTCCTCACCAAAACAGATAACAAAATCGGCATGCATGGTGTTGAAGTCCACCTGGGTATGAGTGCCATGCAACGCCAGGTCAACATCCGGGCAATGGGCACGCCAGTTATGTAACTCGGGAAGTAGCCATTTGGTTGCCAGTGAAGGCAAAGAATAGAGCGTTAATCGGGGAGCCGCAGCGGCATAGCGAATGTTTTGCTGGCCAAGCAGCAAAATATCAAAAGCTTCAGTGACATAACGTAAATACTCTTTCCCTGTTTCGGTCAACATCACTCCGTTTGGCGTGCGGACAAAAAGTGCACTGCCTAGCTGTTCCTCCAACTGACGAATTTGCTGGCTAACAGCCGCAGGAGTGAGCGCTAACTGAGCTGCCGCTTTTGCAAGGCTGCCCAATTCAGCCGCCGCTTTGAACGAGTTAATCACGCTGATTTTGGGTAATCGCAGTTGCGGTGCAGGCATTAATTTTTCCTTTTCAAGGTATTAAGTATTTATCGTTATCTACTCAGCGTGCAGGGGGATTACAGTAAAATCACACCTGCTAACGATGAGAATTGCATATATGCCTGAATCCATTATTAGTCTCGACGCGCACCCGATTAACGATATCGCCTGGCGTCGCTCTTGCCGGGAGCAGTTAAACGCCAGCGGTGCGCTGGTACTACGCCAGTTTTTGCAACCAGCAGCACTGAATACCATTATCGGTGAGGCCGAAGCACAGCGCCATCAGGCGTATCACACGGTCAGCAACCATAATGCATACCTGATGAAAACCGATCCGGAATTCAGTGCGGAACATCCCCGCAATCGCGACGTAATCAGTACCAAAGGTTGCATCACTGATGATTTAATTGCCTCTAATTCGCCGCTACGCACACTTTATAATAGTGCTGAGTTTCAGTTTTTTCTTTGCGATGTACTGGGCGAAGAAGCTCTCTATCCTTATGCCGACTCCCTCTCATCGATTAATATTCACTATGCTCCGCACGGTAAGGAATTGGGCTGGCATTTTGATAACTCATCGTTTGCCATCACTCTGTTATTACAAAAACCGCTAGCGGGCGGTATTTTTCAGTATGTGAAGGATTTGCGCGATGCAGATGCGGGTGAGATGAATTACGACGGAGTGGCAGAAGTCCTTGATGAACGCCGCACTGTCGATCAATTGGCAATTGACCCGGGCGATCTGGTTTTGTTTCGGGGCCGTAATTCGCTTCATCGCGTCACGCCCACCGAAGGTGAGGTGACGCGAATGTTGGTCGTACTGGCTTACAACACTAAACCGGATATCGCACTATCAGAAAACGCCCGTATGACCTTTTATGGGCGTCTTTAATCTTCAGTCTCGTTAAGCAGCGCACGCCAACCACGGGCAAAGTATTGCTGAGTACGCAACGCCACCAGTGCCCGCCAGTCTTCATCGGCGGGCCAGAACGCTTCCACCAAATCACGTTTAATTTCCTGGCCCTCGGCAGTGGCAGGATTACCTTTGAGATGTAACCAGTGATCGTTCCGTAGTCGCCGGTGCATCTCTTCTGCAGGGTAGGTGCCACATTCCACGACCAGCGGCAGAATCTGGGTATCAGGCAGAGCGTTGAGCAGGAACTGCGACAAATAACCCGTTGCTGTCGCTGTGACGCCGGTATCGCTATCTCGACCCGCACCGGTAAACAAAAGCGTCAGTGATTCTTTGTAGATCCGTTTGCCCCATGCGTGTGCCGGGAATGGCTGCTCAGCAATAGAAAGCAGCATTGGATGGGCCCAGGCTCCAGCACCCGTATGCAGATCAAAACTGATGATGGTTCGTGCGCGACTGAGATGACGCTCAATGATGGCTTGCATGGTTTGCATGGACCAACTGGGTTGGTTGCCACCATAGAACAAGCCTGTCGGATACTGATACTGCCCGGCCTCGACTACGCGTTTTAGCGCAGGCCATCCCTCCCTGGACAGCGCTGAAGCCAGTTGCCTGTCGGCAAATTCCCGCTCACCAGAGTAAATATCGTGCCAACGCAGATAGTCTTGATTACTCGGGATGGTCTGTGAAAAATCGATGAAACCGCGGTTAAGATCAATATTGTCTTCGTTGACTCGCCGCAGGTGGGCGGTTCCCCAGGGGTTAAGCAGATGGATAAACAGCAGTGCTGTATCAGCAGGTAACTGATTCATCTCAAATTCCGCAAGCCAGGCAATCTGGCTCTCTGAGCCATAATAGCCTTCAACCCCGTGAGTGCCAGAAATCACAAGCATCATGCGAGATGCCGTCTCACTGCCAAAAAGCGCTACATCGGTATAAAGTAATTCACCTTTCGGGCCGCTGAGTGGATGTGGATAAGAATGAATCAACCCACCTTTCGTCTCTGCCATAGAAATAAAACGCGACCTTTGAGTGGCATAATCCGCTAATGGAATATCCGCTGTCATCATTGTTTATTTCCTTATGGATAAACTGAGTAATTAAAATATTTCTTTGCCAGACGATCGTAAGTGCCATTTTTATGTATTTCGGCCAATGCCAGGTTTATTAATTGCAGATTTGTTTTATCGTCTTTTCTTAATGCGATGCCAACACCATCACCAAATACTTCTTTGTCTGTAATAGTGGCCTTAATCGCAAAGTTTTTACCCTCCGGTTTATCAAGAAAACCTTGCTCGGCAGAGATAATATTGGTCAGGCTGCCATCAAGACGCCCGGAAACCAGATCAGGATAAATCTCCATCTGATTGGCGTAGGAGATGACCTCCACGCCTTGTGGTTCCCATTTTTTCTTGGCGTAGGTTTCCTGAATAGTCCCCTGTGCTACGCCGATTTTTTTGCCCTGCAGTGAAGCCGTATCATGGCTCAGTGTGCTGCTGTTCAGTGCGATCAGCGCATTTGGAGTGTTATAAAGCATGTCGCTAAATGCGACCTGCTCACGGCGCTTCTCGGTCATTGCCATAGCAGAAAGAATCGCATCAAACTTCCGCGCATTAAGCGCAGGAATGGTCGCGTCAAAGCCAATTTCTACCCACTGGCAGGTCACTTTAGCCTGGGCGCAGATGGCATTGCCCAGATCAATATCAAACCCCTGAAGCGAGCCGTCAGTAGCTTTAGATTCAAACGGCGCAAACGTTGGGTCGACACCAATACGTAGGGTCTGCTGTGCAAAAGCAGTATGACTTAATCCTGAAAACGCGAGAATCAGTGAGGCGAGAATATGCTTTTTCATTTTTATCTCCGAGGGGCGCAGGTGAAATTATTAGTCACACATAAATTAATTACCATGACGTTACTATTTCCGCCAGTAAATATCTTACTTCAGCTCTAGTTTTTTCTTATAATTTCGGTTGGGTCGTTGTGGTAAGTAAAACTTTCGACAGCATTAAATATTATTTAATACTATTAGTGGGAATAAATGCGTTTATTTATATTGCAAATTAAGCAGGCGATTTATTGATAAATTATTGGTCAAGTAACCGAACTGTAGAATGGTGATGATTCCAGTTTATTGATAGTGCTTAATAACCAGGTTAGAGATCTATAAAAATGCCGTTCAACCCGGTTATGTCAGTGAAATAGTTTGCTGTCAGAGAGTATCGATGACCCCACCGTCAACGCGAACGGACGCTCCTGTGGTCGCGGAAGCAAACGGCGACACAAGATAGGTTACTAAGTTTGCGACTTCCTCGACGCTGCTGGCACGTTGAATGATCGAACTGCCACGATGCTGCTTGACGAAGGCGGCGGCAATTTCCTCCAGCGGCAACCCCGTTTTCGCTTGCTCATCGGCAAGCATCGCTTCTACACCTTCGGAAAGAGTAGGACCCGGGAGTACGGAGTTAACGGTGACATTTGTACCAGCCATGCGCTTAGCGAGACCGCGGGCGACAGCGATGTCGGCGGTCTTGCTGACGCCGTAGTGAATCATTTCGACCGGAATATTAAAACCAGATTCTGAGGCCAGGAATATCACGCGGCCCCAGTTCAGTTTCTGCATGCCTGGAAGATAGGCGCGGGAAAGCCTGACGGCGGACATGACATTGACCTGCCAGTGGCGATCCCAAACTTCGTCGTCAGCGTCGAAAAAGTCAATTGGCTGGAAGATGCCTGCGTTGTTAATCAGGATGTCTACCTGAGGAATTTGGGCGACAAGGGCCGCACACCCCTCGGCAGTTGACAGGTCGGCCGTGGCAGGTTTAACGCTACCTCTTGCGCCTTCGGCTTCTAGCCGTTTGGCGGCCTTTGTGGTCTTTTCCTCTGAGCGGCCATTGAGCACGACATCCGCTCCAGCCCTTGAAAGTTGGCGAGCAATTGCGTAGCCGATGCCTTCCGTTGAACCTGTAACCAGCGCTCTCTTGCCTGTGAGATCGATTTGCATTTTCTGCTCCTGTCGAGATTGGATGACAAAAACATGGGGGTCAGTTTTGCAGTCTCGCAATGGGCAGGTCAGTGAGGAATATGGGGAGAAAGGAAGTGAATTCGCCCTTCAGAATGCCTGCGCATCAGGATTGCTGAAAGTGTAGCAGGCGCTGGAATGTGGGGGGAGGCGATGAGTCATCGAATAGGGTTCGATGGAGTGAGCGTTTCTCCGAAAGCAAAAAACCAGCCCGTAGGCTGGTTTCTTTAAATAGTGGTGCCCGGACTCGGAATCGAACCAAGGACACGGGGATTTTCAATCCCCTGCTCTACCGACTGAGCTATCCGGGCAACGGGGCGCATTAAACCGTAAAGGCCGTTTGTCGTCAATGGTTTTGTGTTAATAAGCCGTGCGTTTGCGCGAATATTGTGCTCCGGCTAGCAGCGTCGTCTTGAACCCTCGTGCAGAAGGTGCCATGATTGCGCGAAATTTCACACATCGCAACGGGGCGCTTATTGATGTTCAGAGTCAATGTTCACCGGCATCTCTCGATGGCGCTCGTTCACCTTTCAGCTGTATCCCGAAGACCCTTGCTCACCATGCGGTGAGGGCATCGCATGCTCACTGCAGGACAACAGTAAAATCAGGTGATGCCTGGTTTTACTGATGTCTGGCGGTCGGAGTGGGAATCATCCTTCAGACCATCAAGACACATTCGCCGGGGAATGCTCCCTTTGCCGTGCCATCTGGCACTCACTCATCCTTGACCTCTGGGATTTGTGCATATGAAATCTTTGAAAATTGCCGCCAGCCACGATGTGGTTGCCACACTTGAAACGCATCGCGAAGTGGTCACGCTCGATAGCACTGACTTCACCGATATCGCCGCCGTTGTCCTTTCTGTCGCTGATAGCCGCAGCGGTATTCTGGCGCTACTCAAACGTACAGGTTTTTCGATTCCCGTTTTTTTAGCCGCTGATGCAAGGCCTGGCGAGCAAGAAGGGATATCGGGGCTGATAACCGGCGAAGCGCAGGATTATCTGGAGCTGGAAAAAGCGGCCAGTGACTACGAAGCCAATCTGTTGCCGCCGTTTTTCGATACGTTGACGAAATATGTCGCGATGGAAAACAGCACTTTTGCCTGCCCTGGCCACCAACACGGTGAATTTTTCAAAAAGCACCCGGCCGGCCGCCAGTTCTATGATTTCTTCGGCGAGAATCTATTCCGCGCCGATATGTGCAACGCTGACGTTAAACTCGGTGATTTGCTGATCCATGAAGGATCGGCCAAGCATGCGCAGAAGTTTGCCGCCAAAGTGTTTAACGCGGATAAAACTTACTTCGTGCTAAACGGTACCTCGGCGGCCAATAAAGTCGTCACTAATGCGCTGCTGACCCGTGGCGATCTGGTTCTGTTTGACCGCAACAACCATAAATCAAACCATCATGGTGCATTGATTCAGGCCGGAGCGACTCCGGTTTATCTCGAGGCTGCTCGTAATCCATTTGGGTTTATCGGCGGTATCGATGCGCACTGTTTTGATGAAAAGTATCTGCGTGAGTTGATCGCCGAAGTTGCGCCAGCTCGCGCACAAGAAAAGCGTCCGTTCCGCCTGGCGGTGATCCAACTCGGCACTTACGATGGCACCGTCTATAACGCGCGCCAGGTGGTGGATAACATCGGCCACCTTTGTGATTACATTTTGTTTGATTCAGCATGGGTCGGTTATGAGCAATTCATCCCGATGATGGCGGACTGCTCGCCGCTGCTGTTGGATCTTAACGAAAACGATCCGGGGATCTTTGTGACGCAATCGGTGCATAAGCAGCAGGCCGGTTTCTCGCAGACTTCGCAGATCCACAAAAAAGATAACCATTTGCGTGGGCAAGCACGATTCTGCCCGCATAAGCGGCTGAATAACGCGTTTATGTTGCATGCTTCAACCAGCCCGTTTTATCCGCTGTTTGCCGCACTTGATGTGAACGCGAAAATTCATGAAGGGGAGAGCGGACGCCGTCTGTGGGCCGAGTGCGTGGTGCAGGGCATTGAAGCGCGCAAAGCGATCATCGCCCATTGTAAGATGATCAAACCGTTTATCCCACCGGTGGTGGCGGGCAAACCGTGGCAGGATCATCCCACTACGGCAATCGCGCAGGAGCGCCGTTTCTTCAGTTTTGAGCCGGGTGAGAAGTGGCATGGTTTTGAAGGTTATGCGCAGGATGAATACTTCGTTGATCCTTGCAAGTTGTTGCTGACGACGCCGGGTATCGATCCACAAACCGGGCAATACACTGAATTTGGTGTACCTGCGGCGATCCTCGCAAACTATCTGCGTGAAAACGGGATTGTCCCTGAGAAATCGGATCTTAATTCGATTCTGTTCTTACTGACGCCTGCGGAAAGCACTGAGAAGCTGGCGCATCTGGTGGCGATGCTGGCGCGGTTTGAGCAGCATATCGAAGACGATACACCGCTGGTGGATGTTTTGCCGACGATCTATCAGAAATATTCCCAACGCTACAGAGGCTATACGCTGCGCCAGTTGTGCCAGGAAATGCACGATCTTTACGTCAGCTTTGCGGTGAAGGATCTGCAAAAAGCGATGTTCCGCAAAGCCAGCTTGCCTGCGGTTGCTATGAATCCACAGGATGCCAACAGCGAGTTTATTCGCGGTAATGTGGAACTGGTGCGTTTAAGCGAATCAGAAGGGCGCATTGCGGCGGAAGGTGCGTTGCCGTATCCGCCGGGCGTGTTGTGTGTCGTACCGGGCGAAGTCTGGGGCAGTGCCGCGCTGCGTTATTTCCTCGCGCTGGAGGAAGGTGTGAATATGTTGCCGGGCTTCTCGCCAGAATTGCAGGGTGTGTATAGCGAAACAGATGCGGATGGGATCAAGCGTTTGTACGGCTACATGATAAAAGCCTAAAAACGCTCCTCTTTTCAGCTTTTGTAGGGGGGATAAGCGCTAGCGTCATCCACCAATTTACATTAGTGGTGTCGGATGACGCTGCGCTTATCCGACCTACGAAAAAAGATTTGCCAGTAGTTTTAGGCGTTATCAATCAGGCAACTGGCTGGATAGCCGCAGGCGTTCTGACGTGTTTATATTTGAACAGTGCGACGAAGGCGAAGGCCAGTACCAGTGAATATCCGGCGAAAATTAGCCATACGCTTTGCCAGTCAGTAATGCCCGCCGTCGTGTAGTTTTCCACCACTTTGCCGCTGACAATCCCGCCCAAAATGCAACCAAAGCCGTTGGTCATCATCAGGAACATGCCCTGTGCGCTGGCACGAATTTCTGGTTTCACTTCTTGCTCAACGAATACCGAACCGGAAATGTTGAAGAAGTCAAAGGCGCAACCGTAGACGATCATCGACATTACCAGCAGCATGGTGCCCATCGGCGTTGGGTCGCCAAAGGCAAACAGACCAAAGCGCAGCATCCACGCCACAATACTGATAAGCATCACGTTCTTGATGCCGTAACGCAGCAGGAAGAACGGAATCGTCAGGATAAATACGGTTTCAGAAATCTGCGAAATAGACATCAGCACTGACGCGTGTTCAACAATAAAGCTGCTGGCGAACAGCGGGTTTTGATCGAAGCTGTGCAGGAAGGTGTTGCCAAACATATTGGTAATTTGTAACTCGGCACCTAACAGCATAGAGAAGATAAAGAAAATCGCCATGCGCTTGTTTTTGAATAAAGCGAAGGCATCCAGCCCTAACATGGAAGTCCAGCTTTGGTTTTTTTGCGCGTTGGCGACCGGAATATGTGGCAGTGTCAGGGTGAACAAGGCTAAAACCACTGACAGTGTGGCACCGATATAAAGCTGCATGTGGCTCAATTCGAAGCCTGAGAAGCTCACGCCCCACATGGCGAAGATAAAGCCAATGGTTCCCCAGATACGAATTGGCGGGAAGTCAGTGACAATATTCATTCCCGCTGATTGCAGGCGATAGTAAGAGATGGTGTTCACCAGGCCAAGCGTTGGCATATAGGCCAGTGAGTTCAGCAGAATCACCACGAACATCGCACTCGGTGAGGTGACCTGGGCTGCGAAATACAGTGTGACGGCGCCAACCAGATGACAGGCAGCGTAGAGCCAGCGCGCACTAATCCATTTGTCCGCAATAATACCCAGTAGCGTTGGCATAAATACCGCAGCAATCCCTAATGAACTGTATACCGCGCCGATGGCCGCGCCATCAAACTTGAGGGTGACGAACATGTATGAGCCGAGCGTAGTCAGCCAGCTACCCCACAAGCAGAACTGCAGAAACGAAAGTACTTTAAGCTGCAGCTTAAGGTTCATGGAAATTTCCTCACAGGATTTAACTATCGAATGTTGCATTTCTCACATATCTGTTTCGATATGTTGTAATCGTAACATTAGCAGGGCTGCGGAGTAATTTTTGGTACATTCAGCAAATAAATGAAAACATCTTCAAGTTACATTCGAAAATAGTGACCGGGGCTACATTTTTTGCTGAATGAGGCAGGTAAAGCGCGGGCAATGTTGTCTCTCCTGGCATCAAAATGAATGACAGGAGAGACAACAAACAGAGGATTAACGCCGACGATAGCTCTTCTGTGCGGTGTTCACTTTTTTCAGATAATTACGAGATTCCGCAGACGGGTGGCGTGTTGTCAGGGTTTGATAGATATCACCTGGAGCCATACTATTGATAATATTGAACGCGCGGTTCTTATCGTTGTTGAACACGCGCAGCACGCTGCCCGCACCGCCGTTATATGCGGTGATGACGGCATAACGGCGCGAGGTTGGGTTATCAATTCCGCTCAAATAGCTGTCTTGCAGAATCGCCAAATAAGCCGTGCCGGTATCGATATTGCTTTCCGGGTCAAACAAGAAGCTGCGGCTTGGTTTGCCCCATTTCCCTTGCGATTTGAAGACATCAACCCCGGCGCTGTGCTGCACAACCTGCATCAGGCCCAGTGCATCAGCGTGGCTCACGGCATACGGGTTAAAGCTCGATTCGGTTTGCATGATTGCCAGGATCAGGGATTCATCGACGCCATATTTCTTCGACGCTTTGCGTACCATGCCAATGTATTTATGCGCACGTTTATCAAGGTGGTTTGGTACCAGGTTGATGGTCACGCTATAAACAATTTTCAGCCCGGTACTGCGGCTTTTCATGCGTGTTTGCAGCAGGTAATCAGCAAACTTAGAGGCGCGGCCTTCCCAGCGAATCGGCTGGCCGGTGTTATCAACTACCTGGCCATACAGGAACGGTTCTTTGGAGATAACCACATCGTTGGCATCGGAATAAAGGTCGATTGAACCCGGATCGTCGCCCATCAGTAACGTGTTGATGATCGCCTGACGTAAGTGCGCAGCAGGTTCAGTGCCGGCAATGGTTTCGATGGTAATCGTACCTTCGTCAAAGTTGATGTGGCTACGGGTCAGGTATTGGTCGGTATATTTCACGTAGTCTTTAGGACCCGCAATCAACACTTCCTTGATGCCCCAGATATTTTCAATGTTATGAGCGAATTGCCCCATCAAAATATCGAAACCATTGGTGTCTTTAACAAAAGCCTCGTTATAGGAGTCTTCTTTTTTGCTCGAACATGAGATGAGCAAGGGGACAACCAGAGCTAGCGCGAGAAATTTTTTCATCGTTCCGTGTATGCGTGTGCTTGTTGGAGTTTGCATGAGGGGCGATGGCCCCTGTATTTTTATTTTTCTGGCGGCGTGTAGCCTTCGATGTGGACTTCTTTGCCTTCGAACAGGAAGTTGACCATTTCAGCTTCCAGCTCTTTGCGGTGTTCTGGATTCATCATGCTCATTTTGCGTTCATTGATAAGCATGGTTTGTTTGGTCTGCCACAAAGCCCATGCTTCTTTAGAGATCTCGTTATAGATACGTTTGCCGAGTTCACCTGGATACAACTGGAAATCCTGGCCTTCCGCGTCACGTTGTAGGTAAGTACAAAAAATAGTTCTGCTCATCATTATTCCTCTTCAACAGCTCGTGCGGGTTTAAGTACCACCGGCTCGGCGTGTAATTGCTGTAATAAACGCTCTACAGGGGCGGCCAGTCCTACGGACGGTGGCTGCGCTAAGTTATACCAGAGAGCGGTTCCTTCATCCATGCACCCATTAAACGAAAGCACCGGCAGCCACATCGGGACAATGTCCAAATGGAAGTGGCTGAATGTATGGCGGAAGGCGTTTAATTGCGTGAGATTATCTGCGGGAATATTGCGTTGTGCTAGCCAGTCGTACAGCTCTTCTTCGCTCGCAAATTGTGGGAAGCAGTACAAACCGCCCCATAATCCAACAGCAGGGCGCTGGGAAAGCAGGATGCTTTGTTGATGCTGCATCATCAGGAAATAGCCAGTGCGCTCAGGTATCGTCACCTTCGGTTTTTTGCCTGGATAGTTCGCCCAACTGTTATTGGCATAAGCGACACAAATATTATTCACCGGACAAAGTTCGCACTTGGGTTTCGAACGCGTGCAAACCATCGCGCCAAGATCCATCATCGCCTGGTTAAATTGGCTAACGCCTTGCGCGGGTGTGACTTGTTCGCTGATGTCCCAGAGTTTCTTCTCAACATCTTTTTTACCCGGCCAGCCAGAAACCGCATAACAACGTGCCAGCACGCGTTTTACGTTGCCATCAAGAATCGGGAAATGTTTGCCCAGCGATAGAGAGAGGATTGCACCTGCGGTGGAACGACCCACACCGGGTAGCGCTGAAACCTCTTCAAAGGTTTCCGGGAACACGCCATTGTGAAGATTAGCCACCATTTGTGCTGCTTTATGCAGATTTCTGGCGCGAGCGTAATAACCGAGGCCAGTCCAAAGATGTAGCACTTCATCAAGTGGCGCATTAGCGAGATCGGTGACGGTCGGGAAGCGTTCCATAAAGCGCTCAAAGTAAGGAATGACGGTGGTAACTTGCGTTTGTTGCAACATTACCTCCGACAGCCATACTTTATACGGCGTTTTTTCGAGTTGCCATGGCAGGGTTTTGCGCCCGTACTTTTGGTACCAGTCGAGAACCTGGTTGGCGAATTGCGGCGCTTGTATCATTGTTGCCTGGCATCCGATAAATGTGTGATTTAGGGGGCTGATTCCAGCACAGACGGCTCCGTGCTGTAAACCGGAACTTTCTGGTGCTTGCTTCTCATCATTAACTTTGGATAATGCCCGTTTCCCGAACACTAACTCAAAGCCTGAACACCATGAAAAATGACGTCATCTCACCGGAATTTAATGAAGAAGGCCGCGCAATGCGCCGGATTCGTAGTTTTGTGCGCCGCCAGGGTCGCCTGACTAAAGGGCAGGAGTACGCACTGGAAAACTATTGGCCGGTGATGGGCGTTGAATATCAAGACGCGCCTGTCGATTTTGCCGAGCTGTTTGGCCGCGAAGCACCAGTGACGCTGGAAATTGGTTTTGGCATGGGTACGTCGCTGGTGGCAATGGCAAAGGCTAATCCACAGCAGAACTTTTTAGGCATTGAAGTGCACTCGCCAGGCGTCGGTGCATGCCTCGCGACAGCTCATGAAGAGGGCGTTGAGAACCTGCGCGTGATGTGTCACGACGCGGTTGAAGTGCTGCAAAAAATGGTTCCTGACAATTCTTTATCCATGGTTCAGCTCTTTTTCCCTGATCCGTGGCACAAAGCACGTCATAATAAGCGCCGTATCGTTCAAGTGCCGTTTGCCGAGCTGGTAAAAAGCAAACTGAAATTGGGTGGTGTGTTCCATATGGCAACCGACTGGGAACCTTATGCAGAACACATGCTCGAAGTGATGTCCTCTATCGATGGTTATCAAAACCAGTCAGAGAGTAACGACTACGTACCGCGCCCGGATTCACGTCCGGTGACCAAATTTGAACAACGTGGCCATCGTCTTGGTCATGGCGTATGGGACTTAATGTTCGAGAGGGTAAAGTAATGGCAATTAATCGTAGCCGTCGTTTGCGTAAGAAAATGCACATCGACGAATTCCAGGAACTAGGGTTCTCTGTTGCATGGCGTTTCCCGGAAGGCACCTCCGAAGAACAAATTGATAAAATCGTTGATGCGTTTATTGACGAAGTTATCGATAAAAATGGTTTGGCTTTTGATGGCGGCGGCCACCTTTCCTGGGAAGGCTTAATCTGCCTGCAGGAAATCGGCAAATGCACCGAAGAGCATCAGGCTCTGGTGCGCAAATGGCTTGAAGATCACAAAGCAGAAGACGTTCGCACCAGCGAGCTGTTTGATGTTTGGTGGGATTGATATTTGCAGAATAATTAGGTCGGTGAAAACCGGCCTTTTTTTTCTTAAATTTTTAGAAGTTCAGGAGTCACTATGATTCGTAAGGCACTGATGGGCGTTTTGCTGCTCACCGCGATGCAGGCGCAGGCCGACTATAAATGTAGCGTCACTCCTCGCGATGACGTGGTCATCAACCCGCAATCAGTCCAGGTTGTTGGTGAGAATGGAAATCTGGTTATTGCCCCAGACGGTAGCCTGCAATTCAACGGCAAGCCACAGACTTTAAATGCAACGCAGCGCCAATTGGCGGTGAATTATCAGCAAGCGTTGCGTACAGACCTGCCATGGATCAATAACGGTGCTTTGGCTCGTGTAGAAAAAGGCCGTGTCGCGCTGGATAAAATCATCGCTAAAGAAGTGGGTGAGAGCAGCAATATGCGTGGCCGCCTGACTAAACTCGACGCGCAACTCAAAGAGCAGATGAACCGTATTATCGAGACTCGTCAGGACGGTTTAACCTTCCATTACAAAGCGATTGACCAGGTTCGAGCCGATGGGCAACAGCTGGTAAACCAGGCGATGGGCGGCATCTTGCAAGACAGCATTAACGAAATGGGTGCGAAAGCGGTTCTGAAAGGTGGCGGTAACCCGCTGCAAGGCGTGCTGGGTAGCCTTGGTGGCTTACAGACTTCCATTCAGAATGAGTGGAAAAATCAGGAAAAAGATTTCGAGCAATTTGGCCGCGATGTGTGCAGCAAAGTGGTGACGCTGGAAGGGCAGCGCAAAGGGCTGGTCGAAACATTAAAGTAATGTTTTAGCCGTTGTAGGGTGGATAAGCGAAGCGTCATCCACCGTTTGTCGGGTGACGCTGCGCTTACCCGACCTACAACAAAGCAGTGTCATCAGTCTAATGGCGGGTGAAACACCCGCCATTATTGTTAACGCATAAACGCCGGTTGTTTTTGCTCGTAAGCAGAAATTGAACCTTCGTGTTGCAGCGTCAGGCCAATACTATCCAGCCCTTCTAACATGCAGTGGCGGCGGAAAGTATCGATATTAAACGAGTAACTTTTCTCGCCCGCAATTACGGTTTGCGCTTGCAGATCGACGACAAACTTAATCCCCGGATTTGCCGCAACCAGTTTGAACAGCTCGTCCACTTCTTCTTCGCTCAACGTCACCGGCAGCAGCTGGTTGTTGAATGAGTTGCCGTAGAAGATATCCGCAAAACTTGGCGCGATAACCACTTTAAAACCGTAATCGGTTAAGGCCCACGGTGCGTGTTCACGCGAAGAACCACAGCCGAAGTTTTCACGCGCCAGTAAAATTGAAGCGCCTTTAAACTCCGGGAAGTTCAGCACGAATTCCGGGTTCGGTTGTTGGCCTGCATCATCCAGAAAACGCCAGTCGTTAAACAGATGAGCGCCAAAACCGGTGCGTGTCACCTTCTGCAAAAATTGCTTAGGAATGATTGCGTCAGTATCAACATTTGCGGCATCCAGCGGAACGACCAGGCCGGTATGTTGGATAAATTTTTCTGCCATGGTGTTTTCCCTTATTTCAACGTGCGGATGTCAGCAAAATGACCAGATACCGCAGCGGCGGCTGCCATTGCTGGGCTAACCAGATGCGTGCGGCCACCACGGCCCTGACGGCCTTCGAAGTTACGGTTGCTGGTGGAAGCACAACGCTCACCGGGTTCCAGGCGGTCGTTGTTCATTGCCAGGCACATCGAGCAGCCTGGTAAACGCCATTCAAAGCCCGCTTCAATAAAGATCTTATCCAGACCTTCAGCTTCGGCCTGCGCTTTGACAGGGCCGGAACCAGGAACCACTAACGCCTGCACGCCTGGAGCCACTTTGCGGCCTTTGGCAATTTCAGCCGCAGCACGCAAATCTTCAATGCGTGAGTTGGTGCATGAACCGATAAACACTTTATCTATAGCCACTTCGGTTAATGGAATGCCTGGTTTCAGGCCCATGTAAGCCAGTGCTTTTTCAGCAGAGGCGCGTTCAACAGGGTCCGCGAAGGATTCTGGATTCGGGATGTTTTCGGTGACGGAAATCACCTGGCCTGGGTTGGTACCCCAGGTGACTTGCGGTGCAATGTCAGCGGCGTCCAGCGTGACAATGGTGTCGAACTTAGCGCCTTCGTCGGTGCTGAAGGTTTTCCAGTACGCTACTGCATCGTCCCAGTCGGCATCTTTTGGTGCATGCAGGCGGCCTTTCACGTAGTTAAACGTAGTTTCGTCTGGAGCAACGATGCCAGCTTTAGCACCCATTTCGATTGCCATGTTGCACAGCGTCATGCGGCCTTCCATCGACAACGCCTGAATTGCGCTACCGCAGAATTCCACCACATGCCCGGTACCGCCAGCGCTGCCGGTTTTACCGATAATTGCCAGCACGATGTCTTTTGCCGTGATGCCTGGTGCGGCGGTGCCGGTGACTTCAATCTTCATGGTTTTAGCACGACCCTGTTTCAGGGTTTGCGTCGCCAGAACGTGTTCAACTTCAGAAGTGCCGATACCGAACGCCAGTGCACCGAATGCGCCGTGGGTCGCGGTGTGGGAGTCGCCACAAACAATGGTCATGCCAGGCAAGGTGATACCTTGTTCTGGGCCCATGACATGGACGATGCCCTGGAATGGGTGGTTCAGGTCATACAACTCAACGCCGAATTCTTGGCAGTTTTTCATCAACTCCTGCATTTGAATGCGGGCCATTTCGCCGGAAGCGTTGATGTCTTTAGTTTGCGTAGAAACGTTGTGATCCATGGTGGCAAACGTTTTGCCTGGCTGACGCACCGGGCGCTTATGCGCACGCAGGCCATCAAACGCCTGCGGGGAGGTCACTTCGTGAACCAGATGACGGTCGATATACAGCAGCGGCGTTTCGTCCACGGCTTCGTAAACGACGTGGGCATCGTACAATTTTTGATATAACGTCTTCGCCATGATTATTTCCCCTCTGCCACGAAACGAGCAATGGTATCGCCCATTTCGTCGGTGCTGATTGCATTGCCATCGCGAGCCAAATCGCCGGTACGGAAACCTTCTTCCAGCGCAAGGTTGATAGCGTTTTCGATGGCCTGTGCGGCCTCTTCAGCATCCAGGCTGTAGCGCAGTAACAGAGCCAGAGACAGGATCTGCGCAATTGGGTTAGCAATGTTTTTACCGGCGATATCAGGTGCTGAACCGCCAGCAGGTTCGTACAAACCAAAACCTTGTTCGTTCAGGCTTGCGGAAGGCAACATGCCCATAGAGCCGGTGATCATCGCGCATTCGTCAGACAAAATGTCGCCGAACAGGTTGGAGCACAGCAGCACGTCAAACTGAGATGGGTCTTTGATTAACTGCATGGTGGCGTTGTCGATGTACATGTGCGCCAGTTCTACGTCCGGATATTCTTTAGCGATTTCGCCGACAATTTCACGCCACATTACCGACGATTGCAGCACGTTAGCTTTATCAATCGACGTCACTTTGTTGCGACGTTTGCGTGCTGATTCGAAAGCGATGCGGGCAATACGCTCAATCTCAAATCGGTAATACACTTCGGTATCAAACGCTTTTTC
>Ga0207696_1000729_pt1 | contig 21995 bp, 17 predicted proteins | sample KBSS54metaG_FD_184403 | JGI IMG/M metagenome (GOLD analysis project Ga0207696, IMG submission 184403) | Switchgrass rhizosphere microbial communities from Kellogg Biological Station, Michigan, USA - KBS S5-4 metaG (SPAdes) (version 2) | ecosystem: Host-associated > Plants > Roots > Rhizosphere >...
CTTCACCGCCGGTGTCGAAGAAGTCCGCGCCTGGACCGTCCGCGTAGGTGCCACCGCACCGCAAGCCGCTGGCGTGATCCACACCGACTTCGAGAAAGGCTTCATCCGCGCCGAAGTCATCGCCTACGACGACTTCATCCAGTACAAGGGCGAAGCCGGCACCAAAGAAGCCGGTAAATGGCGTCTGGAAGGCAAGGACTACATCGTTAAAGACGGCGACGTGATGCACTTCCGTTTTAACGTGTAACAGGAACCGTGGAATTACACGGATCTCGATAGACACAAAATCCCCGTAATCACTCGCTGATACGGGGATTTTTGCGTCTTGGGATCACCACCCCCCTCCATTGTGATCTGGGTTGTTGATGGGGTACGCTACCGGGTATGACGCCTGAAGCCGGTTTTAAAAACCGGGTACGGCGGAAATTCGGAGATCAGGCCATGCTGACCGATACCCAATGCCGCACCGCAAAGCCCAAGGACAAACCCTACAAGCTCACCGATGGAAAAGGACTGCACCTAGAGGTCAAACCTAATGGTTCAAAAGCATGGCGCTACCGTTTCGAGCTTCGAACCGGAGACACTGCCAAGGAGAACACCTTTGCGATTGGCGACTATGCGATCGCGCCTCGGGGCGAATCTCAGGAAGAGGCCCAAGCTCGAAAGAATGGTCGACGTTTTACGTTGGCAGAGGCACGGGACGAGCGCGCTAAAGCCAGAGACCTGGTGAGGCAAGGCATCAACCCCGCCCAGCATCGGCAACTCGAGCGCATCAAGCGAGAGCAGGAAAACGCCACCACCTTCGAAGCCGTGGCAAAAGAGTGGCTGGCCCTGAAGGATTGGGCAGATATCACCAAGACCAAGCGGCTGGATATGCTCCAGCGTGTGGTCTTTCCCAAGATTGGTCCGTGGCCGATCAAGAGCATCACCCCAGCGCACATCCTGGATGTGCTTACCACGTCGGCGAAGAAAAACGGCCTGTCGGTCGCGGCAGAGGCCAAACGCAGCATGTCCGGCATCTTCGAGCTCGCGGTTTCGACGCTGCGGGCAGATACCGATCCGGTGTATCCAGTTCGCAGAGCACTCCCGGTAAACAAAACCCAGCACAAGCGCCCGCTAACTGTGGAGGAAATTGGCCAACTCCTGAGGGACGTAGAGGGTCATTGCGGTCGCCACGAAACCATTACCGCATTCCGCCTGATGTGGCTGACGCTCTGCCGACCGAACGAAGTAGTGGAAGCACGGTGGGATGAGTTTGATCTCGACGCCGGCCGCTGGCGGATTCCCGCTGAGCGGATGAAAAAGCGCAAGGAACACATTGTTCCTCTACCCACCCAGGCAATGGATATGCTGCGAGCTCTGCATACCGTCACGGGCAGATATGAACACTTATTCCCCCACCGCGATGAGCGAACCAAGCCGATGGTCGCGGCTTCATTCCGGCAGATGCTCAAAGCTCTGGGGTGGAGCGGCAAATACAGCCCTCACGCCACCAGAGCCACGGGAAGTACACGGCTCAACGAGATGGGCTATCCCGCCGACTGGATCGAGCGACAACTCGCCCACACCGAGCCCAATGCGGTACGGCGCACCTATAACCATGCGGAGTACCTGGCAGATCGCACGAAGATGATGCAGCAGTGGGCAGACATGCTAGATGTATGGATTCTCGGCGAAATCAATATCACGCCCTTAAGTCGAAGTGCCAATCGGTAGCAACGACTCCTTTACCTACTGGCGACAGCGGCGACACCGGCGACAACCCACGTCGGCGCTGGGCTGGAAGGTGGCGACAGGATTGGCGACAGTCGCCGCTTTCAGGTTCGCAGCTTCGCTCTTCCGGCCAGCCCTTATCACTGGGAAGGCTCCGCATTCTCAGTGATAAGGGCTCACACTACAAACCCGACGAACGGTTGCATCGCTACCGAAGTCCACAGATTCCCAAAGCCTTCCAGTGGTCTCAACTGGCGCAACAAACCTCCCAAAACAGCGGTTGACCCACAGCGAGAGGGGGCTTAAACCAAGCCCTGAGGATAGCTGTCGTTGACAGCACCAGCCCAGGTAGCCCGAACCTTCAAGGCTACGCCACTGCGTGGTGGTTCATCCTAAGTGCGATTAGCGTCCGGTGGCTCGCACGGTCACAACGCCGTTGTGATGGATGCCGACTGCTCCAATGCATCTGTGCAGCAGATTGCCTGCTTCGTCCCCTTCTGCCCTGCAGCAACCTCACCTTTCGGCACACTTCGCTGCGCCAGACTGCGCCCGTCTCTTTCTCCCGGAAAGAGACGGGCGCTCCTACTGCTGCTGCAGCCCACATCTGACCGGGCTCCGCGGCAACTCACCGCGCGACAATCGGCGTGACAAAACCGATTCGACACGTCTCGCATTATCGCTAGCGAAGGTGCTGCAGCCCAGGACAGGCTGCACCTGACTGACAGTCAGGCATGCCCCGCTCGCAACGATGATGCCCTCCTTCCGTCTATGGTCTGGTACTGGATTCGTCAACCAGTGCAGCCTCCACCCGCCCGCATCCTCGGATGCGTTCAGGAGGCTAGATCGATGGGAAATGCCCGCGCTCTTGGTCGTACAGAGCCGTTCGTTCCGCGTCAGTGAACACCCTCACAGGTCGCAGGGGCCTTTATCCCTGATAACACTCAACATCCGTGGCGGGAGCGTGAGGGAAACAACCGCTGAACAGGAGACAGATGATGCTGCAATCAACCTGGAGCTTGCCGCCGCAACCCTTGCTGGAGGCCAAGCCGGCGCCCTTGGATTATCCGGTGGTCGCCCTTGGTGATCTGCTGGGACCGGCCGTCGAGCGCATAGCCGAAGTGATGGGTGTGCCGCAGGCCATGGCGGCGCAATCTGTGCTGGCTACCTCGGCCTTGGCCACTCAGGGGCATGCCAATGTGCATTTGGATGGCCGGATCTATCCGCTGTCACTGTACCTGCTCACTATTGCGGCTTCCGGTGATCGCAAGACGGCGGTGGATAAGCTGGCCTTGCAGCCAGCCCGCGAATGGGAACGCATGCAATGGCGGGCCTACCGCGAAAAACTCAGTCGCTATCGCGCCACACTTGCGCAATCTCAGAAGCAGATGGCAACGATCGATAGCCACACCGACACGCCAATCCAGATAGAGCCAGAGCCCGTAGCACCAAGGCTCATCAGCAGCGAACCGACCATCGAAGCCCTGACCAAAAGCCTGTGCTTGGGTCTACCCAGCATGGGGCTGTTCAGCGATGAGGGCGGCCAATTCCTCGGCAGCAGCACCATGAGCCGGGACAACCGCCTCAAGGCCGTGACCACTCTGTCCTCGCTGTGGGACGGCAACCCCATCGATCGCTCTCGTTCCATGGCCGGAGAAAGCCTGCGCGCCTATGACCGGCGCTTGAGTCTGCATTTGATGCTGCAACCTTATTTGGCGGGGCAACTGCTCAAGGATCCGCTACTCAACGGCCAAGGCATCTTCGCCCGTTGCCTGATCACCTGGCCACAGAGCTTGGCCGGACAGCGTTTTTATCAGCCGGTGGATCTCACCCAAGACATCAGCCTCAAACGCTACACCCAACGAATCACCGACCTGCTGCAACGTCCCTGGGCAATCGGCAGCGATGGCGCGTTACAACCCAAAGCCCTGCCCCTCAGAAGCCTGGCCCGACAAACCTGGATCAACCTGCACGACACCATCGAAGCTCAACTCGGCGAGTTCGACGAGCTGGCCAACGTGCGCCCCAGCGCCTCCAAGGCCGCGGACAATCTGCTACGAATCGCCGGCGTCTTTGCGGTATTGGAAGACCGCGACCTGATCGAGGTCACCCACATCCAGCGCGCTTCCTCACTGATGGATTACTACCTGACCGAGATCCAACGGCTCACCGAACAGGAACCGATCAACACTCAGCGGGAAGAAGTCGATCGGCTGCTGCGTTGGCTGCAGGAAAAACAGTGGTGCCGTTTCACGGTTCGAGATCTGTTGCGCAACGGCCCGCGCTTCGCCCGAAAAAGCAGCCGTCACACGTTAGCCCTGCTGGTCGAGTTGATCACTCATCAATGGCTGAGCACAGACGGACACTCCTTCGAGGTGCGCCATGTTTCGACTCAATGAAGCCCTACGCAACCGGCGCGCCCAGGCGAAAAACGCTCATCATTTACAACTTGTCGCCACCACTGTCGCCACTTTGTCGCCACGCTCCACGCCAGGTGCCACGGGGCTTGTCGCCACTGTCGCCGCTGTCGCCAAAAACCAAGGGGACAACTCACACATAAGCGATCTGATTGAGCGCCTACACCAGGAAGGTGCCGAGTTGTTCTGCCTGGACAACCGGCTGTGTTTTCGTCCCAGTGACTGGGGCCAACTCCCCCCCGTGAACGGCCAGTGGAGCGAGCGTGCCAACAGGCGAAGGAGCTCCAGGATGGCCCTGGTCGGCAGGCGTGACGGTCGCAACTTTGGTTATGGTCGCCAACTGAGCTATGCCGGTCCGCAGGCGCTTAAGGATCTGTTCGGCGGCGGCCATTTCGCCACAGTCAAAGCCCACAGTGATCGTTGGCTAGCGTTCGTTAAGTGGTGCCGGTCCGAGCAAGGCCCTAGCTACAACGATGCGCGGCAGATCGATCGGCAGACGCTATTCAACTATGCCCAGTACCTGCGTCAACAAATCGAACACGGCGACCTCAGCATCGCCACCGCACAAAACCGACTGTCCAGCGTCAACCGTACATTGGCGGCGCTTCGCGGTGACCAGTATGTGAAAGTTCCGAGCCCGAGCCAGGCATTGGGATTGCAGCGCTCGACGATCCGCTCCGTCGCGCCACAAGGCCAGGATCGGCAGCTCATTGAACACGTCACTCTGGCGCTCAGCGATAGAGGGCACCACCGAGTCAGTGCGATCGTGCATCTGGCACGGGAAACTGGTATGCGTTTGCGGGAGGCGATTCTGGCTGACGTCCCAAGACTGCAACGTGAAGCCGAAAAGCATGGGCGGATCAATATTCAGGATGGCACCAAAGGCGGTAGATCCGGCGCATCGGCCCCACGTTGGATAGCCGCCTCCGAACAGGTGAAAAGCGCGCTGCAGATTGCCCGCGATACCTCTCCCACCGGCAGCCATAACCTGCTGGCACGTAATGAAAGCTACGTACAGTTCATACGGAAAACGGTACGTCCAGCCAGAGAAATTCTGCACGATTTTGGCCTCAGGGGATTTCACGAACTACGTGCGGCTTACGCCTGCGAGCGCTATGAGCAAATCACTGGCCACACTGCCCCGGTAAACAGTGGTGATTGCTATAGACAAGATCACGAACTTGACCGAGCTGCTCGTCAACAGATCAGTGTCGAGTTGGGCCATAACCGCATCGATGTGGTTTCTGCTTACATTGGGGGTCGTTCATGAAAAAGCCGTTCGACATGGGCTTGTTTCTGAGTGGTGTTCTTATTGGGTCACGCGCCACCCGGCAGCGCCACCTCAGGCAAGCCCAGATCATGCACGTCGCCATTCAGCAGCGCTGGAATCTGGACAATCCGTGGACCTGGCAGCTCAAGCACGTGAGTTGGTTTATAAACCGATATCTGGAAAAACACGCTCCTGCGACTCGATATTCCTATCTCCTCACCGCGCTGCATATCTGCAAACGACTTGGAAAAAGTGAACTATGGGGCCGGGTTCTGACCAGATCAGCCTCTGTCTGAGGCACATCAATTAACCAAAGCCGTACGTAGCTGCCGCACAACTTAGGAGTTGTGCAGCAGCATGGAGCAAGATTTCAAACCCACTCTTTGTTCAGAGAACTCACTACGTTAAGCGTTTGACCTCTAGGCGCCCACAAGGTGGTCCACTAATTTGCTCACCCGTTTCCAGGCTGAACACCGAAAAATGCAATGGGCACGTAATGCTTTTACGCTTTTCATTGATCGTCCCATGGATCAACCAACCATCACGATGCGGACAGGTATGCGGCACTTGATATTGCTGATTATCGACAACGATAGTGAACGTGCCAGGACGATGAAACTCAGATAGCTCGCTCAACAACTCGCTCCCTGTCGAAGTGCTTCCGACACCGTGCTTTGTCAACGGCGGCATCAAAGGCAGCGTTTATGATACCGCGCCCCATACAGATCCCGTGCCAGGCCTTGACCGGGTCCAGATCCCCAGTCGCATCCATCGCTTTGAGTAAGCGCTGACCTTCTATGGCATGGAATACGTCAATGTGTACGTGCTCCGAATAATAAGTATGGGCCTTGATCTGTAAACGCTCGCATATCGACGTGTAACACTCGAAGAAAAACGGTACGACTGTCTCGAAATAGGTAATAACACCGGCGAAGTACGAAGGATCATCAGCCCGCATCGTTAGCCAGCAGAACATGTTGGGGAACGAGAAGCCGGCCGAGGAGTTGGCACCGATGTAGAATTCCAGGTCGACAGGCATTTCCAGCTCTTTGAGGAGGTCGACATACAAAGTGGTGTGCGAACGCTTGAGATTGCCGGAACCGAACTCGTCAATCATCATTCGCAACATCGGCATCTGTGCTGCTAGGTTGAGTCTGGGCATGAGGTGATAGAACACCTGCGCCTCGGTAAGACCATCAAGTGCAAATTCCTGAACCAGGATTTTGAACTCGTCCCGAGTCATATGCTCAGCAACGTAGAGAGCACTTGGAGGTACCTCGCTGCGATCCTCTTCCACCAGGTTGGCCAACTGCTGGCGTAATGCGCCAAGATCGGCAGGAATATTCGCGGTGCGAGTCTTGCTGATGGTCGAATAGATCCAATCTCGTTCGAATGCCGCGATCCGGCTATCAAGCGGTTTGAGCTGCTTGATACAGGAGCGATTAGCCAGAAACAGTTCCTTCTGCAAATCGCTCATCACACCGACCCCTTTTCTGCTAACACCCGATCTGTGCTGATGACACCTCGGGCCTTGAGTTCTTTTTTGACCTGAGCGTACCAATCGTCGGCTCCCAATTCGAAATGCTCGTTGAGCGCCTCGATAAGTTTCCCGATCGATTGTTGTCGAGCGCCAATCGCCAGTCGACAGAGCCCGGGTTCTAGGTTGGCCAACGAAACAACATTTCCGTCGGATTCCAGATCCCGTGCCAATTGCATTTCCCAGCCAATGAAGTAATCCAGACCTTCTGCGCGCAATAGCTCGATTTGCTTTTGAGAGCGCGGCAGCGAGGGCGAATCCTTGATGCCTATAACCCGAGGCAGCTCGGCAATGGCCAGCAACGTCTCGAAGGTTTTTTCGTTACCAGACAACGCGGACTCGTTGTAGATGAAGATATCCAGAGAGGTGGAATCGTGAACCTCACGATAATGCTCAATGATCGCTTCTTGGCGAGTTCCTGCAGCAAAAGGCGAGGTAAACATGACCGCCTGAGCACCCAGCTTCTGCGCCAGCAGTGCGTACTCGATCACCTCAGTAGTCGTTGCGCGCTCAATACCGGCGATAACCGTTTTATCCTGCGCATGGGTCAACGTCAGCTCCAGCATGCGTTGCCAATCCCGTCGCCCCAGACGCCAGCCTTCACCAGAGGTCAGGCAAGGGATATAACCGTCGACATATGGACGCGAACAATGCAGTAGCCGACGCACGCTTGGTTCACAGATTTTCGACTGTTCGTCCAGTGGTGAAATCAGGGGAACAAAAATGCTTTTACCAGACATGTCGGAAGTCCTCCTGCTCGATCAACATTTCCTGGGACTGCTCAAAAAGACTCTGTAAGGTTTCCGGAAAAGCGGGCCCGAAAATCGGCCGAGGAAATGACTGCAGGAAAGGCTGCAACGCTGTCAGTTCGCACAACTCTTCATCGTGGGTGAAAAGAGGCTGCTTATGTTCGATCACCTGGGCGGCAAGCAACTTCTTCTCGACACTCAGATGCCTCCAGTCAGACTCCAGGCTAGCGCGTCTCAACACTTCATTGCAGTAGCCCTGACGCTGGATATCCATATCCGTATGGAGGACGTCCATAAAGGGGTAATAGACATCCTGTAGGTGACGGCTCTTCTTCCAGATGATTGCATCGCAGATACCGATCTGACCGAAGCCCATCAGCACCTGACGTTGGTAGAAGCTGCTGAAGAAACCCAGCGACTTTGCCCGTAATTGTGGATCTCTATGATGCATACCCATGAAAACGGTGGCATCGATAATCGGCAAGACAACCTCATCCATGATAATTCTCCAGCGCCAGAGCAATGGTTTCGACCGCCAGCTGGAACTCTTCGGGTTTGCGCGCCAGTGCCAGGCGAATGTATTTCTGCCCCGTCTGCGGCTTGCTCCAGTAAAAGTATTTACCTGGCAGGACGTAAACGTCGTAACTCATCAGGTAAGCCTGTAGATCATCGGCCGACACTCCGTCACGCAGGATTTCAAACCAAGCCACGCTGGTTTCGACCATTGGCGCCATGTAGTTCAAAAAGTCACCCTGCAAATGACTCCGGGCAGCCTTGCGATTAACATCAAGCACACAACGAACGGATTCGAAATCGTCATCGCAGCTATCGTTGATGTATTGCGTCACCACATTGAGAATGAACGGCGACACATTCAGCAGGACGCTAGTCACGATGCTGTAAATGTCGGCGTTGATTGCTTTGCTGGTCATGATCGTGGCGCATTTGGTGTCTTGTAACGGCCAGGTCTTGCCGGTGTCTTCCATAATGATGTACTGGGTACCGATGTCATCGAGAATCGCATACGCATCGAATCGGCTGCCACCAGCGGTCTTGAAGAACGCGGCAAAACAGAAGTCTAGAATGAGTAGCTTGCCGTGGTCCCTACAGTAACGCGCCACTTCCACGAAGGTTTCTGCGCCTTCGGCGAACATGCTCGAACCAGTAGGATTATTGGGGTCGACCAGGAAAATCGCATCGACCTTCGCCGCTGCCGTCTGAAGATTTGCATATACGTGCGTCGGCGAATGAAAGATCGCCTCGTCCAGTGGCGACAGTGGCACTTCCATATGTTTGAGCAAGTCATGCAGGTTATCGAAACAGGGTTCAATCAGCCCCACGCTCATGTCGCGCTTGCGCAGGTAGGTCGCCGTGATGTGCATGGCGATCGAAGCCGCATACACTAGGTAGATTTCATCGTGGCGCTTGAGCGCATGCTCTTGCCCGTGAAAGGTGAAAAATGCCTGGATGAACTCTTGCTCGCTCTGGTATTGGCTTTGCCCCTGAGCGCGATACCACAACTCAGGAAGACGATCGACAATTTGTCGCTGGGTGGAGCTCTGATCCTGGTGTGTATGGGCGTCGGCAAGATTGAAGCGAGTCTTCAAGGCAGATATTTCGTGTTGAGTGATGTCATCTTTAACTTCCTGACGGGTACTCACGACACTCATATTATTATTCCTGTAAGAGTTAAATAGTCATCCGCTGGATACATCCCCCTTATACTTATCGCTGCGCTTGCAGCCGACAACTGTACCTAAGTGCAAATCGACAACGCCTGGCACCTAAATCATTGGTGAAACAAGCGAAGAGCAGCACCCTGACTCTAGGTACAGTTGATTTTTTTAAACCTTCACTCCATTCTTCTCGCGCATAAGTGGTGAACCACCTTTCCCCTCTTCTCCACGGACGGAAACTGCAATAAGCATGGACAAAATCAGCTTTTATAATGTCGAGCACTCAAATGCTTCCCAAGAGTTACTGGGAAATTTGTACGGATTGAGAAAAGAAGTATTCGCTGACCGGCTGAACTGGAGAGTTAATGTCTGTGGAGGCCACGAGGTCGACGAGTACGACAATGCCTTCTCGACTTATCTTGTAGGAACGTGTTCGGGAGTGCCGTTAGCCAGTCTGCGCCTGATCAACACGGTGTACCCCTACATGGTGGAGGGCCCTTTTCGCAGTTTTTTCGGCCATACATTGCCCAAGAATGTCCGGATTGCAGAGTCCAGCCGATTTTTCGTCGACAAGACCCGCTCTCGGGCCTTGGGGCTGGGCCGATTTGCCCTCACCGAGATGCTTCTTCTGGCCATGCACACCTACGCCTCCCGCTCGGGTCTTGACTCGATCATCACGGTAGTCAGCCAGGCAATGTCGCGTATCGTGCGCAAGGCGGGATGGCACTACGAAGTACTGGATAGCGGCGAAGCCTCACCAGGAGAGCAAGTACTACTGCTCAATATGCCGGTGTCCCGTGAGAATGATCAGCGCCTCAAAGACGCCATCGAATCGAAGAACGGTCATCCGCTGCACGAGGTGGTTGATATCAACTGCCAACCAAATACGCTCCAGTGAGCATCGCGGGACTCAAACGATTCCCAGGCTTACCGCCTTGTAGACCGCCTGCTTGGCGTTGCAGACCTGTAGCTTGTTAACGACATTGGACATGTGGAATTTCACGGTGCGTATGGAAATGGCATGAATCGCGGCAATTTCGCTGTAGGCCTTGCCCATCACCACCCATTTAAGGACGCCCATTTCCCTATCCGAAAGACTGGCATCGCCTAACTCGGGAAAGAGCTCGTTCGGCGCGAAACTGGCCGTCAGGCAATTGTGGAACTGGATGAGCATCATCTGGATTTCTGCCGTGCGGCGCATCACGACTTGCTCAAAGTCGACTCTGTGCTCGGTATTGCAAATACTGAGCGCCGCGAATAAGCCGTTCGAATCGTGCAGATTGAAGGTGAACCCCATCGAGATCTGGTACTTTTCCGACAAGGCAAATACGTCCTTACCTTGCCCTGGCTCCGCGGACTCAAGCGCCTCTCGCCAGGAGAAAGGTGCAATACATTTCATGCCGTGATTAATCACTGGGTCTATCAAGTGATAATCCGCGGCCTTATAAACTTCGAGCCAGGGTTCAGGATAGTTTGAAAAAATACGCGGTTTGACTTGTCGGCCTTTATGCGTGACGAAATAAGCATAATGACAGCCATCCAGGGACTGCAAGCGCCTCTCGAACGCACTGCGCAATCGGTAATCCAGCTCAGATTCATCTTTAGCCACCCCCCCGTGATCAAATAATTGAGCGCTCATAAGAACTCCTGTTTTATAGAATTCAGATTCTTGAGTTTTCCCGCTAACATCGCTTATTTAATCGACATCCAACCCAAGAGCCATTCTTGTAGTAAAGGTAAAAGATCACTACATGAGTGCATCCAAGTAACAACATCACATAGCACAACCCATAACGGACTGAACATTATTAAATATTGGCAGATGACTGATCTGATTAAAGCATACGCTATTTTATTTATAATAATACGTTGGATATAAAAAGCAGCCCTTCCCTTCAGGGTTAGTGCTGCTCGTTATGACCTAGGGAAGAATTCAAATAATAGTGTTAACTCATAGATGCTTCCCGGGAATCAGCCAGCCCGGCCTGCACTGCCGGCCGCGACTCGATGACATCCAGCCAGCGTCTCACATGGCTGAACGGAGTGATATCCAGGGCTAACTCCTCGTACGTTCGCAACCAGGGAAAGGCCGCAATGTCGGCAATGGAGTACGTATCTGATGCCAGGTAGGCGCTCATGGCCAGCCGCTGGTCCACCACGCCATAAATGCGCAATGCCTCTTTGCGATAACGCGTGATAGCTTCCTGATTTTGCGAGGTGCTGCCGTGCAAAAACCACCAGAGCTGACCGAGCATCGGGCCGATGGCACCTACCTGGAAAAACAGCCACTGCTGGACCATTAGCTGTTCGGCAGGTGACTTCGGCTGCAAGCAATCGAACTTGTGCGACAAATAACTCAGGATGGCCGCCGATTCGAAAACCGAAACCCCGGCTTGATGATCGACGATGGTGGGGATCTTTCCGTTCGGATTGATCAACAAGTACTCCGGTGAGTGTTGCCGTCCTTCGGACAGATTGAACTTCATCTGTTCACAGTTGATGTCGGCCTCTTTCAGAAAAATACTGATCTTCTGCCCATTGGGTGTATCAGCCGTATAGAAAGTAAGGGGATAAGACGTGGTCATGAGGCGACTCCATTTAGCTGCTCTTAATATCATTGCATTTGCAATCATATTAAGTCGTGCAGTATGGTGCAAGGACGACGGAACGCACGGAGTGCTTTGAAATATGATCGGTTTTTCCAGTTTCAGCACAACCCGAGAGACCGGCCTGGCGGCCCAGGCCTGCATCGAAAAAATTCAGGCGCTTGCACATCAGGCCAATGAAGGATTCTCTTCACCGCTCTACACCATGATCGATATAGCTGATCGCCTGGAAAGGGATCCGAAAACGGCAAGGAATATCTGGGTGGTGCGATCCAACCAGCAACCTGGCGTTGAAGCAGCGCACACACGAATCAGCGCCTGGCCACTGCGATTCAGCCCACAGGCCCGTTCCAGCGAAAAACCCTTGCTGTATCTGACCAGTTCCGCGACTTCGGCAGAGCTCTGCGCGCTGTCGAGCGAGTCCGCTCAGCGCGGGATTTTCTGCAACGACATTGAAACGCTGTCCTCCACCTGGCCCAAGGGCGCTCATCCCTGGGTCCCACTCTGGCTGGCCGCCAACCCGCAATGCCTGCCATTCGATCCAGCCAGCGGCACGGAGGCACGCGCCATTGCAATTGCAGCCTTGCAGAGCCTGTATGTAGAAGGCAGCCACGGGTTTTATTACATGGCCCTTCACGACGAGCCCAATGACTTCATAGGGCCAATGAGTAGCCTCAGCGCGAGCCAGGCGCTCAAAGGCATGTACAAGGTCTGCGAGCTGGATACCGGCACGCAGCAGCCTAGGGTTCGCCTGCTGGGTGCAGGACTGGCCTTGCGCGCAGTAATTTCAGCGGCGCGGATGCTGCGTGAGGATTGGGGCGTGGCCAGCGAGCTCTGGAGTTGCCCCAGCTATACCCGCCTGGCGCGGGATGCCGATAGCGCCCAACGCTGGAACCGAGTGCATCCCGGCATGCCCCGGCGCTCCTCGCACTTGCGCGATTGTCTGAATGCCGAGGACTCCCCGGTCATTGCCGTGACCGGATACGCACAGCATGTAGTCGATCAGATCGGCGCGCACATAACCTCGCGCTTTGTAGCGCTCGGCGCCGACTCAACCGAATCGCTACCTGCCGAACCGACCTCGGGTAAGACGGTGGACAAGCGCTGGATTGTCACCCTGGCCCTGCGAGCCCTGGCCCAGGAAGACAAGATCCCCCAGGAGTACGTCGAGCAGGCGATGCGGCGCTATCTGCTGCAATGAAGCATTCGCAGCTAATGCGCGCTGTTGCGTGCGGCACTGGCGGCACGCTCCAAAGCGTCACTGAAAAAGAGTTGTTGCTGATCATCGAATTGCGACAGAAACAATTCGTCCACCGCACCTTCGTAAATCTTCCACATCTTCTTGCGCAACACTTTGCCGCTCTTGGTGATGGAGGCACAGGCTCCACGGCCGTCATCGCTGGCACGACTGCGCTCGACCAGGCCCTCGGCCTCCAGGCGGTCGATCAAGCGCGTGAGATTGTAGCGTTCGATAGCCATTACATCAGCCAGTTCATTCATGCGCCGGGTACCATTGGGACCGCTTTCCAACCCCCACAACGCATCGTACCAAGCGTAAGCAGGTAACCCGGCCGCAGCCAGTCGTCGCTCTATTTCCCGTATCAGGCAGCGGTGGGCCCTGACGAATCTGAACCAGGTATCCGGCTCGCTTGAAGACATGTTTCACCCTTCCAATGAAATCGATTTAGTTGCAATTGTAACGCGCAGCACGATAAGTTCTCCACATGATTGCAATTGCAACTACAAACATTCTGAAGGATTGGCGCACACCGATCCCCCTTCGCCACGGCACCGAATGACTCGGTGCTACCGCTGCACTATCCAGGAGACGACGATGGCACAACAACCCGTGTTTCTCGACGAGGATCCACAAGAAACTCGCGAATGGCTCGAATCCATCGAATCGGTTTTGAGCGTCGAAGGCCGCCCTCGAGCCCATTACCTGATCGATCAGTTGTTGGATTTCGATGTCAGCCAGCATGGTGACTTTTACGGGCGCGTCACCACGCCCTACGTCAATACAATTGCCGTGGACCGCCAGCAAGCCTATCCCGGCGATCTGGCCGTGGAGCGACGGATCAATGCCTATATCCGCTGGAATGCCCTGGCCATGGTCCTGCGCGCTGGCAAACATTCGAACGTTGGCGGGCATATCGCCTCCTATGCCTCGGCCGCCATCCTCTACGACGTCGGCTTCGAACATTTCTTCCGTGGCCGGACAGAGCAGTTTGGTGGCGACATGGTGTATATCCAAGGTCACTCCTCACCGGGCATCTATGGGCGCGCCTACCTCGAGGGACGCCTGAGCGAAGATCAACTGGATAACTTTCGGCGCGAGACCGATCGCGATGGCGTTTCTTCCTACCCCCACCCTCGGCTCATGCCCGATTTCTGGCAATTCCCCACCGTGTCCATGGGGCTGGGTCCGATCACCGCAGCCTACCAGGCGCGCTTCATGCGCTACCTCGAGGATCGTGGCCTGAAGGAACACCAGGGTCGAAAAGTCTGGGCGTTCCTGGGCGATGGGGAAATGGACCAACCTGAGTCTCTAGCGGCTATTTCCCTCGCGGGCCGGGAAAAGCTCGACAACATCATCTTCGTCGTCAACTGTAACCTGCAGCGTCTAGACGGCCCGGTACGCGGCAATAGCAAGGTAATCCAGGAATTCGAAAGTCTGTACAGGGCGGCCGGCTGGAATGTGATCAAAGTGATCTGGGGCGGCGGATGGGATGCCCTTTTGGAAAAGGACAAAAGCGGCCTGCTACGTCAGCGCATGATGGAGTGCGTCGACGGCGAATATCAAAACTACAAATCCCAGAACGGTGCTTACGTACGCGAACACTTCTTCGGTAAATACCCCGAGTTGCTGGAGCTGGTCAGTGACTTGAGCGATGAAGAAATCTGGAAGCTATCTCGCGGCGGCCACGATCCGGAGAAAGTCTACAACGCCTATGCGGCTGCCATGCGCCACACCGGAGGGCCGACCGTCATTCTGGCCAAGACCGTCAAAGGTTTTGGTATGGGCGAAGCTGGCGAAGGACAGAACATCAATCACCAGCTGAAGAAGATGGGCGACGATGCGATCAAGGCATTCCGTGATCGTTTTTCGCTGGAAATCACTGACGATCAACTGAGTGAAATGCCCTACCTGAAGCCTGCTGCGGACAGTGTCGAAGCACGCTATCTGCAAGCCAGGCGCACCCAGTTGGGGGGCTATATTCCAGAGCGAATCAGTGTGGCAGAGCCGCTGGAGATCCCGCCGTTGTCGACCCTCAACACCCAGCTCACAGGTACGGGCGAACGCGAGATTTCCACCACCATGGCCTTCGTGCGCATCCTGGGGACGCTGCTCAAGGATCCGAATATTGGCAAAGTGATCGTACCCATCGTCCCGGACGAATCACGAACCTTCGGCATGGAAAGTCTGTTTCGCCAAATCGGTATTCACTCCCACGTCGGCCAACTCTACACGCCCCAGGATGCTGGCCAACTCAGCTACTACAAGGAGGCCAAGGACGGTCAGATCATGCAGGAGGGCCTGAACGAATCCGGCGCGATCTCCTCCTGGATCGCGGCCAGTACGTCGTACAGCACCCACGGTGTGATGACCGTGCCCTTCTACATTTTCTATTCCATGTTTGGCTTCCAGCGAGTGGGCGACCTCGCTTGGGCAGCCGGTGACGCTCGGGCCAGGGGCTTTCTACTCGGCGCAACCTCGGGCCGAACTACCTTGATGGGTGAAGGACTACAACACGACGATGGCCACAGCCACGTGCTGTCTTCGACCGTCCCCTGCTGCGTGTCCTACGACCCGACCTATGCCTATGAACTGGCCGTAATCATCCAGGACGGCATGCGGCGCATGTACGTCGAGAACGAGGACATCTACTACTACATCACCCTGCTCAACGAAAACTACGCCCACCCGAACATGCCCGAAGGTGCTGAGCAAGGGATTCTCAAAGGGATGTACCCGCTCTCGGCCATTGCCTCGCAGACCGAAGGCAAGCATGTGCAACTGATGGGCTGCGGCTCTATCCTGTTGGAAGTCATCGCCGCCGCGCAGCTGCTGGAGTCTGACTTCGGTGTCAGCAGCGAAGTCTGGAGCGTGACGAGCCTGACCGAGCTGCGCCGGGAAGGTCAGGAAGTCGAGCGCTGGAACCTGCTGCACCCGCAAGAGACGCCACGAGTCGGCCATGTGGAAAGTTGCTTGCAGGACAAACAGGGCCCCATGGTAGTCGCGACCGACTACATGAAAATATTTGCCGATCAAATCCGTCCGTTCGTCCCCAAACGTCGCTTCATCGCGTTGGGCACAGATGGTTTCGGTCAATCGGATACCCGCGAATCACTGCGTAAATTTTTCGAGGTCGATCGCCATTTTATTGCTGTAGCCGCCTTGAAGGCGCTGGCCGATGAAGGCACGTTGCCAAGAGAAAAAGTGGCGGAAGCGATTGCCCTTTATGGCATTGATCCGGAGAAACAGAACCCCGCCAAAGTCTGACAGCGCTTGCCGCCGCGTCAACTATTGGCAAGGCGGCCTTCAAGCCATTGAGCATCGGATGAGTGAACTCTTGCGAAAAGGTGGCTGCCAGTAACTAAATCACCCGAAACTCTGTAGCAGGACTGAATTGTCAAAAATTGATCCAGGAGAGGAAAGTAAAATCATGCGCAGCTTCCAAATCCGGGCGCAAAACCGGGTATAAAGCATATTGAGCCATACTGAAATCTAGGCTTTATAAGGTCTACACCCTATGACTTCTGGTTTAACGTGTAACTTTATTTAGAACGAAGCACCCGCCCAGGAAAAAGCCGCGTTTAGACGCGGCTTTTTTGTGCCTGAAATAATCACCACCACACCACTGATCAACTGTGGGATTTGTAAGGATCAGACATTTTTGGTTCTTGGCAGGAAGATCGCCAGCACACCGAACAACGGCAGGAACGAACACAGCAAGTACACGTATTCGATGCCATGTATGTCCGCCAAATGCCCAAGCAACGCCGCACCAATCCCGCCAAAGCCGAACATCAATCCGAAGAACACTCCGGCAATCATCCCGACATTGCCCGGCACCAGTTCTTGCGCATACACCACGATTGCCGAGAATGCTGACGCCAGGATGAAACCGATCACGACGCTGAGGATACTGGTCCAGAACAGGTCGACATGAGGCAGGATCAGGGTGAACGGCGCTACGCCGAGGATCGAGAACCAGATCACCGCCTTACGCCCGATCTTGTCGCCGATCGGTCCACCAAAGAAGGTCCCCGCCGCTACCGCGCCGAGAAACAGGAACAGGTGCAACTGCGAACTCGCTACCGACAGGTCGAATTTCTCGATCAGGTAAAAGGTGAAATAACTGGTGAAGCTGGCCATGTAGAAATACTTGGAGAACACCAGCAACCCGAGAACCACCAGTGCACTGATCACGCGGTTCTTCGACAAGCCATGCGTCGCCGCCTGGCCTTGCTTGAGTTTGAACAGGCTCAAGTGATTGGCGTACCAGCGGCTGATCCGATAAAGCACGAACAGCGCAAACACCGCGAACAGGCCGAACCAGGCCACATGGCCCTGACCGAATGGAATGATGATCGCGGCGGCGAGCAACGGACCGAAGGCCGAACCGGCATTACCACCCACCTGAAAGGTCGATTGCGCCAGGCCAAATCGCCCGCCCGAGGCCAGTCGCGCCACGCGAGAAGCTTCCGGGTGAAAGGTCGAGGAGCCGATACCGATCAACCCTGCCGCCAGCAAAATCAACGGGAAGGTGCCGACCACCGACATCATCAAAATGCCAATCAAGGTGCAAACCGTCCCGGCGGGTAGCAGCCAGGGTTTGGGGTGCCGATCGGTGTAGTAACCGACCCACGGCTGCAACAGCGAAGCCGTCAGCTGGAACGTCAAAGTGATCAGGCCAACCTGGGTGAACGTCAGGCCATAGTTGGCCTTGAGCATCGGATAGATCGACGGCAGCACCGACTGGATCAAGTCGTTGATCAAATGCGCCAGCGCCACGGCGCCGATGATGCGCATGACCAAAGGGCTGCTTTGTGAAGTCGCGGATGCCGGCTGCGCGCCGGTCTGGACATTGCTGATAGCCATAAGAGTTTCCGTACAACAGATGGGTGCACACGGGCAGGTGCGTCAATGTGCCATTTTTCAGTGCAGCAGCGCCATCCCCTTAGCCTGCTAACGACCTCGATTTTCATCGCTGAAAAGGTGATAGCGCAACGCCATGGTCTGAATCTTGCCTTGGTAATCCGCTTCAACGCGGCCCCTTACAAAGGGGACCGAGAATGGGAAGTTTCGCTACAGAGTCGGCCTACAGAGCTGACGAGGGTGAACTTTCGAGGCCTTTTAGAAGGGCACAGGTCGCGACCGCAACGGTTGCGACGCACGCCAATGGTGCGTGGTGTCCAGAGGAGTTTTGGGGCATGCAGGCTTTTTTATCACCGGGGATCGGGTTGCTGGGGCGTTTTGGCTTCGCACGCAAATTTCAGCTGTTGTTTCTACTGTTTATCCTGCCGTTGACGGGCAGCCTGTGGATGATCGGTCAGGACTATCGCGACAAACTGAACCTGATCTCCGGCGAACGTGCCGGGGTTCGGCAACTGCTCGCCCTCGATGCTCTGGATAACCTGCTCGCCGCTCAGCGTGACCGCGCGGCTCGCTGGCGCGCCACGGAAACCAATCGCCAGCCGACACCCGCGACGATCGCGGCGATGGCGGCTTTCGATACGGTTCAGCCCGCCGTCGCCCAAGCCACCTCGGACCTCGGCAACGCACTGCAAACCGAAGGCGCCGAGGGCGAAACCCTGACCCGATATCAAGCCCTGCAAACCGCCCTCAACGGCCTGGACTCGAAAAGCCTGAGCAGCGTCGGTTGGTGGCCGGACGGTTACGATCGTTTCACCAATGCCTTGAGTGCCCTGCAAGCCTTGCGCGAGCAGATCGCCATGGATAATCGCCTGACGCTGGCGCCGTGGCTCGAGACCTATTTGCTGACCCAGATCTCCACGCAACACGCGCCAGACCTGATTGAACGCGTCGGCCGTCTCGCCAGTGTTGGCCAGGCCTCTGTAGTGTCCGGGCAATTCACCCTGCAAAGCCGTCTGCAACTGCGCGACTTGCGCAGCCGCATCGGCGACGCCCGGGAGCAGTTGGTCAAAACAGCGAACCTGCTGGAAGCGCGGCTGCCCAGCGCGTTGCAAACCTGGGCCGGGCAATACCATGACAGCCTCAAGCACCTGGACGCCGAGCTGAAAGTCCTCGATGACGGCGTGTTCGGCGGCAGCATCAAGCTCAAGCCGGAAGAGTTCGAACGCAGCCTCGACCCCCTGCTCGCCGACCTCGCTTCGTTGCGTCAGCAGTCGTTGGTGTCGCTGGATCAGCGCCTGGACTATTACCACGGTTCTGCCATTCGCCAGTTCATCCTGGTAGCGAGCATTTTTGGCTGCCTGTTGCTGGCCGCGCTGTACCTGTTCATCTGCTTGCAGGCCTCGATCCGTCGTAGCGCCAGCGGTATTACCCTGCTGGCCGAAGCCTTGCGCGACGGCAATCTGAGCCTGCAAGTACCGGTAGAAGGTCGCGATGAACTGGCCGCCATCAGCACCGCCCTCAACGTCGCGGTGGTGCAACTGCGCAACAGTTTGCTGGGGGTCGATCATGAAACCTTGCAGCTGAGCAACGCGGTGCGCACCCTCAACCATCACTCCAGCGGCGCCCTTGGAGAAGTCGAAGCTCAGCAGTTGCAGATCAGCCAGATCGCCGCGGCAGCCACGCAATTGGCCGCGACTTCCCAAGGGGTCGCCCAGAGTTGCGAACAGGCCTCCGGCAGCGCTCAGCACACCCAGCGCATCGCCGCCGACAGCAGCCGTGACAGCCAGCGCACGACGGCGAGTATTCAGCAACTCAATCAGCGCTTGAACGACACCGCGGCAGCACTGGGCCGGGTCAGTGAACAAGGGCAGCAGATTCAGTTGGTGGTGGATACCATTCGCGGCGTTGCCGAGCAGACGAATCTATTGGCACTTAACGCCGCCATCGAGGCCGCTCGCGCGGGCGAGCAAGGTCGTGGCTTTGCGGTGGTGGCCGATGAAGTGCGCAGCCTGTCGCAACGCACCCAGTCCTCCACCGCGCAGATTGCCGGGACTGTCGACAGCCTGCGCAGCACCGTAAACGAAGCGGTGAGCCTGATGGAAGCCGCTTGCGGCCAGGCTCAGTCCGACGCCCAGGCCGTCACTGGCCTCGGCGAACGCCTGGGGGAAATTGCCAGTGCCGTGCAGAGCGTCACCGACACCCTGGCGCAGATCGCCACCGCGGTCGACGAGCAAGCGACCACCGCCGACGAGGTCAGCGGCAATATCCAGCAAGTCGATCAGGCCGCGGTACGCTTGCTCGAAGGCGCGCGAGCGGTGAACCTGGCAGCGGACACCTTGAGCCAGGGCAGCAAGGCCTTGAGTGCCAATACCGGGAGATTTCAGCTCAGTTGATGCCCTCCCCTGACCCGTTTTTTCGGGTCAGGCGGATAAGCGGTTGAAAGCGTAGAGAAATATTTTAGATTTACGCTTGACACATCTCTGTTACGAGCCAATAATGCGCGCCACTTGGCTACATAGCTCAGTTGGTTAGAGCATAGCATTCATAATGCTGGGGTCCGGGGTTCAAGTCCCTGTGTAGCCACCAAGTACTAAAAACGGCTTACCGAAAGGTAGGCCGTTTTTTTATGCCTCAAGAAAAGTGCTCTGGCCCACAGGGCGGTTAATGCCCACTCTTCGCGGTTCTCTCCTACAGTTAATGCCAAAGCTTGAACGCAGAGAGACCTAGCCTATGTACTGGGGCCTGGACGAAATCATTCTGTTTTTCATCGTGGTCGCCATCTTCTGCGTGGTGCTGGAACTCGCTTTTCGTCTCGGCCGTCATCACCGAACCCACAGCAATGATTCGACCCGCTCCCACCTCACCGTTTTGCAGACCGCCCTCCTCGGTCTGCTCGCGTTGTTGCTGGGTTTCAACTTCGCCATGGCCACCTCACGTTTCGAAGCGCGCAAGACACTGATTCAAGATGAAGTCACGGTGATCGGCTCGACCTACCTGCGAGCGAAATTGCTGCCGTCTGATCTACGCGGGAAGATGTCGGCGATGCTCAGGGACTATGTCTCGGCGCGGATTGAATTCATGCGCGCTGGCACGGACGAGAAACTGTTGAAGGCCGCCAGCGAATCGTCGCGGACGATCGAGGACCAGTTATGGAATCTGGCCGCAGCCGCCGAGGCTCAAGGCGAAGCGACAGCCGCCATGAACCTGGTGATCCAGGCGTTGACCGACGTCTACAACGTCAATGAAAAGCGCCGCGCCGAGCAGGACGATCATGTCCCGGCAACCGTCATCAATCTGCTGTTCGTCGTGGCCATCGGTGCGTTGGGTTTCATCGCTTACAGCTATGGCCTGGGCCACCGTCGACGGCACGGCTCGACGGCCATCTTCGCGATCCTGATTGCCATGGTCTTCACCATCACCCTCGACCTGGATCAACCCCGCAGCGGCTTCATCCGCGTCGGCGAAGAAAGCATGCTGCGGTTGCAGGAAGATTTGAATCGCATGAGTTCGGGCAACGAGAGGCCACGTCCGCGCAAATCACGTCAGGAACGAATTGCCGGCAATGCTGACAACGCCCGCTCCCAAATCTGCCAGGTGCGCAGCCAGACCATCGCCTGCCAGTCGCTGTCGGCGGGATAGAACTGCTCCACCAGATTCAGTTTGATCCCGCGCCCCACTGCATCACTCGGATTGCCATACAGGTGCAGCCAGTGATCATCGCGCAGATGACGATGAACGTCGGCGCCGGGATACGTCCCGCACTCGATCACAAACGGCATCAACCGCACGTGCGGCAACGCATTGATCAACGCCTGCGAGGTGTAGCCGGTAGCAGTGGCAGCAACGCCGGTTTCGCTCAGCGTGTCGGCGCCTGTGTGCAAGGTATAGAGCCAGGGACCATAAATCGCCTGCGCATCCGCAAGCGCT
>Ga0207696_1000730_pt1 | contig 21985 bp, 17 predicted proteins | sample KBSS54metaG_FD_184403 | JGI IMG/M metagenome (GOLD analysis project Ga0207696, IMG submission 184403) | Switchgrass rhizosphere microbial communities from Kellogg Biological Station, Michigan, USA - KBS S5-4 metaG (SPAdes) (version 2) | ecosystem: Host-associated > Plants > Roots > Rhizosphere >...
AAGGAGAAGCTCTTGATCGAAGCCCCGGTAAACGGCGGCCGTAACTATAACGGTCCTAAGGTAGCGAAATTCCTTGTCGGGTAAGTTCCGACCTGCACGAATGGCGTAATGATGGCCAGGCTGTCTCCACCCGAGACTCAGTGAAATTGAACTCGCTGTGAAGATGCAGTGTACCCGCGGCAAGACGGAAAGACCCCGTGAACCTTTACTATAGCTTGACACTGAACACTGGTCCTTGATGTGTAGGATAGGTGGGAGGCTTTGAAGCGTGGACGCCAGTCTGCGTGGAGCCAACCTTGAAATACCACCCTTTAATGGCTGGTGTTCTAACGTAGACCCGTAATCCGGGTTGCGGACAGTGTCTGGTGGGTAGTTTGACTGGGGCGGTCTCCTCCTAAAGAGTAACGGAGGAGCACGAAGGTTAGCTAATCCTGGTCGGACATCAGGAGGTTAGTGCAATGGCATAAGCTAGCTTGACTGCGAGAGTGACGGCTCGAGCAGGTGCGAAAGCAGGTCATAGTGATCCGGTGGTTCTGAATGGAAGGGCCATCGCTCAACGGATAAAAGGTACTCCGGGGATAACAGGCTGATACCGCCCAAGAGTTCATATCGACGGCGGTGTTTGGCACCTCGATGTCGGCTCATCACATCCTGGGGCTGAAGTAGGTCCCAAGGGTATGGCTGTTCGCCATTTAAAGTGGTACGCGAGCTGGGTTTAGAACGTCGTGAGACAGTTCGGTCCCTATCTGCCGTGGGCGCTGGAGAATTGAGGGGGGCTGCTCCTAGTACGAGAGGACCGGAGTGGACGCATCACTGGTGTTCGGGTTGTCATGCCAATGGCATTGCCCGGTAGCTAAATGCGGAAAAGATAAGCGCTGAAAGCATCTAAGCGCGAAACTTGCCCCGAGATGAGTTCTCCCTGACCCTTTAAGGGTCCTGAAGGAACGTTGAAGACTACGACGTTGATAGGCTGGGTGTGTAAGCGTAGCGATACGTTGAGCTAACCAGTACTAATGATCCGTGAGGCTTAACCTTACAACACCGAAGGTGTTTTGGTTGAGAGACTATGACATTTGATTTTCAGCTTGAACCGAGATTAAGTTGATGGTTGTGTGGATAACACAACGGTTAACAAAACAGAATATGCCTGGCGGCACTAGCGCGGTGGTCCCACCTGACCCCATGCCGAACTCAGAAGTGAAACGCCGTAGCGCCGATGGTAGTGTGGGGTCTCCCCATGCGAGAGTAGGGAACTGCCAGGCTCCAAATTCAAAGCAGTAAAAGCCAGACTGTGACATCTGGTGGTAGTAAAGAAATTCGGTGGAGCGGTAGTTCAGTCGGTTAGAATACCTGCCTGTCACGCAGGGGGTCGCGGGTTCGAGTCCCGTCCGTTCCGCCACTTATTAAAAATATTATGCCTGCTAAATTAGCGGGCTTAATAATAAGCGTTCTTTAGGGGCGTAGCTCAGTTGGTAGAGCACCGGTCTCCAAAACCGGGTGTCGCGAGTTCGAGTCTCTCCGCCCCTGCCATATAATGATCCTTTGCTTCGGCAAAGGATTTTTTTTGTCTAAAATTCCTCAAAATTCTTCCCCAAAACTACAAAAGCGCATTACTGCGCTGTGAGTGGTGTCTTTAATAACTCTTTGATTATGCTTTGCTTATCGCTATTTTGTAACCAAATCGCATACAGTGGCCGCGAGAGCGTAATTGTATCGGATAACTGGTAAATCCCTTCGCGAGTTTTAGCCCATTCCACAGGTAAAAATGAACATCCATTGAGCTGTGGTAATAGCTTATAAGCTATTTGAGCTGAACTGGTCGTCAGTACTGGAATATCATCATTACTGATGAGCCCCGTTTCGTGCTGTTGGAAGTCAGGCCCCCATTCCAGACGTAAATATGTTAATCCTGCAGTAGAGTTTTGTGCAGAAGCGGAAAATAGTGCCAGGCTGAAATGTCCCAATAATTGGCTGGAAAATTCGTCCATTTTTGGTGATTCTGTTGTGATCAGTAGGTCAAGTTGTCGTTCATGTAACTGTTTAACCAACGATTGTCGTTGGGAAATACGAGCTTCAAATTGCATGTCTTTATGCTCTTGATAGAGCGCCACTAGCCATTCTGAGAGCATACATTCCCAAAGCGATGCACTAGCACCAATCGTGAGCTCATTGTGCTGAGAGGTGTGGGAAACCTCTTTTTTGGCAGCAAGCCAAATACTCATGAGATTTTCTGCATAAGGCAGCAAACGTTCACCCGCCGTGGTAAGACGAATATTATTACGATGGCGAGTAAAAAGATTTACACCAAGCTGATTCTCTAATTGGCGAATTCTAAAGCTGACAGCTGATTGCGTTAGATAAAGAGCTTCCGCTGCTCGCCCAAAATGCCGCGTTCTGCTCACTTCGAGGAACGTTTTTAGTAATTCAGTATCCACGACCCACTCCCAAAAAAAATTTGTCGTTATGATTTAAATGTTTTGTTTGACGCTCTGTCAAGCGTAACTAATACTCCGCGCCATAAATAGCTAGACCAAGAGAATTAGGAGCGTGCAGGATGGCGGAAAGCTTTACGACGACTAATCGGTTTTTCGACAATAAACATTATCCGCGTGGGTTCGCTCGCCATGGTGATTTCACCATCAAAGAAGCCCAGCTGTTAGAACGTCATGGTTACGCGTTCAATGAGCTGGATCTTGGCAAGCGTGAACCTGGTACTGAAGAAGAAGTTCTATTTGTTGCGGTATGCCGTGGTGAACGTGAGCCAGTGACAGAAGCTGAGCGTGTGTGGAGCAAGTATATGACGCGAATCAAGCGTCCTAAGCGTTTCCATACTCTCTCTGGTGGCAAGCCACAGGCGGATGCGGTCGAAGATTACACCGACAGCGATGACTAAAAAAATGGGGCTAAAGCCCCATTTTTTTATCCTATAAGCTTCTGTAAGTGAATCAGTAAACGGTCAATTGCGCGATAGCTTAGGGCTTCCAAAATATGTTCCCTCGTTATTTGTTCACACTCCTCAATATCAGCAATCGTTCGAGCGACCTTCAATAAGCGGTGCCATGCACGTACCGACAAACCCAGCTTAATCAGAGTTTCTTCCAGCCATACGGCATCATTATGTTCAATGGCACAATGTTTACGAATCTCATGGTTATCGAGCCTTGCATTGAGCTTTTTCTGACGATCAAATTGCCGTTGCTGCGTAGAAATGACCCGATCTCTTACATCCGCACTACTTTCACTGCTTAATGCAGGATTACTTAACATGCCGGGTGGCGGGAGAGGGATCTCGACTGATAAATCAAAGCGGTCGAGAAATGGCCCTGAAAGTCGGCTGAGGTAGCGCAGCGTTTGCTCGGGTGTGCAGCGATTATGTTTGCCTTGATAATGACCCGTCGGGCTGGGATTCATGGCCGCCAGTAGTTGGAAATGGGCGGGATAACTAATTTTGGCGCGAGTGCGAGAGATGTGAATCTCACCTGATTCTATTGGCTCACGTAATGCATCGAGCACACGTCGTTCAAATTCCGGAAGTTCATCGAGAAACAGCACACCGTTGTGTGCCAGTGAAATCTCGCCGGGTCTGGGTATCGAGCCTCCACCAACCATCGCAGCCAATGAAGCACTATGATGAGGCGCTCTGAACGGACGCTGGCGCCACTTTTGCTGTAACGCATGTGGATTGACCAGGCTAATAATGGCTGCACTCTCCAGGGCTTCACTGTCGCTTAATGGTGGAAGTAAGGTATTCAGGCGGCTGACCAGCATTGTTTTACCCGTGCCAGGGGGCCCAATCAGCAGTAGGTTATGTCCACCAGCAGCGGTGATCTCAAGCGCCCGCTTACCTTGAGCTTGGCCAAAGATTTCATTGAGGTCATGCTGGGATTCAACGTACTGCTGTTGTAGTTTATCTGGTGCTGAGAGTTCGCCTTTACCTTCCAGAAATGCGCAAACTTCAGTGAGATGCTTTGCAATAAGGCAGCCGGGTTGCTCAATCAAACTAAGTTCTGCGGCATTCTCATCAGCAACAATAATCTTCTTCCCTGATTTTAAAGCCTCCATTGCGGATGAAATAGCCCCTGGCACGCCACGTAGCGCACCAGTAAGCGCCAGCTCACCTACGAACTCATATTGATCCAACTTATCGATAGAGAGTTGCTCAGACGCTGCCAGCAGCGCCAGAGCGATAGGTAAGTCATACCTGCCACCATCTTTAGGAAGATCCGCTGGCGCAAGATTGATTGTGATTTTACGGGCCGGAAAGGTATAGCCGCTATTGATGATGGCACTCCGCACCCGGTCACGCGCTTCACGGACCGTAGTTTCCGGTAAACCCACCAGAGTTAAGCCAGGCAATCCCTGGCTGATATGGACCTCTACGGTTACTTGTGGCGCCGCGATACCTAAAGCAGCTCTTGTATTCACAACTGCCAATGACATAGTTAGTTCCTCTAAGTGAACTTCATCCTGTCAGTTTGCGAATTTTGTCTAAAGAGCTGAAACGAGGTTCTTCGGGATGTCTTCCAGGCTTTCTGCTGGGATTTCTTTTTTGGAAATTATTCTGCGATGTATCTCGCAAAAGATTTAATTTCTGATGGTTACTTCGCGAAAGGAGATACGAATTTATTCTGGATGAAATATTTTCACTATCTCGTTATCTGCTGAAAACAAAAAGTTTTTCCTTATCCTGATTTTTAAAGCACGATATGTATCATAAAAAAATCTTGTGCTTCCTCCAGGCCCTGTGATAACTCTGTAGACATTACTTCGAACAAGTAGACAGAATAAACAAACATGAAAGCCCTTCTACAAGTGATTAGCCTGGTCGTGATTAGCGTGGTGGTGATTATTATCCCACCGTGCGGGGCTGCACTTGGAGAAAGAAAGGCTTAAAAATCAAGCCTGAATCGAAAAGAACCCCCGCACCGAAAGGTCCGGGGGTTTTTTGTTGGGCAAAGAAATTCGGAGAGAAACAGATGATGCGTTACAGAATAAAATGCTGTTTCTCCGATAATGAGACGGGGAACTAACTATGAATGGTGCGCAGTGGGTGGTACATGCGTTGCGAGCGCAGGGGGTAGAGACAGTTTTCGGCTATCCAGGTGGTGCAATAATGCCAGTCTACGATGCGTTGTATGACGGTGGGGTCGAACATTTACTCTGTCGCCATGAACAAGGCGCAGCAATGGCAGCCATTGGTTACGCACGTTCTACAGGAAAAACAGGGGTTTGCATCGCCACTTCCGGGCCTGGCGCAACCAACCTGATAACTGGCCTTGCCGATGCGCTGTTAGACTCCGTTCCAGTCGTCGCGATCACAGGCCAGGTTGCCGCTCCGTTCATCGGCACTGATGCGTTCCAGGAAGTGGATGTTTTAGGATTGTCCCTCGCATGCACCAAACACAGTTTCCTCGTTGAATCTTTTGACGATTTACCTCGCGTTCTTGCCGAAGCTTTCGAGATAGCAAACTCCGGTCGCCCAGGCCCTGTGTTGGTGGATATCCCTAAGGACATTCAGTTAGCGCAAGGTGATCTGGAGCCGTGGTTATCGACTGTTGAAGATGATTTCGAAATGCCGCATGCCGAACTGCAACAAGCTCGTGAAATGATAGCGAATGCCCACAAGCCGATGTTATATGTCGGTGGTGGGGTCGGCATGGCACAGGCCGTTCCCGCGCTGCGTGAATTTATTGCGGCTACCAATATGCCTTCTACCGTCACGCTGAAAGGTCTGGGTGCGGTTCCGGCGGACCATCCGTTTTACACCGGCATGTTAGGCATGCATGGCACCAAAGCGGCGAACCTTGCGGTGCAAGAGTGCGACTTGCTGATTGCCGTCGGCGCGCGTTTTGACGACCGTGTTACCGGCAAACTGAATACCTTTGCTCCGCACGCGAAAGTAATTCACATGGATATCGACCCGGCAGAGTTAAGCAAATTGCGCCAGGCGCACGTTGGGTTGCAGGGGGATTTAGTCCAGTTATTACAGGCACTGCAACAGCCGCTGAATATCGCGGACTGGCAGCAAGAAGTGGCCAACTTACGTGCCGAAAACCTGTGGCGATATGATCACCCCGGTGAGGCCATTTTTGCTCCGTTATTGCTGAAACAGATCTCCGATCGCAAGCCGCAGGAGTGCGTGGTAACCACTGATGTGGGCCAGCATCAAATGTGGACGGCTCAACATATGTCATTCACTCGCCCTGAAAACTTCATCACGTCTAGCGGTTTGGGGACGATGGGTTTTGGTTTGCCGGCAGCGGTTGGTGCGCAGGTTGCCCGCCCGAACGATACGGTTATCTGTATCTCGGGTGACGGCTCATTCATGATGAACGTTCAGGAACTGGGCACGGTAAAACGAAAACAGTTGCCGTTGAAAATCGTTTTGCTGGATAACCAACGTTTAGGAATGGTTCGCCAGTGGCAGCAAATGTTTTTCTCAGAACGTTACAGCGAAACCAACCTCTCCGATAACCCTGATTTCCTCATGCTGGCCAGCGCGTTTGGTATCCCAGGCCAACACATCACTCGTAAAGACCAGGTAGAAGCTGCCATCGAAACGATGTTGAACAGCGATGGCCCGTACATGCTTCACGTCTCAATTGATGAGTACGAAAACGTCTGGCCGTTGGTGCCACCAGGTGCCAGTAACTCACAAATGCTGGAGAAATTATCATGATGCAACATCAGCTCGCAGTAACGGCCCGTTTTCGTCCAGAAACGCTGGAGCGCGTGTTACGCGTGGTGCGTCATCGTGGTTTTCAGGTGTGTTCTATGAACATGGTCACGGTGGGGAACACCGACGACATTAATATTGAATTGACCGTTGCCAGCCTGCGCCCAGTCGAATTACTGTTTAGTCAATTAAGCAAACTGGTTGACGTTGGTCGCGTCGAAATCCAGCAACAAACAACACAACAAATCCGCGCCTGAGCGCAGAAGGAAGAGAACAATGACAACGAAGAAAGCTGATTACATTTGGTTCAATGGTGAGATGACGCCGTGGGGCGAGGCAAAGGTCCATGTAATGTCCCATGCGCTGCATTACGGCACATCGGTATTTGAAGGTATCCGTTGCTATGAATCTCACATTGGCCCAGTGGTGTTCCGCCATCGTGAACACATGCAGCGTTTGCGTGATTCAGCAAAAATCTATCGTTTCCCTGTATCACAAAGTGTTGATGAGCTGATGGAAGCTTGCCGTTCAGTTATCCGTAAAAACAACCTGACCAGCGCGTATATCCGCCCTTTAGTGTTTGTTGGTGATGTCGGTATGGGCGTGAACCCGCCAGACGGCTATACCACTGATGTGATCATCGCAGCCTTCCCATGGGGTGCATACCTCGGCGCAGAAGCGCTGGAACAAGGGATCGACGCGATGGTTTCCTCCTGGAACCGTGTGGCACCAAATACCATTCCAACGGCGGCGAAAGCGGGCGGTAACTACCTTTCTTCCTTGCTGGTTGGCAGTGAAGCACGTCGTCACGGTTATCAAGAAGGCATCGCGCTGGACGTGAACGGCTACCTGTCTGAAGGCGCGGGTGAAAACCTGTTTGAAGTTAAAGACGGCATCCTGTTTACCCCGCCATTTACCTCTTCCGCGCTGCCAGGCATTACCCGTGACGCCATCATTACACTGGCGAAAGACCTGGGTATCGAAGTGCGTGAGCAAGTGCTGTCTCGCGAATCCCTGTATCTGGCAGACGAAGTGTTCATGTCGGGCACTGCCGCAGAAATCACTCCAGTGCGAAGTGTCGACCGCATTCAAGTGGGTGAAGGCCGTTGTGGCCCGGTCACCAAACGCATTCAACAGGCATTCTTTGGCCTGTTCACTGGCGAAACAGAAGATAAATGGGGCTGGTTGGATCAGGTCAACCCTAAGTAAAAATATAACCAGGCGGATGGCGATTACCGTCCGCTCGACAGACAGACTGGAGTAAATAAGCATGCCTAAGTACCGTTCAGCCACCACCACCCACGGCCGTAATATGGCGGGTGCCCGCGCTTTGTGGCGCGCAACCGGGATGACCGATGACGATTTCGGCAAGCCAATTATTGCGGTAGTGAACTCCTTTACTCAGTTCGTGCCGGGCCACGTCCACCTGCGCGATTTGGGCAAGCTGGTTGCCGAACAAATCGAAGCTTCCGGCGGCGTGGCTAAAGAATTCAACACCATCGCCGTTGATGATGGTATCGCCATGGGCCACGGTGGCATGCTTTATTCTCTGCCGTCACGCGAGCTTATCGCTGACTCCGTGGAATACATGGTGAACGCGCACTGCGCTGACGCGATGGTTTGTATCTCCAACTGCGACAAAATCACCCCAGGGATGTTGATGGCTTCTTTGCGCCTGAACATTCCGGTTATTTTTGTTTCCGGCGGCCCGATGGAAGCCGGGAAAACCAAACTGTCTGACCAAATCATCAAGCTCGACCTGGTTGATGCGATGATTCAGGGCGCTGACCCGAAAGTGAGTGACGAGCAAAGCGAGCAGGTTGAACGCTCTGCTTGCCCAACTTGCGGTTCCTGTTCTGGTATGTTCACGGCAAACTCGATGAACTGCCTGACCGAAGCGCTGGGCCTGTCTCAGCCGGGTAACGGTTCTCTGCTGGCAACGCACTCCGATCGTAAAGAGTTGTTCCTCAATGCTGGTAAACGCATCGTCGCCCTGACCAAACGTTATTACGAGCAGGATGATGAAAGTGCATTGCCACGTAGCATCGCCAGCAAAGAAGCGTTTGAGAACGCCATGACGCTAGATGTCGCAATGGGCGGCTCAACGAATACCGTTCTGCACTTACTGGCAGCAGCTCAGGAAGCAGAACTCGATTTCACCATGACCGATATCGACCAGCTGTCACGTAAAGTGCCACAGCTGTGTAAAGTCGCACCAAGTACCCAGAAATACCATATGGAAGATGTGCACCGTGCTGGTGGCGTAATCGGTATTTTGGGCGAGCTGGATCGCGGTGGCTTACTGCATCGCAATGTGAAAAACGTTCTGGGGCTAACCCTGACGCAAACGCTGGAACAGTACGATGTCATGCTGACCAAAGACGAAAGCGTGAAAAGCATGTTCTCAGCAGGTCCGGCGGGCATTCGTACCACAAAAGCTTTCTCGCAATCCTGCCGTTGGGATTCTCTGGATGTTGACCGCCAAAACGGTTGTATCCGTTCCAAAGAAAATGCCTACAGCCAGGAAGGTGGTTTGGCGGTGCTGTACGGTAACTTCGCTGAAAACGGCTGTATCGTGAAAACAGCGGGTGTTGACGATGAAAGCCTGGTGTTCCGAGGACCAGCGAAAGTCTATGAAAGCCAGGATGATGCAGTAGAGGCAATTCTTGGTGGCAAAGTCGTCGCAGGCGACGTGGTTGTTATTCGCTACGAAGGGCCAAAAGGCGGGCCGGGCATGCAAGAAATGCTCTACCCAACAACCTTCTTGAAATCTATGGGACTGGGCAAAGCCTGTGCGCTGGTGACTGATGGTCGTTTCTCCGGCGGTACTTCTGGACTTTCTATCGGTCACGTTTCTCCGGAAGCGGCAAGCGGCGGCAATATTGCGCTGATTGAAGATGGCGACATGATTGCGATTGATATCCCGAATCGTGGTATCCAACTGCAATTGAGCGATCAGGAAATGGCTGCTCGTCGTGAAGCGCAAGAAGCTCGCGGTGACAAAGCCTGGACGCCACGTGCGCGTGAACGCCAGGTTTCCTTTGCTCTGCGCGCTTACGCAATGCTTGCCACCAGTGCCGATAAGGGCGCGGTGCGCGATAAAAGTAAGCTTGGAGGCTAATCATGGCCGAATCGCAACCGCTACCTGATGCCCCTTGCGGGGCGGAATATCTGCGAGCTGTATTGCGCGCTCCGGTTTACGAAGTCGCGCAAGTTACCCCATTGCAGAAGATGGAAAAACTGTCATCACGGCTGGATAACGTCATTCTGGTGAAACGTGAAGATCGGCAACCCGTGCACAGTTTCAAACTGCGCGGCGCATACGCAATGATTGCCGGGCTGAACAGTGAGCAAAAAGCCAGCGGCGTGATTACGGCTTCAGCTGGTAACCATGCTCAAGGTGTTGCGCTTTCCTCAACGCGTTTAGGCATCAAGTCTTTGATTGTCATGCCAGTCACTACGGCAGATATCAAAGTGGATGCCGTCAGGGCGTTTGGCGGTGAAGTGCTTTTGCATGGCGCAAACTTTGATGAAGCGAAAGCGCGTGCTATCGAGCTTTCGCAGCAACAAGGTTTCACTTACGTTCCTCCGTTTGACCACCCGGCAGTCATCGCCGGGCAGGGCACGCTGGCGCTCGAACTCCTGCAACAAGACGCCCATATCGACCGCATATTCGTACCGGTTGGCGGCGGTGGCCTGGCGGCTGGCGTGGCAGTGCTGATCAAACAGTTGATGCCACAAATCAAAGTGATTGCCGTTGAAGCGGAAGATTCAGCCTGTTTGAAAGCCGCACTCGATGCGGGCAAGCCGGTTGATTTGGCGCGTGTCGGATTGTTTGCTGAAGGCGTTGCGGTTAAGCGTATCGGCGATGAAACGTTCCGTTTATGTCAGGAATATCTCGACGACATCATCACGGTGGATAGCGATGCTATCTGCGCTGCGATGAAAGACTTGTTCGAAGATGTTCGTGCAGTTGCTGAACCGTCCGGCGCTCTGGCTCTGGCGGGGATGAAAAAGTACATCCAGCAACACCAGATTCGTGGTGAACGCCTCGCGCACGTATTATCCGGTGCGAACGTTAACTTCCACGGCCTGCGTTACGTTTCCGAGCGTTGCGAGCTGGGTGAACAACGTGAAGCGCTGTTGGCGGTCACCATTCCTGAAGAGAAAGGCAGCTTCCTGAAATTCTGCCAGGTACTGGGCGGGCGCTCAGTTACCGAGTTTAACTATCGCTATTCCAGTTCGGCGGAAGCCTGCATTTTCGTTGGCGTTCGTTTGACGCGTGGCCTCGAAGAGCGGCATGAAATCATCGAATTGCTTAACGAAGGTGGTTACGGCGTTGTCGATTTGTCTGATGACGAAATGGCGAAACTGCACGTGCGTTACATGGTGGGCGGGCGTCCGTCGAAACCCCTGCGAGAGCGTCTGTACAGTTTCGAATTCCCTGAGTCGCCAGGCGCTTTGCTGAAATTCCTGCAAACGCTCGGCACGCACTGGAATATTTCCCTGTTCCATTACCGCAGCCACGGCACGGATTATGGCCGCGTGCTGGCGGCGTTCGAACTGGGCGACAATGAGCCAGATTTCGAAACCCGTCTCAATGAACTGGGCTACGACTGCCACGATGAAACCAGTAACCCAGCGTTCCGTTTCTTCCTTGCAGGTTAATGGCTTCCGGGCAGTAATTTCCAGAACGCATGCACAAGCGGCTCATTGAGCCGCTTTTTTTGTACGCAAACGCCCAACTCAAACGGTGTGGTCTCATCGTTTCGTTCCAGCACCTGCACGCGGTTTCGTACCGGTTCCGGGCTGTTTTCCAGCACGATTTCAGGAATCAGCGCCACGCCACAACCCAGCGCCACCATTGAAACCATTGCCTCATGCCCTGCCACCGTCGCGTAAATAAACGGGTTGCTGATTTTCTGACGGCGGAACCACAACTCAATACGGCGGCGTACCGGGCCTTGATCCGGTAAAATAAATGGCACTTTTGCCCAGTCGGGATCCGGTTGATTTACCTGCGCTCGAACCGGGCACGGCAGCGCGGGCGCAATAAGCGCCACAGATAAATTATCCAGAATCGAAAAGGCAACGCCTGGCGGCAATGTCTCCGGTTTACCCGCAATAGCGATATCGGCTTCGTTAGAATCCACTTTTTCTACTGCATCGGCTGCATCGCCGGTGGTCAGTTTGATCTCCACGTTGGGATGCTCAGCACGGAATCTGTCGAGAATTGGCGGTAAATGACTGTAGGCGGCGGTGACGGAGCAAAAAAGATGTAACTCGCCGGTGAGCGACGGCCCTTCCTGCCCGATGGTGTGGCGCATTTGCTGATACTGCAACAGCGTGTGCTGGGCGAACTGTTTCAGTTGCTCTCCGGCCTCGGTCAGCGTAACGGTGCGGTTATCGCGTAAAAACAAGGGTTGACCTAAATCCTCTTCGAGGCGCTGGATCTGGCGCGAAAGCGTCGACGGGCTGACGTGCATCGCGCGTGCGCTCCTGCCGAAATGGCGACTTTCAGCAAGGTGGATAAATATTTTCAGGTCGCGTAAATCCATGGTCATCAGCCCTTGTTTCTACGTTGCATAAATTGCAACGTCACGTTGTTAATATATCAATTTAAGCAACGCATTTCCTGTCATATAGTGAGTTCATTATCGCAAGCAAGACACGGCTGGCGAACCTTATAAAAGCACAACACAACGACTACGGAGTACCACCACGATGGCTAATTATTTCAACACTTTGAACCTGCGTCAGCAGTTGGCGCAACTGGGTAAATGTCGTTTCATGGCGCGTGCAGAATTCGCTGATGAAGCAAGCTACCTCAAAGGCAAAAAAGTCGTCATCGTCGGTTGTGGCGCACAAGGCTTGAACCAGGGTCTGAACATGCGCGACTCCGGTCTGGATGTTGCTTATGCTCTGCGTGCTGAAGCTATCGCTGAGAAACGCGCTTCATGGCGTAAAGCGACCGAAAACGGTTTTAAAGTTGGCACTTACGAAGAACTGATCCCGCAAGCCGACCTGGTCGTTAACCTGACGCCAGACAAACAGCACTCTGCGGTTGTTAAGGCAGTTCAGCCAATGATGAAAGATGGTGCTGCGCTGGGTTATTCCCACGGTTTCAACGTGGTTGAAGTGGGCGAGCAAATCCGTAAAGACATCACCGTGGTGATGGTTGCGCCAAAATGCCCGGGCACTGAAGTTCGTGAAGAATACAAACGTGGTTTCGGCGTACCGACTCTGATTGCGGTTCACCCGGAAAACGATCCAAAAGGCGAAGGCATGGCCATCGCTAAAGCCTGGGCTGCTGCAACGGGCGGTCATCGTGCAGGTGTTCTGGAATCTTCCTTCGTCGCCGAAGTGAAATCTGACCTGATGGGTGAGCAAACTATTCTGTGCGGCATGCTGCAGGCCGGTTCCCTGCTGTGCTTCGATAAGCTGGTGGAAGAAGGTACTGACCCGGCATACGCAGAAAAACTGATTCAGTTCGGCTGGGAAACCATCACCGAAGCGCTGAAACAAGGCGGCATCACGCTGATGATGGACCGCTTGTCTAACCCGGCGAAAGTCCGTGCTTATGCGCTGTCTGAACAACTGAAAACCATCATGGCTCCATTGTTCCAGAAACACATGGACGACATCATCTCCGGCGAATTCTCTTCCGGCATGATGGCTGACTGGGCAAATGACGATAAAAATCTGCTGACCTGGCGTGAAGAAACAGGCAAAACTGCGTTCGAAACCGCGGCACAGTTTGACGGTAAAATTTCCGAGCAGGAATACTTCGACAAAGGCGTTCTGATGATCGCGATGGTTAAAGCGGGCGTTGAGCTGGCATTCGAAACCATGGTTGATGCGGGTATCATCGAAGAGTCTGCTTACTACGAATCACTGCACGAGTTGCCGCTGATTGCGAATACCATCGCTCGTAAGCGTTTGTACGAAATGAACGTGGTTATCTCTGATACCGCTGAGTACGGCAACTACCTGTTCTCTTACGCAGCAGTGCCATTGCTGAAAGAGTTCATGACAACTCTGCAAGCGGGTGATTTGGGCAAAGAAATCCCGGCGGGTGCGGTTGATAACGCGCAACTGCGTGACGTTAACGAAGCGATTCGTAACCACGAAATCGAAACCGTTGGCAAGAAACTGCGCGGCTATATGAAAGATATGAAGCGTATTGCTGTAGCGGGTTAAGTTGGCTGGTTAATATTCTCTCTAAAAAAAATCCCTGGTGAAAACACCGGGGATTTTTCTTTACTGGCTACCGATGAACTGCATTATACAACCCCTGTCTTTATGGGTAATTGCGGGGTGTTTTTCAATTAAAAGCAGTAATTCCCTCTTTTGCGATTCGGAGGGTTGTGCGGTGAATCTATTAAGCTGCAAAGTCCAACGGGCGACGGCTTCTGGCGTGAATTCGTTCGCTTTAATGTTGGTGTGAGAGAGCAGCAAAATCAGTTGATTCCATTCGTTAAAGCGGCGGGCTAGTGCAAAACAAAGTTCTGCGTGTTTCACCGTTGGCGCAGCCTCAAGGCTTTGCTGAATATCTGCCATGGTTAGGTAGAGCTTTAATTTAACAAATGTTTTAACCACCATTCTCGCGATTGTATACGATGGGTAAGTGAATGCTTTTAAAAGATATTCACGGGCGTCTTCCTGCAAGTTTCGCACTATCACCAGCAGCGCAGCCTTATACATTGCCACTGAGCTGCAATCCAGACTGTTTAACGCCAGCTCAATGACGTGCTCATATTTCTGCTCATCAAGGCCCAGCAATGCCGTGCCTCTTTCTTCGGCTTTGCGGGAATTGTCGTGAAATGCGGCGATATAACATTTGATCGGCGATACATCGCCAGCAGTCAGGAGCCTGGCCGCCCGTTTTCTTACTAGCTCGTTGCGATCCAGCAACAACGGTAAGAGTAACGATGGCGAAACAGGCAGTTTTTCCTCAACAATATAATGCAGCACCGCTTGTTTAATCGGTGCGTAGCTGTCTTTAAGCAGCCTGGCTATTCGTTCTGTTGTCACCATCGCGGGGCGCATCAACAATGCGTTGGTTGCCACTAACCTCACTACCGCGTCGTTGCTTTGTTTTGCGCGCTGAAAAAGCACATCTTCAGAGAAGATCTGATGCTCAAGCAGTACTCGCAGGGCTGCTCTGGCAACATTTTTATCTTGAGAAACCAATATATCTAATAGCACACCCCGGTTTTCAGAGAGTGCCAGGAAGTGAATAATTTGATTCACCAGCGACTGATGATCGTCACGCTTGCCGTCGAGCAGACGAAATAAATTGGGTAAGCAATTCGCCAGTGATTGTGCGTTTTCTGGTTTTATAAACCGCAAAATGCTCGTGCGGGCGGCCCTTCTGACCTGCATTGCCCAGTCATTTACCCTTTCAATCAGAGCTGGTAATGCCGGGACTGTCCCCATCAAACCCAGGCATAAAACGGCGCGTTCCCGAACGTGGCCGTTGTGATGTCGGGTTAATTGCTCAAGACGTTTTGCCAGGTCTGGCTCGGGCTTCTGCGAGTACCAAAAATCCCGGTTATTTGGCTCAGCCATAAATGCATCAAGCTGGCGCAGTAAGAATAATTCCGTTGCCATTAATTTAATCCTCAAACCATCACTGTTTTAAACAACAAGGCATCCAATGCCGCTGTGCCCTGCATCCGGCTTTCGGGAAGCAGCATTCGATCTTTATCAGTATTCAGCTCTTGCAGGATGAACTCGTGGATTCGTGGCCTGCGTGGGCCATATTTCGCTTCGCCTGCATTCTGTTTTACCTCCAGCAACTGGTGGATTTCCTCAAGAAGCAGGGGGTCAGTTACCGTTCCTTCCATTAATTGGTCGAAACGCACGGGTGGAAATCCTTTTCCTGCTTCCAGCCACTGCACTGCCAGTAAAGGCCGCAGCACATAGAAGTATTTTTTGAGGCGAACTTCATCTTCTTGTAGATAGCCGCGAAAGTTTTTGCGAGCCATCGAGAAGTAATGCCATCTTGCTCGCTGTGCCGAAAACCAATCTGGAACCTGTGCTCGTAGCGCATCCATACATTCATTGTCTTGTTCATAGACCAGCGGGGAGTGAAGCCACTCTTGTAACGTAGGGTTGGCGCTTTTTAACAGCCCCAGCGCTTTACGCCATTCCCAGCCGCAAACATCCAGCTCGCTGTCTATAGGCAGCTCAATCACATCACGCTGTGGCTCAACCCGCAAATACCACTCAGGTGGATGAACATAGAGAAATCGCACGTCATAATCGCTGTCTGGCGAAGCAAAGCCCCAGCCACGGCTGCCGGATTCGCAGGCATACAGCACGCGCACGTCGTGGCGTTTTTCGATATCCCGCAGCGCCTGTTGCACACGGCTACGCATAACCGCATCAACACTATTCAGTCCCGTTTTCATCTCTTATCCTTTTACACACACGACCTGGCGCAAAGTGTGAACAATTTCTACCAGCGAAGACTGCGCCGCCATTACTGCGTCAATATCTTTGTAAGCCATCGGTATTTCGTCGATAACGTCGCTGTCTTTACGGCATTCCACATGGGCCGTGGCGCGGATTTGATCCGCTACGCTAAAGCGCTTTTTTGCCTCTTTGCGGCTCATAGTACGCCCCGCGCCGTGGCTGCATGAGCAGAAGCTTTCTTCATTACCCAGGCCGCGCACGATAAAGCTTTTTGCCCCCATCGAACCGGGAATAATCCCCATCTGTCCTTTTTGCGCAGAGACTGCACCTTTACGTGTCACCAGTACCGATTCACCAAAATGAGTTTCCTGCTGCACATAGTTGTGGTGGCAGTTAACCGCTTCCTGCTGAGTGGTGAAGGGTTTTGTCACAATGCGCGAAAGCGCTGCCAACGTGTGTGCCATCATCACTTCACGGTTATGGCGGGCAAAATCCTGCGCCCAACTGACTGCCTCCATGTAATCCTCAAAATGCTGGCTCCCTTCTTCAAAGTAGGCGAGGTTACGATCCGGCAAATTGGCGATGTGCTGCTGCATATCTTGCTGTGCGAGCGAGATAAACAACGAACCGATGGCGTTGCCTACTCCGCGCGATCCGCTATGCAGCATTACCCAGACCTGCTGTGTTTCATCAAGGCACACCTCAATAAAATGGTTACCTGTTCCCAGTGTTCCGAGGTGCTGATAGTTATTGGTTTTCGCCAACTGCGGGTACTTATCCGTCAGGTGCTTGAAGCGTGGTGCCAGTTCGGCCCAGTGCTTGTCTACTTCTTGCGGAGGGGTTTCCCATGCTCCACGATCCCTTTTCGAACGGGTTGAAGTACGCCCATGTGGTACCGCCTGTTCGATGGCGCTACGCAAACCGGCAAGGTTATCCGGCAGGTCGCTTGCCAGCAGTGACGTCCGCACGGCAATCATTCCACAGCCAATATCAACGCCAACGGCCGCCGGGATAATTGCACCACGGGTGGGAATAACGCTGCCGATAGTCGAACCCTTACCCAGATGTACATCCGGCATTACGGCCATGTGTTTAAAAATAAAAGGCATTTTTGCTGTATTCAGCAATTGCTCTTGTGCTCTGGGTTCCACAGGTACGCCCTGAGTCCACATTTTTATCGGCGCACCGTTGGTTTGATTCAAAAGTTGGTAATCGTTCAATATTTTGCTTTCCATAGTCTTGTCCCTTTTTGATTGTTGTCCCTGTAGATATAGCGAAAGCTGTGCCAATAACGAAAATAGCCATAAATATACTTTTAGTTATATGAAATTTAAGGATAAAAAATAATTACTTCGCTTGTGGTTAAATATCGCTTTGTAAGATATTTTATTTTTAAGGATATTGGTTTATATGAAGGGATAAAATGAAACGCAATGTTGTTATTGGCGTATTGGGGACCACGCTGGATAAACGAGGCAAGCGAGAAAATCGGTGGACGAAATGGCGCCCCACAATAGGGCTGTGCCAGCAGGATTGGCTAACGGTCGATCGTCTGGAATTATTGCACCAGCCTAAAGATAAAGGTATGGCTTTACAGGCTGCGGAGGACATTGGCAAAGTTTCACCCGCGACTCAGGTCGTGTTAAACGAAGTGGAGCTGAGTGACCCCTGGGATTTTGAAGTGGTCTACAATGCGTTGCTCGATTTTGCCAGCCGTTATCCTTTCGATACTGAATCAGAAGAGTATTTGGTACATATCACTACCGGTACGCATGTGGTGCAGATTTGCTGGTTCTTGCTGACAGAAGCACGCTATCTCCCGGCAAGACTGCTGCAAACGGCACCGGGGGAAAAAACCGATCGTGCGAACAGCCCCGAAGGAACGGCATCTGTCATTGATTTGGATCTCAGCCGCTATGCCACGCTGACCAGCCGTTTCTTGCGTGAACAGCAGCAGTCGGTCTCTTTCCTGAAATCCGGTATTGAAACCCGTAATAAAACGTTCAACACACTTATCGCTCAAATTGAACGAGTGGCGCTGCGCTCTGATGCACCAATGCTGCTGACTGGCCCGACGGGTGCCGGTAAATCATTTCTGGCGCAGCGAATCTACGCGTTGCGCGAATCCCGGCATCTGGTTAAGGGCAGTTTTGTTGCGGTGAACTGTGCCACGCTGCGCGGCGATAATGCGATGTCTACTTTATTCGGCCATGTGAAAGGGGCTTTTACCGGTGCGTTGCAAGCACGAACCGGGTTGCTTAGGGAAGCTAATGACGGTGTGCTGTTCCTTGATGAGATTGCTGAACTAGGGCTGGATGAGCAGGCAATGTTGCTAAAAGCCATTGAAGAGAAAAAGTTCTTTCCCTTTGGCTCTGATAAAGAAGTCAGTAGTGATTTCCAGCTTATTGCTGGTACTCACCGCAACATGCAAGAGTGGATCGCGCAGGGCCGGTTTCGTGAGGATTTATACGCTCGTATCAACATGTGGACTTTTCGATTACCAGGACTTGCGGAACGCTGTGAGGATATCGCACCTAATATTGAATACGAATTACAGCGCTTTGCCCGTAATCAAAAAAGCCAGGTTCGCTTCGACAAAGGCGCAAAGGAAGAATATCTGGCTTTCGCGTGTTCTTCGCAAGCCACCTGGCGCGGTAACTTCCGTGAGTTGAGCGCCTCAATAGCGCGTATGGCAACGCTTGCAGAACAAGGGCGCGTGACAAAGGCGCTGGTTGATGAAGAGGTTGTCAGGCTGAAAACTAACGGGCAGGAACGAGGTTCAAGTACGGTATTTAGCGCCGTGCCCGAGCATATCGATCTCTTTGACAGACGTCAGTTGGAAACTGTTATTGAAGTGTGTCGCAACTCGCCTTCACTTTCAGAAGCGGGGCGACGGCTTTTTGCGGTGTCACGTGAACAAAAGAAACAACCCAATGACGCAGACAGGTTACGTAAGTATCTGGTGCGCTTTGGGTTGAGTTGGGATGACGTCAAAAATAGCTGAGTTAATTACGATACAACACTTTGATGATGTGGTAACCAAACTGCGTGTGCAGCGGGCCGTATGGTTCGAGCAGCGGGCAGGAAAACACCACTTTATCGAACGCAGGAACCATCTGGCCCTGACGGAATTCACCTAAGTGACCGCCTTTTTTGCCTGATGGGCAGGTGGAATGCTTTTTAGCCAGTTTTTCGAAGTCGCCGCCATTCTGAAGCTGCGCCAGAATTTCCTGGGCCAGTTTTTCTTCCTTAACAAGGATATGCAATGCTGCTGCGGTTTTTGCCATGATAGTGCCTTGAGTCGCATGGATTAGGCTCGCTATACTACCACGCTCTTTTTCCCCTTCGTACCTTCCTGACTTTACTGAGTGACCTTATGCGTTTAAACCCTGGCCAACAACAAGCCGTCGAATTTGTCACCGGACCCTGCCTGGTCCTGGCGGGCGCAGGCTCGGGCAAAACACGTGTGATTACCAATAAAATGGCGCATTTGATTCGCGAATGCGGCTATCAGGCACGTCACATCGCAGCGGTCACGTTTACTAACAAAGCGGCCCGCGAGATGAAAGAGCGTGTGGCGCAAACGTTAGGGCGCAAAGAAGCACGTGGTTTGCTGATCTCCACTTTCCATACCTTAGGTCTTGAGATTATTAAACGCGAGTACGCAGCGCTGGGGATGAAGGCTAACTTCTCACTATTTGATGACACCGATCAGACGGCGTTGCTCAAAGAGCTAACCGAAGGTTTGCTCGAGGACGATAAGACTTTATTGCAGCAGTTGATCTCGACGATCTCAAACTGGAAAAACGATCTGATGACGCCTTCGCAGGCGGCTGCGCAGGCCAAAGGGGAGCGCGACCGAATCTTTGCTCACTGCTATGGCTTGTACGATACACATCTGAAATCCTGCAATGTTCTGGATTTTGATGATCTGATTTTGCTTCCAACACTGCTTTTACAGAGCAATGAAGAAGTTCGTGAGCGTTGGCAAAACCGCATCCGCTATTTGCTGGTGGATGAGTATCAGGATACCAACACCAGCCAGTATGAACTGGTGAAGTTGCTGGTAGGGGCGCGAGCAAGATTTACCGTGGTGGGTGATGACGACCAGTCGATTTACTCCTGGCGCGGCGCAAGGCCGCAAAACCTCGTCTTGCTAAGTCAGGATTTCCCGGCACTTCAGGTGATTAAGCTTGAACAGAATTACCGTTCTTCCGGGCGTATTCTGAAAGCGGCAAACATTCTGATTGCCAATAATCCACATGTGTTTGAAAAACGTCTCTTCTCTGAACTGGGTTATGGCACCGAATTAAAAGTAGTGACGGCAAACAGTGAAGATCATGAGGCTGAACGCGTTACTGGCGAGCTTATTGCCCATCACTTCATAAATAAGACTAATTACAAAGATTACGCCATCCTCTATCGCGGAAATTTCCAGTCGCGCGTGTTTGAGAAGATGCTGATGCAGAACCGCATCCCGTATCGCATCTCAGGTGGCACCTCGTTCTTCTCGCGACCGGAAATCAAAGACCTTCTGGCTTATCTGCGTGTACTGACCAACCCCGATGACGACAGTGCATTCATGCGGATAGTGAATACACCGAAGCGTGAAATAGGCCCGGCGACTCTGCAAAAGCTGGGTGCCTGGGCGATGCAGCGCAATAAAGGATTGTTTAGCGCCAGCTTCGACATGGGGTTGAGCCAGACGCTGAGTGGGCGTGGTCTGGAGTCGTTACAGCGCTTCACTCAGTGGTTACGCGATGTGGCGACTTTGTCAGAACGCGACCCCATTGCTGCCGTGCGCGATTTGATTCACGGCATTGATTATGAAAGCTGGCTATATGAAACCTCACCCAGCCAGAAAGCCGCCGAAATGCGCATGAAAAACGTCAATACATTGTTTAGCTGGATGACGGAAATGCTTGAGGGGTCGGAAATCGATGATCCAATGACGTTAACTCAGGTGGTCACTCGCTTTACGCTGCGCGATATGATGGAGCGCGGGGAGAGCGATGAAGAAGCCGATCAGGTTCAGCTCATGACGCTTCATGCTTCAAAAGGTCTCGAATTCCCGTATGTCTTTTTAGTCGGGATGGAAGAAGGGCTGCTGCCGCATCAGAGTAGTATCGATGAAGATAACATTGAAGAAGAGCGCCGTCTGGCATATGTGGGAATTACTCGTGCGCAAAAAGAACTGACTTTTACGCTCTGCAAAGAACGCCGTCAGTATGGTGAGCTGATTCGCCCTGAACCCAGCCGTTTCTTGCTGGAATTACCACAAGATGATTTGCTGTGGGAAACGGAACGTAAAGTGGTATCAGCTGAAGAACGGATGCACAAAGGCCAGAATAATGTAGCCAACATTCGTGAAATGCTGGCAAAAGCACGTAAAAGCTGAGTTATTTGATAGTCAGTGACCAGTGGACATAGCTTTGCCACAGGCTTTCTTGTTCGAGTAATTCAGCTCCGAGTGGGTGGCATTCGAGCCACTTTTCGGGAAGCTCAAGAATTAAAGTTTCGCCTTCCACCTTCAGCGTAATATCCGGCAGAATGTCATCGCGACGGCGACTGGCGAAAATAATAGCCAGGCGTAACAGGCGGCAAAGATATTCTGCAATACGCGGTGGTACGGCATTTTGCTGGTGGAGAGACGAGAGATCAACGGGGTTTGTCTGGTTCAACATCAGTGTCGCCAGCAGTTTTTTCTGGGCTGGTGTATAACCCGGAAGATCGAGATTTTTCACCAGATAGGCGGCGTGTTGAGGCGCTTGCTTAAAGTCGACGCTCAGGCCAATTTCATGCAGCAGGGCCGCGCTGTCGAGCATTTCTACACTCAGTGGCGTCAGATTCCACGAATCCGTTACCTGGTTGGCTAGTGCCTGTGCCAGT
>Ga0207696_1000732_pt1 | contig 21963 bp, 15 predicted proteins | sample KBSS54metaG_FD_184403 | JGI IMG/M metagenome (GOLD analysis project Ga0207696, IMG submission 184403) | Switchgrass rhizosphere microbial communities from Kellogg Biological Station, Michigan, USA - KBS S5-4 metaG (SPAdes) (version 2) | ecosystem: Host-associated > Plants > Roots > Rhizosphere >...
TTTTATTTGGTGGCCCCTACTGGACTTGAACCAGTGACCAAGCGATTATGAGTCGCCTGCTCTAACCAACTGAGCTAAGGGGCCGTGGCGCAGGATTATAATGTAACTCTGGGCTGCAATCCAGTGATTGCGTGACATCTGCCGCTTTTATAATCAAAGCCTAATCAAACTCTTATATTTCCCGCTTCTGATATTTTGCTCAGCTATTGTTAGCGGGCAGAAATAAAAAAGCCCTCGCGATGGAGGGCTCTTGAGAGGGGCGATGTGATTAGTCGTCCAGGAAGCTACGCAGTACTTCAGAGCGGCTTGGGTGACGCAGTTTGCGCAGTGCCTTCGCTTCGATCTGACGGATACGTTCGCGGGTAACGTCGAACTGTTTGCCCACTTCTTCCAGCGTGTGGTCGGTATTCATGTCGATACCGAAACGCATACGCAGAACTTTCGCTTCACGCGCTGTCAGGCCCGCCAGAACGTCGTGAGTTGCGTTACGCAGGCTTTCAGACGTTGCAGAGTCCAGTGGCAGCTCGAGGGTGGTATCCTCGATGAAATCACCCAGATGCGAATCTTCATCGTCGCCGATTGGCGTTTCCATGGAGATAGGCTCTTTGGCGATCTTCAGCACTTTACGGATTTTGTCTTCCGGCATTAACATGCGTTCAGCCAGTTCTTCCGGCGTTGGCTCACGACCCATCTCTTGCAGCATCTGGCGCGAAATACGGTTGAGTTTGTTGATAGTCTCAATCATATGCACCGGAATACGGATGGTACGCGCCTGGTCAGCGATAGAGCGAGTGATAGCCTGGCGAATCCACCATGTGGCGTAAGTCGAGAACTTATAACCACGGCGGTATTCAAACTTATCAACCGCTTTCATCAGGCCGATGTTACCTTCCTGAATCAAGTCGAGGAATTGCAGACCACGGTTGGTGTATTTCTTGGCGATCGAAATAACCAGACGTAAGTTTGCTTCCACCATCTCTTTCTTCGCACGACGAGCTTTCGCTTCACCGATGGACATACGACGGTTAATGTCTTTAACCTGCTCGATAGTCAGGCCGGTTTCTTCTTCAATCTGTTGCAGTTTCTGCAAGCTGCGATGAACGTCGTCAGCAACGTCATGCAGTTTTTCAGACCACGGCTTGTTCATTGCGATAGCGGCTTTGAACCAGGTTTCGCTGGTTTCGTTGCCGGTGAACAGTGTGATGAAGTTTTTCTTCGGCATTTTGCACTGTTCAACACACAATCTCATGATCAGACGTTCTTGCGTACGAACGCGGTCCATCATGACACGCATGCTGTTTACCAGGTAATCGAATTGCTTCGGTACCAGGCGGAACTGTTTGAAGACTTCAGACAATTGCAAGATTTCAGCGGCAGAGTCTGCGTGAGCACGGCCTTTCGCTTTAATCGTGTCGCGAGTTCTTTCGTACTGCGTGCGCAGTTCGCCAAATTTCTCACGAGCGAGTTCAGGGTCGATGCTGTTGTCATCGTCCGCGTCGTCGTCGTCGTCTTCCTCATCGTCACTGTCACTGTTTTCTTCGGTGGTCAGTTCAGAACCAATGTGAGTGGCGGTAGGGGCAAGGTCTTCTTCTGCATTCGGGTCAACAAATCCGGTGATCAAATCAGACAGACGTGCTTCTTCTGCTTCGACGCGGTCATACTGCTCAAGCAGATAAGTGATCGCTTCCGGGTATTCGGCAACGGAGCACTGCACCTGGTTGATACCGTCTTCGATACGCTTAGCGATATCGATTTCACCCTCACGGGTTAACAGCTCAACGGTACCCATTTCACGCATGTACATGCGAACCGGGTCAGTAGTACGCCCGATTTCGGATTCAACGCTGGACAGAACCTGTGCAGCAGCTTCTTCCGCATCTTCGTCTGTGTTGTTTGAGTTTTCAGCAAGCAACAGGTCATCGGCGTCAGGTGCTTCTTCCATCACCTGAATGCCCATGTCATTGATCATTTGGATGATGTCTTCGATCTGATCAGAGTCGACGATATCTTCCGGCAGATGGTCATTGACCTCGGCATAGGTCAGATAGCCTTGCTCCTTGCCCTTGGTAACAAGAAGTTTAAGCTGTGACTGCGGGTTTTGCTCCATAAGACGGTATCCACACTTCAGTATTAGGGTTGGTGTCGGTCGGCGAAACCGCCAACAATAACGTAACGAGGGCTGACTTATTTTATTGCCGCTGCCCATCCTTGCGGCGTTCGGGTTTGACCCGATCAATGTTCGGCAGTTAAGCCGATAATAATTACTTTTTCGCGCGTGATTCTGTTATCACACGGACTTCCTCACGCTCCGCAGGCGTTAGCCCTGTAGTTCTGGAACGTGCCATCAATTCTTCAAACCTCAATTCCAGCACTGAATCAAACATGTGTTCGAGTGCGTCGTTGAATGTTTTTTCTGCAATGTCCTTATCTGCTATATCGTCCCATGAAGAGAGTTTTTCAAGGGTGGCGGCTTCTTCTGTACCGCGATATAGCTCTAAAAGCTGCCCGGTGGTTAAACCCGGTTGTGCCAGACAGGTGTTCACCAAATTGATAAACAGTGTCAGCCCTGGCAACTTAGCCTGCTCCAGACCGTTTAGCGGTGGCACATTCGGTGCCAGCTCTGGATTCTGCACCAGCAGTCCTATCAGTATACGCATGGTTGTGCGTTTTAGCTGTGGGGCTGGGCGCGGCGTGCTGTTTTCCGCAAGCTTTGGCATCAATTTTTCAAGCTGGCTATCGTCCAGAATGCCCAGTTTGTTACCCAGCTCCTGACGCAGATAAATGCGCAAAGTTTCACCAGGTACCTGACTAATCAGGGGTAATGCAAGAGTACTCAGTCGCGCTCGGCCATCCGGTGAGCTCAAATCGACCTGCGGCATCAGGCTGTTAAAAAGAAACGTAGAAAGCGGCTGAGCATGTTCCATGCGCGCTTCAAATGCTTCTTTGCCTTCTTTGCGCACCAGCGTGTCGGGGTCTTCACCGTCAGGCAGGAACATAAAGCGCAACTGACGGCCGTCCGTCATATAAGGTAGTGCAGTTTCCAGAGCACGCCATGCGGCATCTCGCCCTGCGCGATCCCCGTCATAACAACAGACAACGGTATCAGTCACCCGGAACAGCAACTGGATATGGTCGGCAGTGGTTGAGGTGCCCAGTGAGGCAACGGCGTAAGAAATACCGTATTGCGCCAACGCCACCACATCCATGTAGCCTTCCACAACTAACAAACGTGCGGGTTCGGGCTGGCTCTGTTGAGCTTCATACAGGCCATACAACTGGCGGCCTTTATGGAAAATATCGGTTTCCGGGGAGTTCAGGTACTTCGGCAGGGCATCGCCCAGCACTCGGCCACCAAAACCAATTACCCGGCCTCGCTTGTCGCGGATGGGGAACATTACCCTTTCGCGGAAGCGGTCGTAACTACGTCCCTGATCGTTAGTGACCAACATACCCGCATCCGTCAGTGCTTGACGGTTTTCGGTATTACCACCAAAACGTTTTAAAACGTTATCCCAACCGGGAGGGGCGTAGCCGATGGCGAAATGTTGAATAACTTCGGAGCTTAAACCGCGCTGTGCCAGATACTGACGAGCAGGTTCAGCCGATTGTTGAGCCAGGGATTGTTGATAAAAGGCGTTTAAGCCATCCATTAATTGATAAAGACTTTGCCGTTGATGACGCTCAATCTGGCTCGGTCCGCTACCTGCTTCGTAAGGCACTTCAAGATTGTGCATTGCCGACAGTTCTTCAACGCTTTCGACAAACTCAAGCTTGTCATAGTTCATTAAAAAATCGATGGCGTTGCCATGTGCCCCACAGCCGAAGCAATGGTAAAACTGTTTTTCACCGTTTACGGTGAAAGAGGGGGTTTTTTCGTTATGGAACGGACAGCACGCATGATAGTTCTTGCCCTGCTTTTTGAGCTTAACACGGGCATCAATCAGATCGATGATGTCGGTGCGAGCCAGCAAGTCATTGATGAATACACGTGGAATTCGTCCAGCCATAGGCCCCGTTTGGTACTCGCTTTCTTTCAATATTGCGATAAAACCGCGACATGAAAGAGCAGGAAGTATGTCAGTTCATGAACGAAAATAAGCCGCGCATTCCTTTCGGAAGCACGGCCTTTACAACTACTACTAGTCTGTTTTGGAGGATTGAGCCTCCAGAAAATTAGTACAGACGAGTGCGGCGTGCGTTTTCGCGAGCCAGTTTCTTCGCGTGACGTTTCACAGCAGAAGCTTTAGCGCGTTTACGTTCGGTAGTCGGTTTTTCATAGAACTCACGACGACGAACTTCCGCCAGAACACCTGCTTTCTCACAAGAACGCTTGAAGCGACGCAGTGCTACGTCGAATGGCTCGTTTTCACGTACTTTAATTACCGGCATTAACTCTCACCTTTGATAAATTCGGTTTGCCGCTGACTTAGGCGTCAGCTATTTCAAAATGGTGCGGAATTTTACTGCAACTACTGCTGCTTTGTAAAGCACCGGACAACCAGAAACCTGGCTTTTAAGGCCGGAATCTTCCAGGGGTGCGGATTATACACCACCGTCGGCCAATAGGTGAGCATTGTTTTACAATAAGCCCCCATGAGCTTAAACTTCGCGCCAAGACTTTGAGGTAGAGACCGCCATGCGAGTACTGGGTATAGAGACTTCCTGTGATGAAACCGGCATCGCCATTTATGACGATGAAAAAGGGTTATTAGCTAATCAATTGTATAGTCAGGTGAAACTGCACGCTGACTATGGCGGCGTGGTGCCGGAGCTTGCTTCCCGCGACCATGTTCGCAAAACAGTGCCATTGATTCAGGCAGCATTAAAAGAAGCAGGATTAACCGCAAAAGATATTGACGGTGTCGCCTATACCGCAGGGCCTGGTTTGGTCGGTGCGTTGTTAGTCGGCGCAACAATTGGTCGCTCGCTGGCGTTTGCCTGGGATGTTCCTGCTGTGCCGGTTCATCATATGGAAGGGCATTTATTAGCGCCGATGCTGGAAGAAAATCCACCTGAGTTCCCGTTTGTCGCCCTGCTGGTTTCCGGCGGTCATACACAATTGATTAGCGTGACGGGAATTGGGCAATATGAGCTTTTAGGTGAGTCTATTGATGATGCTGCCGGTGAAGCCTTTGATAAGACTGCCAAACTATTGGGGCTGGATTATCCTGGCGGCCCAATGCTGTCAAAAATGGCATCACAAGGCACTGCGGGGCGCTTTACTTTCCCACGCCCGATGACTGACCGCCCAGGTCTTGATTTCAGCTTCTCCGGCCTGAAAACGTTCGCGGCGAACACTATTCGCGCCAATGAAGCCGATCCACAAACCCGTGCAGATATCGCTCGCGCATTTGAAGATGCGGTTGTCGATACGCTGGCGATTAAGTGTAAACGTGCGTTGGATCATACTGGCTTTAAACGCCTGGTAATGGCTGGTGGCGTCAGTGCAAACCGTACTCTGCGTACGCGTATGGAAGAAATGATGGCAAAACGCCGTGGGGAAGTGTTCTACGCGCGCCCAGAATTTTGTACTGATAACGGCGCGATGATTGCTTATGCTGGCATGATTCGTTTGAAAGCCGGAACAGCGGGTGAATTGAGCGTGACTGTGCGCCCTCGTTGGCCGTTGGCTGAGTTACCTGCTGCGTAAAGGTTCACCAGAATCATTAGAAGGGAGTGAGAATTCACTCCTTTTTTTTGTCTTTATTTCTGCGCAGTTTCTTCCAGATTTTGGTTTCCTGCCCACGCCATAAACGCTGAATGTTGTCGTGGTGGCGCATCAAAATCAGGCACGACAGCATGGCAACCGGGAAGGTAAATTGCGGTTTGAACCACCAGACATAGAACGGCGCAATCAGAGCGCTGATAATCGCCCCTAAAGACGAATAACCGCTCAGTAATACGCTCAACAGCCAGGTTCCCGCCATTACGCCGGTTAAATCCCAGCCGATGGGAGCGATAGCACCAAAAGCCGTCGCAACGCCTTTACCGCCGTGGAAATTGAAGAATACAGGCCAGATATGCCCGATACAGGCTGCGATAGCGATAAGCCCCAGCCAGAACGGTGTCACGCCTAGTGCGTAAGCCGCCCAGACGGGTAGCATTCCTTTAAGAACATCAAAAATCAGTACCGCTACGGCAGCGCCTTTGCCGCCAATGCGTAAGACATTGGTTGCTCCAGGATTGCCAGAACCGTTTTGTCGTGGATCAGGAAGACCGGCAACTCGGCAAACCAGGATGGCGCTAGAAATTGAGCCGCAAAGATACGCAAGCAGGATCATGACTGGCGCGATTGCACTCATAACGCTGTTCCATTTTGAAAGTGTCGTTGTATTCTCTGCATCTGTGGATAATACGCATATTTCGCCGGAAGTGGTATCTGGCGTGACTAAAAACCGGGCAGGGCGTGATGGATATTGTATTTATAGAGCAACTCACTGTAATCACCACAATTGGTGTTTACGACTGGGAACAAACGATCTCACAGAAACTGGTCTTCGATATCGAAATGGCATGGGATAACCGCCAGGCTGCCAGCAGTGACGACGTAAAAGATTGTTTAAGCTATGCCGATGTCAGCGATGCAGTCATCAGCCATGTTTCGGGTGGCCGTTTTGCATTGGTTGAACGCGTGGCTGAAGAGGTTGCACAACTGCTACTCACTCGCTTTAACTCGCCGTGGGTACGTTTAAAAGTCAGTAAACCAGGTGCGGTTGCGCAGGCCGCCAATGTTGGTGTAGTTATCGAGCGTGGCATTAATCTTAAATTAAGTCATTAGGTTCATATTGGCTAAACCAAACAGGCGTAGCTTAGTCAAAACTGTCATCTTTTCGCGGCAGACGCCGCTTTTTTTCTGTGTGTTTTGGGGTTAGAGGATTTTTAATGAGCGATCTGCACTCGTTAGTTATTGCTGCAATTCTTGGGGTTGTCGAAGGGTTAACGGAGTTTTTACCCGTCTCATCCACCGGTCATATGATTATTGTTGGTCACCTTCTGGGATTTGAAGGTGACACGGCGAAAACGTTTGAAGTCGTTATCCAGTTAGGTTCGATTCTGGCGGTTGTGGTGATGTTCTGGCGCCGTCTGTTTGGGCTTATCGGTATCCACTTTGGTCGCCAACCTCACGAAGGTACCGGAACCGGGCGTTTAACGCTGATTCACATTCTGCTGGGCATGGTGCCTGCAGTAGCGTTGGGGCTGGTTTTCCATGACATGATCAAGTCGCTATTTAACCCGGTAAACGTCATGTATGCGCTGGTGGTTGGTGGCGTGCTACTGATTGCCGCTGAGATGTTCAAACCGAAGGTTCCGCGTGCCGAAGGTGTGGATGACATTACTTATCGTCAGGCTTTTGCGATTGGTTGTTTCCAATGCTTAGCGCTGTGGCCGGGCTTCTCGCGCTCAGGCGCCACGATTTCAGGTGGCATGTTAATGGGCATCAGCCGTTATGCAGCCTCTGAGTTCTCGTTCCTGCTGGCGGTGCCAATGATGATGGGTGCGACCGTGCTGGATGTTTATAAGAGCATCGGTTTCTTAACCATGGCTGATTTGCCAATGTTTGCCGTTGGTTTTATGACAGCATTTATAGTTGCGTTGATTGCCATTAAAACGTTCCTGCAACTGATTAAACGTATTTCGTTCATTCCGTTCGCAATTTATCGATTTGCGGTCGCAGCAGTGGTTTATTTCGTATTCTTCTAATATTAACCACTAATAACAAAAGCCACTTTAATTAAGTGGCTTTTTTATTCCAAATATTTGGTTGATTAGAATAACGGGAATTGTGCGAGCAATCACATTTACTCCACAGGTTAATGACTATTATCATGCGCTCAAGACTGGAGGAAATATGTACGTCATAGTCCACCGATTAATCAGTTACTGCTTTTACTGCCTGCTGGGGAAATTCAGCAGCGTGAAGTCATTGCTGAGTGGACTTTGCTGTTTCAACTCCGTTCAATCACTTAGTGTTGCCGAAGAATACCCGCAGGAAAATAACGAAGATGAGTTTTCTGGCGGCTGGTCACGCTTGTGGGATTGTGCTGGCGAGAGCCTGTTTACCTTATCCAAACGCCCACAAACCCCACTCGTTTCCAACACTGTAAATACCACTATTCAGGCCCAACTAGTGGCGCAACTTCGCCATGAACTGGCATTTAGCTACACCACTCGCAGTGCGCACCAGTTGCTGGTTTGCCACCGTTTGAGTGGCGAGTCCGATGCGAATTCAGATTCACATAACAGACTGTTTTACTGCTTAAAAAGCACAATGCGCCTTATCGCCATTGTGCTTTTTTTATTGTCTGTACCCGCCCATCTGAGAGAGGAATCACTATGTACATCGTTTGTGTAGCTGCATGTCCGACTGGCGTTGCTCATACCTTCATGGCCGCCGAAGCTCTGGAAATCACTGGCAAAAGCCGTGGGCACGAAATTAAAGTCGAAACCCAGGGCAGTATGGGGTCGGAAAATGAAATTACCGCGGAGGATCTGGCGCGTGCCGATGGTGTAATCATCGCCGCTGATGTGGCCATTAACAACAAAGAGCGCTCGATGGCATGCTAAAGCTGGAATGCAGCGTGGCAGACCCGATTAAGTTTGGTGACGCCGTCTTTGATGCCATTGAGCAGGAGATCAATAATGGCTAAATTTCAGGGTGGCGGGGTGAAATCCTCTACCGGGACGGAGGTGAAAAACGCCATTATGACCGGTGTGTCATACATGCTGCCGTTTGTCATTGCCGGTGCCGTCATTATGGGTATTGCCCGTATCGGTGCATCGATGTATGGCATTGATAACATTTGGGATGCTAGCCACGAACAGGCCGCAAGCCTGGTGGTGCAGATGCTGCATAAGTTCGATGGTTTTGGCGGCCTGGCGTTGTCATTAATGCTGCCGATTGTGGCAGGTTACATCAGCTTTGCGATTGCCAATAAACCGGGGATTGCACCAGGTATGGTCGGCGGCCTGTTAGCCAGCAACCTCGGCACCGGCTTTCTTGGTGCGCTGGCGGCGGGTTTTGTCGCCGGTTACGTGGTCCGCTTGCTGACCGCAAAAATAAAACTGCCACGCTCGCTGGCCTCTGCTGGGCCGATTTTCATTCTCCCCGTTGGCGGCACGCTGCTGACCTGCATCATTATGGCGTTTGTGATTGGCACGCCACTGGCGGCACTCAATCGCGGTATGGAAGCGTGGCTGCTGGCGATGTCCGGCACTAACAAAATTATTCTGGCCGCAGTGGTCGGTGGCATGGTGGGCTTTGACCTTGGCGGCCCGGTCAATAAAGCCGCAGTTACCACCGCAATGGCACTGCTGGCCTCGGGGATTTACGACCCCAACACCGCGGCACAAGTGGCGATAATTATCCCGCCGATTGGCCTTGGCGTCGCAACTCTTATCTGGAAGCATCGCTTCCCAGAATCTCTGCAAGAAGCGGGCAAAGCCTCAACGTTAATGGGCTTGATTGGTGTTTCAGAAGGGGCGATCCCTTTCGCCTTAGCCAATCCAAAGATCATCATTATCAACGTGGTCGGTACAGCGACAGGGGCGGCGATGGCGGTTGGTTTAGGGGCGGTAAACCATGCGCCAATTTCCGGATTTTACGGTTGGTTAGCCGTTGATGGCTGGCCGGTTTACATCCTGTCTATTGCCGTAGGTTCAGCAATTGTCGCAATGGGTTCGCTGCTGGTGTTCAGTCAGTCGACACCTTCGGGCAATAAAGTAGAAAAAGCAGCTGCACCTAAATTTAAAGTGAGCCGTTAGACTTTTATTTAATGGTTTGCTGATAGCGCAGTAATAAATATCAATGAGACTCATCAGTCTCAGGGTTTCCTGTATTTAAAATAAAGTCATGGCAGCTGGGTTAAATATGCAGTCATTGTCATGATGAGGTTGAAATATGAAAATTGTTCATCTGGTACAGCATACCCATTGGGATCGCGAGTGGTATTTCACTGAGAACGATTCAAAAGCGGTACTTTATTATTTTATGGACGATCTTTTTCAGCGTCTGGAAGAAGATAAAACCTTAGGGCCATTTGTTCTCGATGGGCAAACGGTGGTTATAGAAGATTACTTGAGTGTTGCGCCTCATCAGGAAACCCGGTTACGACAGTTAATAGAGCAGGGGCGTATTGTGATTGGCCCGTGGTATACACAGAGCGATTTTCTGGTGGTTGGTGCGGAATCAATAACCCGAAACTTATTGCTCGGCCACGCCGACTGCCAGTGTTTCGGTGGCACAATGCCAATCGGTTATGTGCCTGATTCTTTTGGGCAAAGTGCACAACTGCCGATGTTTTTGCAGCAATTTGCGATCGACTACGCCGTTATCTGGCGCGGCTGGAGCGAACACAATGTCGCGCATAGCGAATTTAGCTGGCAGGCCGCCGATGGCAGCAAAGTCACCACCGCCGTGTTGCCGTGGGGCTATGGTTGCGCCAAATGGCTGCCTGACAATCCCCAAACGGCCCAAAAAACGCTGGAACCGATACTGGAAAAACAGGCGCGTTTCTCCCTCACCGACCACGTTTTGCTGCCCAACGGTAACGACCAGTCGCCGTTTGAATATCGTGTTCCGGCAATGCTCGAGCAGCTTAACCCACAGCAGGATGACTACCGCTTTGTGCGCAGTAGTTTCAGCCAGTTTTTCCAGGCGCTGGAAAGCACCAACGTGACTCTGCCGGTTTATCAGGGCGAACTTCTCAGCCCGAAATATATGCGTATTCATCGCGGTATTTTCTCGACCCGCATCGACATCAAGCAACTTAACGCCCGCCTGGAACGGACGCTGAGCCAGCATCTGGAGCCGTTGCTGGCAGTCAACTGGCGGCTGGGCCTGCCGTATCCGCAACATGCCGTCGATAATATCTGGCGTGAAGCGATGAAATCCCACGCCCACGACAGCATCGGTGGCTGCAATTCAGATCGGGTTAACGCGATGGTCAAAAATCGCCTTGAATCGGGTCTGGAAATGGCGAACCAGTTGATTGACCTGAATATGAAGATGCTGGCTGAAGGGATTACAGCGCAGCAAGATGGCAAGAAAATCATCATCTTCAATGCGCACCCGCAAATGAGTGCCGGGCTGCTCGAGCTGACAATATTCACACCGGAACAAGATTTCCGCGTGGTCGACAGCGAAGGCAAAGAGTGTCGCTGGCAGATTGTCGAAGAAGGCCGCCAGGATATGTCGACTATCGTTCAGGAGTTATCAAACAGCACCGAAACCACCTGGTATCGCAAATGTTGTTTGTTGCTGGAGGTCGCCAATATTCCTGCCTGTGGCTATCAAACGTTGTATCTGCAAGAGGGTATTAACGCAGGCTTTGAGCAGCAGGCTAAATCGATAAACAAACTGGAAAACGCCTGGCTGCGTCTGGAAGTGGACGAGCAAGGCATTTTGACGTTAACCGACAAGCGCAGTCAGCAGAGCTATCACAATATTCTGCAACTGGTTGATGGCGGCGATGCAGGCGATAACTACAACTATTCGCCGCCGTTTGATGACTGGCTAATCAACAGTAATGGCTTCCTGGCGTCAATCAGCGGCACACAAGGGGCGCTGCAAAGTGCGCTGACGCTAAGCTGGAAAATAGCGGTGCCGCAGGATCTGGCGGCTCGCCGTGAACAGCGTGCGGATGCCGCACTCGATATCACCATGACTATCACGCTTGCCGACAGCAACGCCTGGCTGGATGTGGCAATTAGCGTCAATAACACGGTGCGCGACCACCGATTGCAAGTGCTACTGCCGACCGCGGCTCAAAGTCATATTCATTTTGCCGATCAGCCGTTTGGCTTGATTGAACGCCAAAACTTGCCGTCGGAAATGGCGGTCTGGCAGGACGAGCAATGGACCGAAGCGCCGGTGGCGCTCTACCCGATGCAAAGCCAGGTGATGATGTATGACGCGCAGCGGGGATTGTGCGCTGTGACCGAAGGGTTGCGTGAATATCAAATTCCGCAAAACAGACAAGATGTTATCGCGGTGACTTTGCTGCGCAGCGTCGGTTGGCTCGGGCAGGCCAATATGCCTTACCGTCCAGGGCGTGCGTCCGGTATGGTTTTGCCTTCGCCTGATTCGCAAATACAGGGCATGCACCACTTCAAACTCAGTGTGCTGGCGATGAATCACGGTGCGGATAACGCATTCTGGCGCAACGTTGAACGCGCGCGCGGCAACCTTCATGCGTGGCTGGCTACTGGCTGGTCGCGTTTTCGCACTAATCCTCATGGCCGCACTTTCCCGCCTCATTTCAGCGTCTTAAGTTGGGATACCGAACTGCATTTCAGCGTGCTGAAAAAAGCTCAGCATCGCGATGCGCTGGTGGTGCGTGGCTGGAATCCCTCAGCTCAACCGCTGCAGCGTGGCGTGCCTGAAACCCACGGCGAAATCATGCCAGCAACGCTTGCGGAAACCGCACTGGAAGCTCAGCCAGAAACGGTGCCAACGTGCGCGCCGGCGACTTTTGTCATCACATTTTAGGGCGGGAAACACATGTTAACCCTCAACTTTATTTGTACTTTGCCTAACGGCATCCATGCTCGCCCGGCAAGCGAAATAGAACAGCGCACACAACCTTTTTCGGCGTCGATTACGCTTATCAACCTCAGCAAAAAGACCCAGGCCGATGCGAAAAGCGTACTGGGCATGATTGGTGCCGATATTACTAACGGCGACTCGTGCCAGTTTCTGATTGAAGGTGGCGATCAACAGGCAGCCTTTGAGGTGTTGCAGGCTTTTATGCGTGATGAGTTTGCCGATTGCGATGAGCCGCTGGCTTTCTCACTGGAAACCCACTCACAGCCGTTGCCGGTATTTATAGAACATGCGGGCGCGGACTATGTGCGTGGCAATGGAGTGAGTAAGGGAATCGGGCGCGGTGTGCCGGTGCATATTGATTGCGTCGATCTCCATGAATTGTCGCGCCATGAACCTGCCGCTGACCTCGTACATCAGCATCAGCAACTGTGTGATGCCTGGGTTTTAACGAAGAATATGTTAGCCGAGTCGGATAGCGGTGCTGCGCAGGTGTTAGCCGCACAGCTTAAATTGCTGAGCGATCCAGCATTTAAATCCTGCTTGCTGTCACATACCTCGGCGCGCAATGCGTTGCAGGCCATCGCATTGACGGTGCAAACACTGAGCGAGTCTTTGCTGAAAAGCAGCAGCCAATATTTGCGTGAAAGGGTGATCGACATTCGCGATCTTTGCCAGAGCATTGCCGCAAATGTGCTGGGGCGGCCACTTGAAATTCAACTGACGCTCACCGAAGACAGCATCGTGATATGTAGCGGCGTACTGACGCCAGGGCAGTTCCTGCGACTGCGCAACCCACATCTGCAAGGCATAGTGATGGGCGATGGCGGTGAAACGTCCCACACCGTGATTCTGGCGCGGTCATTTGGTGTGCCGTTGTTGTGCGGAGTGACGCAATCTGAGGCACTCGTGCGTAGCGCCAGCATGATGATTCTCGACAGCCGCCACGGTGTGCTGGTGGCCAATCCCAATGCCGCAATGGAAAGCTGGTATCGGCTGGAAACCGAAAAGCAGCAGGCGATTACGGCACGCAGTGCATCGCTGTGCGGGCAACAAGTTACGACGGTGGATGGCACATCGGTGAACGTGCTGGCGAATATTGCCCTGGCTGTTGAAGCGCAGGAGGTGTTTAGCAAAGGCGCGGATGGCGTCGGCTTGTTCCGCACCGAAATGCTCTTCTGTGAACGCAGTCTGCCACCTGATGAAGAAGAACAATATCAGGCGTATAGCGAAGTGTTGCGTGCGGCGAAAGGCAAAAAAATCACCATTCGTACACTGGATATCGGCGGCGATAAACCTTGTGATTTTCTCGATTTACCCAAAGAAGATAACCCATTCCTCGGCTATCGCGCAGTGCGCATGTATCCGCAATTTCATGAAATATTCACCACACAAGCGCGAGCTTTACTCAGATCGAGCGCGGTTGGCCCGCTAAATATTATGGTACCGATGGTGGCCACGCTTCAGGAAATTCAGTGGTTACACAGCCAGTTCCACCATGTCGCGCACACCTTGCAGCAAGAAGATATCTCCGTCGGCGAATGGCATCTCGGCATTATGGTTGAGGTGCCATCTACGCTTTATTTACTGGAAAAAGCCGCGAAATACCTCGATTTTGTCTCTATTGGTAGCAATGACCTTACACAGTACTTCCTGGCGTGCGATCGCGGTAATACACAGGTGCGTCACCTTTACGATTATCGCAACCCGACGTTTTTGGCACTTATGCGTGATATTACGCAACGTGCGCAGGCCGCCGGGCTGGCGATTAGCTTGTGTGGCGAAATGGCCGCAGATAAGCAAATGTTGCCGCTGCTGATTGGAATGGGATTAACGCAGTTAAGCATGGCGGTGGGAGCTATCACGCCGTGTAAGGAAGCGCTAACTTCGCTGGATATTGCGCAATGCCAACAACTCTTTGAAACAGCGATTGCCAGTGAGAGCGGCGAACAAGTGCTGGAACTTGTTGAGCAATTCATGCGAGCACAGTCGCAAAAAACGGTGCTGGCGGCGGAGTTGGTGTTGCTGGATAAAAGTGTGTCCAGCAAAGAAGAAGCCATCAAATTACTGACTGATAACCTTGAAGTGCAGCAGCGTGTCGTTTCCGGAGCACTAGTGGAAAGGGCTATCTGGGATCGCGAAACCGTGTTTTCTACCGCACTCGGATTTTCAGTGGCGATTCCACATTGCAAATCAGCGCATGTATTGCACAGCAGTATTTCGCTTTTGCGGTTAAATGCGCCATTGAATTGGGGCGAAGATGTTGATGTGAAGCTGGTCATTATGCTGACAGTGAGCGAACAGGAACAAGATAATCACATGAAGATTTTCTCGCGCCTGGCTCGCAAATTGATGCACAGCGAATTCCGCGAACCGCTTCACACGTTGTCGAATGCTGCCGCGATCACCGAACTTTTAGCTATTGAACTGGCACTTTAACGGACTATAGCGAAATGAGCCTGTCCCATTAGACTATTTGTTTCATGAATGTATTTTGAAGTGTAATGGGATTATTTATCTCTGTTTTTTGTAGAGTAGATAACATAAGGAAATAATAAATCTTGCTAGGGTGGTTACTGTAATTACCCTGGCTTTGTTAATTGAGTGGTTTTATTTTCTGGATGTAACGGGAAGTAATGGATATTGTTTGTTTCTAAATCTAAATGAGAGCAAAGATAACTTCACTATGACAGGGTTAATTAATCTGTGACTCCTGTCTTTTTTCTTTTTAACACAATGCATTATTTATATCCGTCATGATTCAACTGATTGGGTGCAGTCAGTACAGGTGCCACAGCGAATCTGTCTGATATATATGAATAAGAGGGATCTTCAATGAAGCAGCAGATGCAAATGGTCGGGCAGGCTATGTTAGTCCCTATTTCTATTATCACGATTGGTTCTATGTTAATGGGTTTTGGTAGCGCTTTTACAAATAAAGAGGTGATAGCAGCGCTACATCTGTCCTCCTTTATTTATGAGGGGTCTTTGCCATTTATTGGTTTCACAATTATGAAAGCGATGGGCGATGTGGTTTTCACTAATTTACCGCTTTTTTTTGCCTGTGGTGTCTCTTTTGGTTTGGCCAAAAAAGAGAAAGGCTGGGCCGCGTTTTCCGGTGTGGTTGGGTTTATGGCGATGCACTATGTCATAAGCACCATCCTCGGTTTAAACGGTTTATCCCCACAGACGACCAGTGCGAGTTATTTTCAACAAGTAGGTTTTGAGCAGGTGAGTGCAGTCCAAAAGGCTTCGATATATACCAACGAGCTTGGCATGTTTACCTATCGAATGAGTATTTTTGGTGGCCTGCTTATCGGGTTAGTCACCTCTTATTTGCATAACCGTCTTTATAACGTGAAGCTGCCCATCGTGCTGTCTTTTTTTGCCGGAACACGCACCGTGCCTATTGTGGCGCTGTTAACCGGTTCAATGTTGGGCATTGTTTTTTACTTTATCTGGCCTCCGATAGGCGGTGTGCTTGCCCAGTTCAGCAAATTGATCTGGAATTCCGGGTTGTTCGGGACATTCCTTTGGGCGGTGGTCGATAAATCGTTACTGCCAATTGGTTTACATCATCTGGTCACCACGCCGATTCGCTTAACTGAATTGGGCGGGTCAATGGAGATCTGCGGCAAGTTGGTTAGCGGGACCACGAATATTTATATGGCTCAACTCGCTTGCGAGGAAACAACTGAACTATTAGTGAGAGGTTTTCAGTCTGGTCGTTCCGTGATTCATTTTGGTGCTTTACCCGGCGCAGGTTTAGCTATCTATCAGTGTGCTAAATATAAACATAAAAAAGCGGTGGCGGGTTTACTGATTCCGGTATTAACGGCCATGGTTCTTTTTGGCGTAACGGAACCGATTGAATATACCTTTTTATTTGTCGCACCGTGGTTGTTTTACCTGGTGCATGTGCCATTAACTGGACTTGCCTTTGTGCTGACTGAGATGGCAGGTGTTTCCATTTATGGTGGAAGTATTAAAGATATTTTACCGGTGCTGCTACAGCCTTCAAAACTTAATTGTTGGGGCTATCTCTGGCTGATACCCCTGTTCTTTTGTATTTATTACGTGCTATTCAGGTTTCTCATTTTGAAATTTAATGTCATGACACCAGGTCGTGAGCCTGACGATGAAGAAAATACAGCAGAAGAAATAAAGTTGTATACCAAAGCAGACTATAAAAATAAGCAGCAAAGTACGCCTGGCGACATGCTAGCCCATCAAATCATTGAAGCCTTTGGCGGTGCGGAAAATATTATTGCTTTTGATAACTGTATTTCTCGCTTACGGGTCGAAGTCAAAGATCCCGAAAAAGTGGCCGCTGATAATTACTGGAAGAAAAAATTACAGGCAAAAGGCGTCGTCCGCGTGGGTGATAAGGGCTACCAGATTATTTATGGCGCTGAGGTGGTAATGATTGCTGGCGATTGTAAAGAATTATTGGATTGTTAAGGGAAAATATCATGACGATTCAGAAACCCACCGACACAGAATATATCGAACTCTTGCCGTTACATCTGACCGTATATCCAAAAGATCAGCAGCAGATCCAGCAAATTTCCTTTTGTGTGCCGGAAGGAATCGAACGACTGGAAGTTCGCTATCGCTATAGCCCCGGGAACACAGTTGATCTGGGAATGATGGCGAATGGAACGGTGCATGGCTGGAGTGGGGGGGCAAGAGATGCAGTGCGACTTAGCGAATGCTATGCAACACCGGGTTATCAGCGAAGTGCCATTGCGCCAGGAAACTGGCACATCCTGCTTGGCCTGCATCACGTAACCCATACCTGCGATATTCATGTTGATATCACTTTTCACAAGAAACACTGGCGCTGGTTTAAAGGCGATACACACATTCATTCCCTGCACAGCGACGGGAAATTGAGTGTCGGGGAACTGGTTGAGCGAGCGCAGGCGCATGGCTATCACTACCTGTTTTTTACCGATCACAATACGTGCTCTCAAAACCGAGAAATTAGCGCCATCAACAGTGAGCTTTGCCTGATACCGGGAATGGAACTGACGACCGCTCGCGGGCATGTCAACCTGGTAGGTTGCGATCGCCCGGTTCAGAATTTCATCCCCTGCGACAGTGAATCCGCTGTCTTTGCGCGCATCCACGAAGCGCGTCAAAACGGTGCGCGCATTGGTATCAATCATCCTTTTTGCCAGCATTGCCCGTGGCTGAGTGAAATCAAAGAGTTTGACTGGCTGGAAATTTGGAACGGTGAATGGGATAGCTGTACGCAAAATGAACAGGCCTTTCAGTTCTGGTATCAACAGCTTTGTGACGGGAAATTTTGTGTTGCGGTAGCCGGAAGTGATTTCCACCGTGAAAAAGGTCTGGCGCTTGCACATACCTGGGTGCGGGCCGAATGTTGCGAACGTGAAGCCATTCTCAGTGCATTACAGGCTGGCCGAGCATGGTTTCAGTGCGATGACACGGTGCTCGAAGAGTTTAGTGTCAGCGGGGCAGGGATTGGCGAGTCCACTTCCGGGCGGCAACTGGTGGTGAAACTTAAGACCGAGCCTGCGAACGAAATTCTGATCTATAGCAGCAGGGGCATCACAACGCTGGAAAGTGACAACGGAAATCTCTGCTGGTCCGGGGATTGTGAGGCGGAAGATTTTGTTTTCCTGCGTATTAATCGCGAGGGTCATGCTCGTTTAATTACCAACCCTGTCTGGCTTAGATAAAAGGAATATCCAATGAAAAAGAAGGATCGTCGCGTTATTCATGCTGTGTCGCATACCCACTGGGATCGCGAATGGTATTTCACTACCATCGATACCCAGGTGCTGGCAGTAAAAGCATTTACCGAACTGGTGGAGGCGTTAGAGGGGAACGAGCACTTTGACTACCATCTTGATGCACAAAGCTCCTTGCTGGTTGATTATTTGCAGATCAAACCGGAGATGACCGCACGGGTCAGGAAACTGGTGGCAGCCAAGCGTTTGCTGGTCGGGCCGTGGTACACCCAGCCGGATTTGTTTGCTATTAGCACCGAGTCAATGTTCCGCAACTTGCGGATTGGTATCTACCATGCAAAGCAAGCTGGCTACTGCATGGATGTCCTTTATTTGCCTGACACTTTTGGCGCACATGCTCAAATTCCTCAGCTCGCTAGCGCATTTGGTCTGAATAATATTTTGATCCGCAGAGGTTATGACCGCGATTTGATGGGGCCGCCAGAGTTGATGTGGCAGGCCGCCAATGGCGAGCAAGTTAAAACGGTCGTGATGCCTTACGGTTACATGCTGGGGCATCCTGAGCGCGGGGCGCGATACCGCAATTTTGATATTAACCATTTTCATGTTGAAACCTTCCCGCTGCTGGAACGCATGAAACAGCTAAGCGATAGCGAACATCTGCTTTGCCCGATCGGTGGCGATCAGGTGAGCTGCGACAAGGATTTTGAAAAGCTGGTGGCGCAGGTGGGTTGTCACTCGGAGGATGACTGGCGGGTCAGTAACTACGAGGCTTTTATGGCCGCCATTGAGCCTGATTCACTGTCGATATACCAGGGCGAGTTTCGCAGCCCGCGTATGGCTCGGGTACACAAAAGTATCGGTTCTTCGCGTTATGACATTAAAAAGGCGAACTATGAGGCTGAGGCCTGTTTAATCACCCTTGTCGAACCGATGATTGCCCTGGCGCGGGCGAATGGTTTTCGCGTGCCGGAAGAGATGCTCGAAAAAGCGTGGCGGTTGCTTCTGGAATCTCATGCCCATGATAGTGCGGGTGGGTGTAATAGTGACGAAACCAATCGTGATGTTGTGCATCGTTGCCGCCAGGCGCAGCAGATTGGTGAAGCACTTTATAATTTGTGCGCGCGCTTGCTGTTGCAAAATCATGATCGCCAGAATACCTACCGTTTTTTACTCACCAATGGTACCAGTAGCCCGCGCATTTACAGCCGCGACCAGGTGTTAATCTCGGCCAGCGCCGCATTTTCCATTCTCGACAACGAAGGTGCCAGCGTACCGTTTGTCTTGCTGGATCAGCAGAAGATCAATCGCCCACGTCATGTGCTGTTAACGCCAGATGGTGAAGTCGAAACCTTGAGCGACGAGTTTTATTATCTCAATCACATTGATATTCCTGATGTTGCCGTCCCGCCAATGGGTATGGCTCAGTTCAGGCTGGAGAGCGCCACGGCAGATTCAATGATCCCTATGCGGCCGCTAACTCAGAGCGCTATTGAAAACAGTCGCTACAAACTCACCTGGCGGGACGGAAATCTTGACCTGCTTGATAAATTCAGCGGCGACACCATTGAGCGGTTAATACGGCTGGCGGATATCGCGAACGATGGCGATTTATATGATTTCTCTCCGCTTGCTGGAGATGAAGAAAGGCTGTTTGACCAGTTTGAATGGCTCGGTGCCAGTCAGTGCGAACGCAAGCAGGAGCTGCGGTTATCTGCCACATTGCAACTGCCCGAAGCGATCAATTCGCAGCGAACAGAGAGAGTTTCGCAGCAGCGGCCAGTCGCCATTGAGCTGGTTGTGACAATGGAAGACGACGTAATACGCTTTGCGCTGGCGGTTGATAATCAGGTGCGCGAGCATCGTATGCAGGTACTGATTAACACCGGTAAGGCGATCACTTCCGTGAAAGCCGACATGCCGTTCGGCTGGATTGAGCGGCATAACCAGAACATCACCTCAGCTTCAGGCTATACAGAAATGCCAGTGGATACGGAGCCTTTTATGCACTGGCTCAGCGCCCACGAGGATTACCACGTGTATGCCCGTGGTCTGAAAGAGTACGAATATAGCGGGTCAGATCTGCGATTGACGTTGTTCAGAGGGGCGGGTTTTGTGGGGAAAGACGATCTGCTATATCGGCCAGGGCGCGCTTCCGGGCATGTGCTTGCGGCACCGGAGGCGAATTTGACCGGTTGGCTACATTTCGAATTTGCGCTTAGCCTTGGGAAAAGAAGTGCCGCTGCGGTGGTTATCAGCCAGCAAAAGTACAGTTTCAATGCTTTGCTCTGGCAGTGGCAGGAGGAAGAGAAGCACCTTCACCGTCTGGATAATTTCGATATGGAAATAACCCAAAAGCCGGTCACCGTCTGGAGCCTGATTGATGAGATTCCTCAAGGGCTGGTGTGGAGCGGAACAGACGTGTTGTATGGTAAAACCCTGCTACGGTTCTGTAATCCCGCTGCGCAACCGATAGACATTCCGCAAAGCTGGAAGTCATTGTTGTGTAACGCACTGGGAGAACCGATTAACAAGGACAGGCTCACGGCTTTTGATCATCTGACGCTACGCCTGGCGAACACCGAGGCTCAAAGCTGTTAGCGCTAGAGTGTCATTTTCCATGCCTGAATAGCGGCAATACGGCGACGCGTTAACTCATCGCGGATCGCCGGGCCGCTAAAACCAGCATCAATGACCTCTTTGTTGGTGACGCTTTGTGCTGCAACCCAGGCCGCACGCAGCAATCTGCCCTGAGGATAGTCATTGGCTTCAAAACCTGTGCGCCCGCGGGCATCCGCTTCGCTGGTTAAAGCGACTTGCTCAATGCGCTGCGGTTTGCGCCAGGCATCAATGGCATCGAATAACTTGATGATGGTTTTTGGCTGTAAAATAGCGAAGGTGTGAATCAGGTCGTGGTATTCAGCGACCAGTTTGGCAAGGTCGCGAATTTCATTAGGCACACGCATTCGCTGGCACATTCGTTCGACGAGTTTTACCCCCGCCGGGCCATGCCCGTGATGACGCGGCCAGAACTCTTTTGGCGTCAGCCCTTTCCCCAGATCGTGGCATAAGGTGGCAAAGCGTACATCGACTTCAGGGCTGAGTTGCGCGGCAATCGCCAGCGTCATCAAAACGTGAATGCCGGTGTCGATTTCCGGGTGCCATTTTTCTGGCGCAGGGACACCAAACAGCGCATCAATTTCTGGAAACAGAATTTTCAGTGCGCCGCATTTGCGCAGTACATCGAAATACACTTGTGGATTGCGGGTGGTGAGCGCATTTTCTGTTTCTTTCCAGACGCGTTCCGGTGTCAGATGCTCAAGCTCGCCATTGGCGGCCATCGACGACATCAATGCCATGGTTTCAGGAGCAATCTGGAAATTTAGGTGAGCGTAACGTGCAGCAAAACGCGCGACGCGTAAAACACGTAGCGGGTCTTCATTAAAAGCGGGAGAGACATGGCGCAGCAGGCGTTTTTCGATATCGACACGCCCGTTATATGGGTCGATAAACTCGCCGTGTTCGTCCTGTGCAATGGCATTGATGGTGAGATCACGGCGCAGTAAATCTTGCTCAAGCGTGACATCAGGCGCGGCGTAGCAGGTGAAACCTGTGTAACCCTGGCCTGATTTTCGCTCGGTGCGCGCTAATGCGTACTCTTCACGCGATTGGGGATGCAGAAACACCGGGAAATCTTTGCCC
>Ga0207696_1000734_pt1 | contig 21931 bp, 20 predicted proteins | sample KBSS54metaG_FD_184403 | JGI IMG/M metagenome (GOLD analysis project Ga0207696, IMG submission 184403) | Switchgrass rhizosphere microbial communities from Kellogg Biological Station, Michigan, USA - KBS S5-4 metaG (SPAdes) (version 2) | ecosystem: Host-associated > Plants > Roots > Rhizosphere >...
TCACCCGCCCTCACCCTCCCAAGGTTCGACCCACCCGCCCGCTATTAAGGCAGATGAAGCGCCGAACCTTATATATCGATATATACGATTGATTTAAGCGTTTATTTGCGCTTTTTAATCAAATTAACTGGCGTAGCATGAATTCCATACCCAAGGCACAAAACGCCAACGAACCTGGAGCCACTACCATGAAAACCAAACTGATCCTCGCCCTGACCCTCTCTGTCCTGGCCGCTAACACCTTCGCCGCTGACGGCTACGACCGTACCGGCTCGGCAACTTTCACTACCGAAGCGGCTGTCGCTTCTGATGGTTACGACCATACCGGCTCGGCGTCTTTCGCCTCCGATGGCTCCGATCACACGGGCGCTGCCAAACTCGCTGCTGACGGTTTTGATCACACTGGCGCCGCCAAAGTCGCTGCTGACGGCTTCGATCACACCGGTGCAGCCAAGGTCGCAGCTGATGGTTCCGACCACGTGGGTGCAGCCCGCCTCAGTTGATCATTGAGTGCGACTTCATAGCCTGACTTCGGTCGGGCTTAGTTGTGTCTGGGGGCATCGAAAAGTGACTCAAAACACAACATGTAGTGAAAAACGCAGTTTTTTGGCTGTTTTTTGAACAAAAAAATGACTAGCCAAAATTTATGAAAAAAAATCTTCACGCCCGACATCCAGCCAAAGCCCTATAAACCCTCGCTCCGACCGAAAAACCCTCCTTCTCGACCGCTCCATGCGCGGATTCGCCCCACCACGGCAGCAAAAATTTCCCTATAATGCCGCCTTAAACGGGCCTGCAATATTCCCTTACAGGGATAACAGCCAGTCTGAAGCCCACGCCGAAGTCTTCACCGATTTCTGCGCCCCTCAGAGGCTCTCGGAACCCCGTACAAATTTATGTTTATTTGCCTGCGTGTACCGCTGCAAAAAACGCTATCCAACGCGGCCAGTAAGGCCGTGTGAAAAACAACCTATCAGTTTTCACACGGGCATCTGGCCCTCACGCAGGAGACGACACGTCATGCTGAGCTGGGACGAATTCGACAAAGAAGACAGCGGCGAAACCGTTGTAAAAGGCGCCAACGCCGGGCACGCAACTGAAGCCAACATGGACCGCCTCGACACCGCTGGTGGCGTCGCGGCTCAAGAAGCCCGCGCTGTAACCGCGTCCGACTCCGCCGCAATCGCCCGTGCAAAAGCTGCCCTGGACAACCTCGACATCGCCGAAGGCCTCGCCGAACTCGAAGGCGCCTCCGCCCGCGTCGCCGTCGACGAAAAGCGCATGATCAACTGCCGCGCCGACCTCAACCAACTCGTACCCTTCAAGTACGACTGGGCCTGGCAGAAGTACCTGGACGGTTGCGCAAACCACTGGATGCCGCAAGAAGTCAACATGACCGCCGACATCGCCCTCTGGAAAGACCCGGAAGGCCTGACCGACGACGAGCGCCGCATCGTCATGCGCAACCTCGGCTTCTTCTCCACCGCCGACTCCCTGGTTGCCAACAACCTGGTCCTGGCCGTGTACCGCCTGATCACCAACCCGGAATGCCGCCAGTACATCCTGCGCCAGGCCTTCGAAGAGGCGATCCACACCCACGCCTACCAGTACTGCATCGAATCGTTGGCCATGGATGAAGGCGAGATCTTCAACATGTACCACGAGATCCCATCGGTCGCGAAAAAAGCCACCTGGGGCCTCAAATACACCCGCTCGATCTCCGATCCGAAGTTCGAAACCGGCACCGTCGAAACCGACAAAGAGCTGCTGCGCAACCTGATCGCCTACTACTGCGTTCTGGAAGGCATCTTCTTCTACTGCGGCTTCACCCAGATCCTCTCCATGGGCCGCCGCAACAAAATGACCGGCGTCGCCGAGCAGTTCCAATACATCCTGCGCGACGAATCCATGCACCTGAACTTCGGCATCGACGTGATCAACCAGATCAAAATCGAAAACCCGCACTTGTGGGATGCCGAAATGAAGGAAGAAGCGACCCAGATGATTCTGCAGGGTACGCAGCTGGAGATCGAATACGCGCGCGACACCATGCCTCGCGGGGTGTTGGGTATGAACGCGGCGATGATGGAGGATTATCTGAAGTTCATCGCTAACCGTCGTTTGTCGCAGATTGGTTTGAAAGAGGAATATCCAGGGACGACTAACCCGTTCCCTTGGATGAGCGAGATTATGGACTTGAAGAAAGAGAAGAATTTCTTTGAGACTCGCGTGATTGAGTACCAGACTGGTGGTGCTCTGAGCTGGGACTGATAGTCTCGCTTGGCATGATTTGACGATTGCTGCCTGAGTCGCCAATTCGAGAAAGCAAAAAGCCCCGATCTGATCGGGGCTTTTTATTGAAAAAAATTAATTAATTCGTAATAAAACAACTTCACACAGCCCTCACACCCTGAAAGCCGAGAAAAAAATGCTTGAGGCAAAATTTTACGACACATACTATTTCTGTAACATAATAAAAAACATCCTTTATTATCCTGACGACTATCTCAGAATGCTAAATGAGTTCCATGGAGATGGACGAATAAACTATAGACTAAGCACTTTCAGCAAATACTCATTATTTCATGAGTTTATCGAATTCATTATTCACGACGTCTATTACGATCAAGCAGATGAATCTGTACTCAACAAAAAGAAAACAATATATCAATCCCTTTTAGAGCTGCCTTTTGCCCTGAAACACATGAGGCCACACGTACTACCCATTGAACGTGCACTTGAACACCACAACATGAAACATCGGAGCTTTGAAGAATTTTTAGAACACAAGAGAAAAATATTCATTGAATGCAACATAGACGACGTTTATGAATATATCCATCAGCTTCGTGAGGACGGGGTATTTGACAAACTAATAGAACACATATCCAAAGAGATATTTCATGTCTTGTTTCAGAACCGCGAGCTAATGAAAGTCTTCAATGTCATGATGGCCGACGCGTTAGAAACCGAATCTACTTCCCCTTGCCCTAAAGAAATCGAATATCTCTTTAAAAGACCTGGCGTACTGAAACGCACAACCATACCAAAATGGGTGCGAAGAGCGGTATTTTATCGCGACAGAGGCCGTTGCGTACTTTGCGATAAAGATTTATCCGGCCAAATAAATTTGGAAAACCAAGAAAACTACGACCACATAGTACCATTGGCGGGGCACGGCTTTAATGACATCTCTAACATTCAATTACTTTGCAAGGAGTGCAATCAACTTGAAAAGAAAGCAGGAAAAGCAATAACTTCGAACAAATATCAGTCTTGGTATAAGTACTAAGCACGTTTACTGCTTGCATCATTTATAATCAGCAAAGCCTCGCCAAGCGAGGCTTGAGACCTAGGTCGTCTCGAAGAGATTCTTTTCATCAAACTATGCTAAACGCTCTGCCACTACCAATTTCTTTTGCACTATTGAAAAAACTACCGAAGCGATTTTATTTGCTAGCAGAGGTGGAACCGCGTTCCCAACCTGATGAAACTGATGGGTTCGATTACCTTGAAAAAAATAGTTATCAGGAAATGTTTGAAGCCGAGCAGCTTCCCTAACGGTCAAACTACGACACTGCTTAGGATCATAATGAATGAAATAGTGGCCATCTTTTGATATATGACTGGTAACAGTTGTTGATGGAAGCTGCTCCAGTTGCACTCTGAAACGATCACTAAACTTACCCGTCTCCCAGTTTTTGTGGGCGGGAGCTAATCCGGACAGACTGAATTGCTGATGTCCTTTTGGAGAAGTCTTATAAGCTCGAGCATATACACTAGCAAACATGTAGCGTCGTAAATCAGAAGGCATATGTCCACGCGCATCATGATTTAACCAAAAATCTAGATTCTTATCACGATACCAATCATCTAAAGCTTCATCTTTCGTCTTCCCATCGTCATTACGACGTGGAACACGAAGAGCGCCAACCTCAAGAGACGTGGAGAGAAGAGATTCACGGGCGATTTTCATTTCAGCATGAAGTTTTGGCTCTGATGCACTATCAACTTCCGAAATGAGCCCATCTAGATGAGTGGCAACTTCCCGATACCATGTTTCGCTATCATCGGACTGCTTGGTCAGACGACTACGTAATTCAGGTAGATCACCGAGAACCTGCCTCGTACTTACTCGTCCAATAGCCTTAGCAATACATTTGTATTGTTCCGTACTTCCATGCTCGTCCAATGCAATCCCTAGGAGTATCACTCGATGCCTTGCCTGAGGAATTCCATACTCCTCCGATCTAATAATGTAGCCTCGGGGGTCTACCTTACTTACATCATCATCCGGCCCGAAAGATTGACCCGTCACAAGCGAACAGATGCGATATTTTTTGCCCGGCGAAGGATCGCCAAGCGCCTTATTCGGGTCGGTAAGATCCTGCAAAATCTGAGTAAAAATGCTTTCGCCAGCGATCTTTGAAGACAAGATTCCTTTCACATTTTCCATCACAAAAACAGCCGGTTTTCTCTCCTTGATGATTCGGAGATACTCCTTGTACAGAAAATGGCGGTGATCATTTTCAGCGCTGTAATCGGCCTTCCCCTGATTACGCGACCTACCGACAATTGAGTAGGCTTGGCACGGAGGCCCGCCGATTAGCACCCAAGGCCTGTTCTCGAGTTTATCGTCAAGAATCGCATCAAGCTCCTCATCACCCTCTTTAGATCCCAAAGTGATACATCTAGCTTCCCTGTCCGCTTCCAGCCACTGAGCCTTACTTGAATCGCTATACGGTGTAGGGCTTCGGCCATTACAGAAATTGTAGTAGTCGTTTAGCTGCTTTGGATTCTGATTTTTAAGCAGGCGGTAAAACGCTCTCAACCTGAGCGTTTCGCGGGCAATCGGGTTCATTTCGGCTGAGACTAAAATCTCAAATCGTGATCCATCACCAAAGGAAGCGAAACCCTCACCAAGACCTCCAGGGCCTGCGAAAAGGTCGACAATCTGAATTGGCTTCGAAAGCCCAGTGTCACATTCGATAGTAGTTTCTCGGCCTAAAGGCAAATTCATCTGGGGCTCAGTCATGGACATAGTCAGTAAAGAAGTCAGATCTCGGATGATGGCCGGTATTCGCGGCAGTAATACATCTCCCGAAATGAAGGTCCGGAAGCTGCTGCACCGGCATGGTTTCCGATATCGCCTGCATTCTCGGAAGCTTCCAGGCAAACCAGACATCGTGCTTCCTCGCTACGACCTCTGTATTTTTATTCACGGCTGCTTTTGGCACAGGCATCCTGGCTGCAGATATGCCACAACACCTCGAACTCGAGAAGAATTCTGGCAACTGAAATTCGACCAAAATGTAACGCGAGACATTAGGCACAAAAACGAGCTGCTCCGGCAAGGATGGCGTGTCTTCGAGCTCTGGGAATGCGGAATTCGCAAGCCTGAAGCTGAAATCATATGGATCCTGAACGCGATCACGGATTGTAATCAAAAAACCATCTCTTGGCCTGATCTCATTGTTTCGGCTCCCTAAAACTCTCGACCTTGGATGAAGAAATAGAAACGTTTCAAAGCTGACGAGATTATGCCCCAGCCCTCTCATCCGCTGGCTACGCTCCCATCCTACCTAGTCGCGTCCCCCTCTCGGGCGCCGTCTCTCATGCTTTCGGCTGGTCTGTCGCTTGCGATGGCAAAAAGCCTGCAAAAAAATTTGACAAAATAGAAATCCACCTCTAAATATTACGTAAAGATTTCCAGAATATTCTCAATATTTTGTAGGATTATTGAAGAAAAATGTCAGAAAAAAGAGAAAAATTTGTACGACTGGCCGAGCAGCGCGTAAATCGCGCGCTTAATGATCTTCGGCTGATCGGAAACCTTTCCAATCGAGGTGCTTATAGCTTTACCGATGAGGACATAAAAAAGATCTTCAAGACTCTCCAAAAAGAGTTGGATCAAGCAAAAATGCGCTTTTCTGACGCGGAAAATGCCGCTGGTGGCGACTTCAAACTGTAGAGGATGATTTATCTGAATCTACTAATAATAGGGAGATTTAATTGTGGTTCATTGGCAGTTTCGCCCGTTAAACCCAAATGAGACTTCGGGATCAAGCATTTCAGATGATAATTTTGCGGATGAAGAGCGCACCAGCGTTGAAATCCTCGTTCGGGAAACGCTGCAGAATCCGTTAGATGCTCGAAGCAGCGAAAGCATCGTTCGCGTTGAATACAAATTGGTTACCGTGGACTTGGCTAAAAGTAAGTTTGCTCGATCCATATTTTCAGACGATTGGATCAAACACTTCCGAGCGGGCGAACTGATAGACACTGATGCCCCCCCAACAGAGATGACGTTTCTCGTAGTTGAGGATTTCGGAACAACAGGGCTTGAAGGCAGTTACGAAGACTCCTCATGCGAAGGCCCCACCGAAAATTGGAACGCATTTTGGTTCCGCGAAGGCGAGGGTGCAAAAACCACAAAGTCCAACGGTGGAGCTGGTCAAGGAAAAATCACCTTGTTCTTGGCTAGCAAATTGAGAAGCGTTTTTGCCCTAACCAAACGTAAATCAGATGAGTTAGAACTTCTATTCGGCTGTTGCCGTTTCAAGCGTAACTATCGACTACCTAACGACAGTACCCGTTGGGCAAAGGAAGCAAGATGGGGCGCAGTCAGTGACCCGAACAAACTGGCACGTCCTATCGAAAGCGCTTCGATGCTCGAAGGACTTAAATCTGAGCTAGGATTAGCAAGGAAAGCAGAGGCCGGCACAACCTTTATCGTCCCAATGCCAGCGGCAGACATTACGATCAAAACCCTGCGTAATGCCGTCGTCAATGAGTTCTTTTTTGCTATTAATCGTGGGCGATTAGTAGTGAAAGTAGACAATGTAACTTTAGATGCCTCAAGCATCGCTGATGTAGCGCATAAAATGGGAGGGGATTGCCGGCTGGCAAAGGACTTCCGCGACTTTCTCGCACTGACCGCAACAAATACTGAAAATGCAGTTACCGCTACTGTTAAGGACTCATGGTCAAAAGAAACAAAATTGACAGATAGTGCTTTCGAAGAATCTGAACTCACATCGTTGAGGGATAAGTTCGGCAAATCTGAATTGGTTTCGGTGGACTTCCCTATCAGCGTCACAAAAAAACAAACGAAAGAGACATCATCAACAAAATTCCGCGTGTTCTTACAGCAAGATGAAAACGCGGAGCAGAGTCAAGAACTATTCGTTCGACAGGACTTAGGAATTGATGGTGAAAAAAGATTAAAAGCTGCACGGATCGTTGCCCCGGTAATGGCGTTGACGTTTATTCAGGACTCTAAGCTATCTGATTTACTGGTTGCAGCCGAAGAGCCGACCCATCGAAACTGGAACGCTCGACGGCAAAAAGTGCTGGCTCAGTATTCTTCACCAAATATTGTGCTGAATGCGGTCCGCAATGCGGCACTTCGGCTTGTGCAACTGATATCACCAGAGGGAAAGAAGGATGAGACAGCCCTAGCGGTTTATTTTGCGGATCCGGCTTCCACACCGGTTAAGCGGCAAGGTGGTGGCGGAACAACACCGGAGACACCTAGCGGTGAGCCAACACCACCAGTAGATATTCCAAAGCCAAAGCCTAAGCCGGTTGTACTAAATATTCTCGACGACGGGTTTAAGGTTCATGCAAAGCTCGCAGAAGGATTCAACTTTCCACTTGACTGCAAAATCACCTTGGCCTACGCCACAGTTGTGGGTGATGCTTTCAAATTATGGGATGCTGCAGACTTCTGGATCGGCGATCAAACTTTACATAAACGCGAATATTCAGGCATTTCCGAGTGCACCACCGAACTTAACACAATGACTTTCCGTTTGGATAATGAACACTCTTGGCTATCAGTTAACGGATTTGATCTCAATCGTCAGCTCGAAATTCGAGTGAAGTACCAGGAGGTGTCAAATGGGGCAAATAACGAGGACGACTAATCCCACACATTTGAGACAAATTGACAAGAAGCATTTCGTGATACGGGTCAGGGATGACTCCTCTAGCGGTAGAGTTTTCTGGTTGGACAGTTTCGATTATGCGTCGGCTGATCTAGATCCTACCGTGCGAATGGGATGCGTCGTTCATGCTGGAAGTACGGAAGAGTATTTTGAGCTCGGCCCTTTGTCCGCGCTAAAGAAAACCCCTATAAGTATCCGATCTATTGCTACCGATAAGCCCTTGAGGTTCAGATTTATTTTTAATAGACCGGGCGAATCGATTCTCGTCGGTTATACAGACGGTGTTAGAGCATTAGATGAAGCAGGTCATCTTGGTTCTAGCCTAGTGGACATTGAACCTACGGACTTACACGGCATCGCGTGGAAGCTCTATATTCCAGAAGGAAAAGGCTCCGGCGAGAAGCCGAACGTGCTGGTGGAACGTTCTCTATTTCCCACCGCTGCTTCTGCAGTAAATCAACCTTGGTTTGGCGCTCTTGTCATGCCTGAGGTTATGCGTCAAATTGCAATGGCAATTGCAAAGTCACCTTCAGATCTTGATGACTCGGAAACATGGATTTCAACGTGGGCTGATTTCATCGCTGCGCTGGGCGCCAATCCCCCCATCGAATTCGAAGAAGAAGATAGTCTAGCTCAAGTGGATTGGGTTGATGACGTGGTCAGGAGATTCGCAGCAAAAGGCATTTTCAAACACCACATGGCTGGAGCTCTAGCCGAGATGGCAGGTGAACCTTCATGATCATTCAAGTCCGATCTCTTAGTGAAGTAGGCATCTCCAAGTTTTCAGCATGGCTAGACAACCCTACTACCTCAGCTCCCAAGGAGCTTTTGAAAGACGAAATGCTGACTGATGTTGTAGAGGGTGAATACTTAATCGACTTATCAGCAAAGTTTTCTAATAGTTTCGAATTAGGCGAGTATTTGGCTACCCAAGTTTTCGTAGGCCATGAGGATCGTTTTTCTCTCCTAGCGAATCACGGTATGTGGGCATGGATTTCGTTAGCATTCGTCGACAGCTTAATGAGTAAGAAACGAAATAGCGGGGTGGAAAAACCTTTAGCAAAACCCCATTACCTTATTCTGTCTCCTCGACTAGCTTATCGTTTAGTTGCTCGAACCGCGTGGGATCTCGTCAATCTCCATGGAATGGCTGCCAAGGTTGCCTTAGGGTCTCCGAGATCGCCGTGGGGCGATATGGCTGAGCAAATGACGTCGCGCCAAGAAATCTACGCTCACCGAAGCTTTTGGCCGGTAGCTAACGCTCTCTACGCGATGCCAGATGGCTCGGTAAAAAAAGGCGTAACCACGCAACGCACGAGGAGAGATCGCCTCGATCCAAAAAGTAAATCTGGGCTAGGTGGCATACGTCGCCTGCCTTTCACCTTCAAACAGTTCGAGCGGACTTATAATTTGCGTCAAATGGCCAGCGATGAAATTGCAACATTACTGCCAGCTGAGTACGCCAAGTGGCGTGCGGGGAGCTGATTAATATGCTTAAGCCACGCACCAAAGCAGATTTTGGTGCGTGATTTCTTATATCGAACCAATCTGAATCTTGAGATTTCCTCTCACACAGAAAATAGCACCTACTGAATAGCTGTTTTGCGCCATAAATATTTATATTAAAAACCTAAACACCAACAATTAGCACTGCTCTGCATTTTCATACGACACATTGAAAGATCCTTAAAGCTAGGCAAGCTCTAGACTATCTTTTGTAATAGCATTTGCGCCAATTTTAGTGAAAAAAGACACTTCCTACATACAAACATCCAAAAAAACACTGAACGATGGAAATTTGGTCCTACATATTTTCTGCAACAAATACGTTGGCATCGTTACAGGTTGACCATTCTGCATGAAATCCCTAGGCTTGTTAGCCGGCGCCTAAGAAACGTCTATACCAGAGCGGTCCTCCGCACCCGACAGTCATGCGGCTTTTTTTCGTCTGCGGTTTCCCTACGCCTGCGAAAAATCCCGTTATGTCGGGAGTGGGCGAATACAAGACCCGAAAGGGGAATATGTCCGGCCCGTCTCTGGTGGGTTTCTTAGCTCCCGACACCCTAACGAATGCCCTAAGAAAGCAGCCAGAGGTAAATGGAAATGCCTGAATATCAAACCTTCATGATGAAGGTGAATCGCTGTACCCGCCGTTCGAATCCCGTGCCTCTTGGTCAGGAGGCATGCCATGTCTGAACCACTTCTTCCTACTCGTTTCGTCCGCAACAAAACCCACCTGCACGCCCTTCTGGTTGAGAACCAAGCGTGGTTCTGTGTCCATGAGCTGGGCCGGTTGATGGGCAAACATCTTGATGAGCGCCAATTGCGTAAACTCGACGCTGATCAGCAGCAGATGATGCGCGTGGAGACCTATGGCGAAGCGGAGGACCACATGATGGTGAGTGAGTCCGGCGTGTATGCGCTGCTGATTTATCACTACTGTCCTGAGCATCGGCAGCTTCGCGAGTGGCTGACTCATCAGGTTGTGCCCGCCCTGCGTGATGCTCGCCCGGCGCGCTCGGTTGAGCGTCCGACGTTGAGTGTTTTGAGCTGGCCGCAGATGTCGCTGAGTACGTTGCACTGGCAGGACGAGCCGTGGATTCGTTTGCGAGATATGCCTTGTTTGTTGGCGGAGGATCCGTTCAATCGGCAGGAATCCTGGTGGCGTAGGGCTTCGCGATTGTTGCGTGGTTGCTGACGGTTTCAAGGTCCGCTGTTTGAGGTTCAAGCAGCGGATTTTTTGTGTCTCCAAATGCTTGAAGCTGCTCCGCAGCCAGCGAGAGCAAGCTCCCTCACCACTGGGTGATGCATTGCCTGCAATGACGGTGCGAGGATTGAAATCTGGTTGATGCCACCAATTGCCAACAGGCTACCTCCCACAGATTCCGCATCATCCTGAAAACAATCAGTGCAACCCACGCCGCCTCCCGCTATTAATACCCCTCCCCCACTCAAGGATCCGAGCCCCACCATGAAATTCGATCTCGCCTACTGCCTCAGCCTCGACGACAAGTTGTCGATCTATGACGTTCGCGATCTCAATTTCGATGAGACGGTGGCGTTTGACTCTGCGAAGGAACACTTCCAGTGCCCCAACGATGCTTGTCGTTCGGCGTTCGAGGCTTCCAACGAGTTGGGTACGTTCAACGCTAAGAACGTGAATTACGTGCGCACGCCGCACTTCAAGAATCTGCCCACTACGCAGCACGTCGCGGGTTGTCCGTATGTGAGTTTGAAGGCTTTGGCTTCTGGCGTTGAGACGGCGGATGGCGAGGCGGATGATGGGCGTGAGGAGCACTTCCCATCAGAGTTGTTGCTGACCCGGCGTGAGTATGTGCGCAAGCCTGTCGCGCCAGCGGGGGCGGTGGATGTGTTGCGGGATGATCCGGTGCGGGTGGCGGCGGACAGTGGTAAAGAGTCGGCGGGGCGTGAATCGGCGCCGGACAAGACCAGTGTGTTTGCGCATCCGGTGGAGTGTTTTGTTTCCAACTTCGCGGACAAGGAGTTGCTCAAGCGGATGCCGTTGAAGGTCGGCGAGCATTCGGCGCCGTACAGTTCGTTCTTCAAGAAGATCGAGTATCTGACGGACAATAAGGGGCTGATTTACTGGGGGCGGATCAAGAAGATCGAGGACTTCCACAGTGCCAGTTTTCGTATCGATTTCGAGGACAAGGTCTGGTTCAAGAAGCCCGAGGACAGCAAGAAGAAGCCGTATCCGGTCAGCGTTTATCTGAACAAGAAGCTGATCGACAACTACCGCAAGCGCAAGGCGTTTCTGGAGGAGATCAAGCACGCGGCGGATAGCGACAAGGCGTTGTTCTGTTTCTTCTATGGGGTGACGCCGGAGTTGAAGCAGGTGCCCGGCAAGAAGAACCCCGAAAAGCCTTTCGAGGTCTTCAATGCCAATATCGAGAACCTGGATCACTTCATTATTCGTGAAGCGCCGGGGCTGGAGTGACGGTTAGCCTTGGGGTAGTTGCAGGTTGACGGCGCCGGGGTGTTGTTTGACGAGGGAGTACGGCAGGATCGACCAGTCGGGTGAATCGCAGGCTCGTTCTATGCGGGCGAAGTACGCTCCGATGTACAAACCTTTTTCGGTGAAGTGCCAGTTGGAATAGCTCCAGTTGTCTTCATTGGTGAAGTCGCAACTGTCTTCATCTCCGCCTGCCGGTTTCTTCATTTCATCCGGGTACAGTGCGGTAAGTTGCTTTATTAGCCACGGCTTGAAGATTTCGCGTTGGTACTTTGAGCGCGCTGCGTCTTCGGCCTCGGTCAATGGCTGGTCACCGCCTCGGTAACGATCAGCGTGAAGGATTGGCTGACCCTCGCCCACCCAGAGCACGTCTTCGAGCGACAACGGATGGCCGGTTTTCACATCGATGTTAAGTGGTGAATCGCCGAAGTCCGGGTGCGCACCGCCGCAGTCGTAGCTGGTGGAGATGTTCAGGCTGATGACGCTGGGCGAGATAAATGTCGGGGTGACGTCCTGCAGGAATTCGGCGTAACCGCGACCTCGCAACTGGCAACCGTAGTAACTGATGGCCTCGTCCCACAAGCGCCCGAGCAACTGCTGGTTAACCCGTTGCAGATCTTCTTTTGGCATCCCGGATTCGATGCTGAACATGGACATCTTGGTATCAGGCTCTTCCCACCATTGCAGGGAGTAGCCCATGAAGTCCTGCTTTTTACCGGGTTTGAGTCTCAGTCCCTGAAGCCGTAGATATTCGTAGGGCTCGCTCTTGGGCAACTTGGCGATGTAGGGCAATGCATTCGCCGGCACTTCGGGAAGTGGCGTATCAGTGACGAGTACGGGCAACTTTTTGCCCTTCGGGTTTTGCCATTCGCCCTTCCAGCCGCCATCAATCTGTTGCAGTGTGAGGGTCGGTAATGGCTTGTCCGGGTCCATACGATTGCTGCCCTCTGTGAGCAGCAAGATGTCATTTTGATAGGTGCCGTTAAGCTCTAGATCGCGGTGAAATTTCTCATAGAAGTAGCGACCGGTGACTTGCCCCGGGTCACTAATATCGACTTCGAACACGATCGGCATTTTGCCCAACGTGCCGGTGAATACCATCCGGTTATCTTCGGCGTGCGCGGTGGATAGCAGCGAGAACAGCACAGCGGCGCAGGTTGCCAGGCGCATCAGTCCCTTGAGCATTGATCGATCCTTGAAAGAGGCGGAGGCCGCGCCGGCATTGGAGGACCGGCGCGGATAAATTCGCGGCGATTATGGCGGGGTTACGCCTGGTAATCGAGAGTCTGCGCTTGAAAGATAACGCCACCTCAAGGCAGTTGCAGTGCAACCCCGCCCGGATGTTGTTTGACGATTGTGTACGGCAGAACGCTCCAGTCCACGAATCCGCAGACCGCCGCGACGTGGGCAAATGATGGCTCGAGCTTGATGCCCTGTTCCGTGAAGTACCAACCCGGATAATGCCAGGGATAATCCTCGTCGTAGCCGCAATCGTTTTCACCCTCGGAGGTGACGGTCATTTCGTTTGGGTAGAGTTTCAGCAACTGTGCGACCAACCAAGGTGCCAGTTCAGTGTTGCGGTAGTTCGACCACGCTGTCGAAGAGCCGGGTGAGCCCGCGGCGAAATCTTCATACTCCTCGTAGTGCAACGGCTTGCCCTGCCCCACCCACAAAACATCATCAAGGGTCAGAAGCTTGCCTGTCTTGGTATCGATGTTGAGCGCGTCGTGGCTTTGATCCGGATAGGCACCGCCACAGTAATAGTCCGATGAAATCCGCACACTCATCACTGTGGGCGACATCCACAGTGGCTGGCTCCACTGCGCATAATTTCCAGAACAGCCATAAGACGACAACACTTCGCCCCACAAACGCGCCATCAATTGTTGGTTGATACGTCGACGCTCTTCGAGGGAGTAACCGGTCACCACTTCGAACAGAGAAGTGTCTGTCTTCGGCTCGGTCCACCACTGCAGCGTGTAGCCCATGAAGGTGTCGGTCTTGCCTTTTTTGAGGGTGACGCCCTGCAGTCGCAGATATTCGTAAGGATACTTGTCGTGAAGGATGGTGAAAAAGGGCAAGGCATCGTCGGGTACATCGGGGATGACGGCTGGTTCTAACTCGACCTTCAGGATTTTCCCAGCGGTACTCGTCCACTCGCCATACCAACCATGAGTTGTCGGCTGCAGACGAAGGGTCGGGCGCGAGTCTTCCATCCGCGAACCTTCTTCCAGCATCAGTGTTTCCCCGTCCAGGGCGCCGTCGAGTGGCAGATCCTTGCGATACTTCTTATAGAAGTAACGACCGTCTCCAGTGCGAGTGTTTATTTCGAGGACGATGGCCGCTTTACCCAAGGTGCCGGTGTACACCTGCGCGCCGTTGTCGGCCCACGTTGCAGTCGAGACAAACAACCCCGTCAGAAAAAGAACAGCGAAAAGGCGTAACAATCCTCGGAACATCACTTCATCCTTGAATAAACGAGCAACTGCCCGCCAAAAGAAGCTGCGGATTATGTCGGGGTTGCGCGGGGGAATCGAGCGCTGTCGCCTTCAACTCAAGCACATGCTGATCATCACCATCAGCAACAGCCCGATGTACACACGCGCATGCACCCGATCCGGTATCCGTCCAATCCATGGCGCGGCCAATCGAATTCCGATGAGCGACCCCACCGTCAGCACCGCAAACGCCAGCAAATCCACATACCCGACAAACCACGCGCCCAGGTCAGCCTGACTGAACCCGGCAAGCGCCATGTACGTCAGCGTCCCCGCAACTGCCACCGGCACACTCAGCGGATTGGCCATGGACGTCGCTTGCGACATGCTCAATCCACAGCGGCGCAACAACGGCACGGTCATGACGCTGCCGCCTACACCGAGAAACGTCGCAATGGCGCCGATGCCTACACCACCTGCGGAAGTTTCCGTAGCGCCAAGTCGGCGTGGGATGACGCCTGCGTTCTGAGTGAGAAACCCGCGCCTGAGCAAGCAATCGACAATGGTTACACCGAGGTAGCCGATGAACGCATAGCGAATCACGTCGCCGCTGACCCACACCGCCGCCATTGCACCCACGACCGCACCCACTCCGATGAACCCTCCCAACGGCCACAGGTAATGACGAATGAGATTGCTGGCGCGACGGTGTTTGTCGGTGGCGATCAGGGCGTTGACGATCATCACGCAGGTCGAAGTGGCGACGGCGATGTGCATCGCTGACTGGCCGATCGGGTCGTCGACGCCGTGGCTGGCGGTGAGCAGGCGATACAGCAGCGGCACCACGACGAAGCCGCCGCCGAAGCCGAACAGCACGGCGGTGATACCGGTCAGGCAGCCGAAGAGGGTCAGCAGTAAATAGAACATGTCGAGGCGTCCGTGGTGGGAGAACGGTCGACGATAGAGCGGCATCGCTTGGCCTGCTTCAGCAACTCAGCCAATAATGTTTGCGTTTACGCCAACCACTGGGAAACACCTGATGCGCAATGTTTCGATCAATCTGCTGGATGACACACCGCGCGCGGTGGTGGCGATCGGTACGGATTATTCCCACGGTCACTTGCTGCCTTTTCACACGCATCGACGGGCGCAATTGTTGTATGGCGCGACCGGGGTGATGCAAGTCAGCACCCATGACGGCAACTGGGTGGTGCCGCCACAGCGGGCGGTGTGGATTCCGCCGGGGGTGGCGCACGAGGTGTTGATGCTTGGGGTCAGCACGCGCAGCTTGTACATCGAACCGGGTGCAGTGGATTTGGGGGAGCGCTGTCAGGTGATCAGCGTGTCGCCGTTGATGCGGCATTTGCTGATGGAGGCGGTGGAGGTACCGCTGACCTATGACCTCGGCGGGCGCGATGGTGTGTTGATTGATCTGTTGCTGCATGAATTGACGCGCAGTGCGCCGCTGCCGCTGCACATTCCGCTGCCGACTGACGGAAAGCTCCTGTCTCTGTGTCAGACCTTTCTGCATCAGCCGTACGCCCACCAATCACCACAGCAGTGGGCTGACCAATTACACATAAGCTTGCGTACCTTCAACAGACTGTTTCGCCAACAAACCGGGCTGAGCTTCAGGCAATGGCGGCAGCAGGCTTGCGTGGTCCTGGCGCTGGCACGTTTGGCCTCAGGTGAAGCGGTGACGCGCATCGCACTGGACTTCGGTTATGAAAGCCCGGCGGCGTTCTCGACGATGTTCCGGCGGATCCTCGGGCAGGCACCGTCCGTCTGGTTGGAGGCGGCGAATTAGCGCAAATCAAAAAATGCGTTTGATCCCGGCCGAAAACAACTGTACAAAAACACAGTACATTTTCAATCAGCACTCTTGAGCCCGGAGCACACCATGGCCTCTCTTGCGATGAACCACATCCTCGAACGCATTGCCCTTTTCCAGTTCACCCCGACGCACTGCGTCCAGGCCCGAGCGATGCTGGGCTGGAGCGTGGAACAGCTCTCGCGGGAGGCTGAAGTTTCGGTTGAAGACATTCAACGCTTTGAAGCGCAGCAGGATGTCGCGGATGCGGCGCGACTGGCGTTGGCTTACCGGTTCGAGGCGCAGGGGTTGGTGTTTTTTCCCGGGTTTGCCCCGGGGCGCTCGGTGAGCGTGGCTCGGGAATCGGCAGGGCATGCGGATTTTGCGATGGTTGATTAAACGCTGTGCCGGCGACGAATCTCTCAAGGCAAAAACGGCATCGTCCCGGAAGAGCGATGCCGTTTTTATTAGCCTTTATTTGAACGCCGGATGCTGCAGTTGCTGCGATTCCTGTTCATAGCTGTAAGCCATGGCCAGCAATTGCGGTTCACTCCAGCGCGGACCAAAAAAGAATACGGAAGTCGGCAAGCCATCGCCATTCATACCCGATGGCAAAGTAATCGCGGGATAGCTCGCGACAGCGGCAGAAAACTGTGAGAAACCGTCGTCTTCGGAAACCAAAGCATCGAGATTGTGCTCACGCAGTTGTTCGTCGATGGCCTCCTTGAAGGCTGCGTTAAGGGCCTCAATGATTACCGTTGCTTCTTGATGTGTCGTCGACAGCGCATTGATTGCTTCCAGCATCGATTGACCGTAGCCATCATGGCCGGGATTGAGCGTGTTGAAGTCGATCAGTTCCTGCAACGACTGGACTGGCAGGCCGGTTCGACTGGCGAGATATTCGGGCAGCTCATGTTTCATACCGCCCATCAAACCCGTGAAGTAGTCCCCCATTTCGGGCAAGCGCATCGTCAGAGGAACAAGGGTCGCTCCCAGCTCTTGCATGGTGGCCATCGCCATCAGGAATTCAAAACTCGGCGTCAGCGTCGCGCCATGGGAGCCTGTATAGGCGATCGGGTAACCGATGCGTTTACCGTTCAAGGCATCGATGGCGAGCAGCGCGGTGTAATCAATGCCCTGAGGCGCTCCCGCTGTAGCGGCATCAGCAGAATCCATGCCTTGCAGCACGTTGAACATCAGCGCGGCATCGCGAACGGAGCGGGTCAATGTGCCGGGAGTATCTTGCAGGCGCGTGATTGGCACGATACCGGACCGACTGAACAATCCCAGCGTCGGTTTGACCCCGACCACACCGTTGGCCGTTGCCGGGCAAGTAATCGAACCGTTGGTTTCGGTTCCGATGGACAGCGGTGCGAAACCCGCTGCGACGGCAACCGCCGAACCGGAGCTGGAACCACATACGCCCTCAATCAGCACGTGAGGGTTTTTACTCTGACCGCCTCGGCCGCTCCAGCCATGAGGCAATTCCATGTCACGCACAAAAGCCCATTCGCTCATATTGGTTTTGCCCAGTACGATCGCCCCCGCCTCACGCAGTTGTTCAACGATGAACGCATCCTTGCTTGCAGGCTGACCCACCATCGCCAAAGAGCCCGCGCTGGTTTGCAGCATGTCCGCTGTATCGATGCTGTCTTTTAGCAGCACCGGAATGCCGTGCAGCGGGCCACGGATCTCGCCTTGCGCGCGCTCCTGATCTAGAGCCGTGGCGATTTCAACGGCTTGCGGATTCAACTCGATAATTGCATTGAGAGAAGGACCTTGTTTGTCCAGGCTTGCCATTCGCGCAGTCAAATGCTCGACCAAGGCGACGGCGGTCAACTCATTGTCGGCCATCAGCTTGCCAAGCTCACTGACGCTTGCGTATTCCAGGGCATCGGCCGCGACAGCAACGTTTATCGCGAGCATCGGCATAACGATGGCCAGCGCCAGTTTATTCACGCAGTGTTTGAAGAGGTGTTTCATGTTTATCGTCCTTGTTTAGGCTATGCACGGGTGAGTCATTCACTCGCGACACAGCCTAACGAGGACGTAGGAAAGAGCTGTCGGCAAAACAGACCACATGCAGTAGGAAAAGTCATCCTGACTCGTAGCCACTACAAAAGTAAGCGGATTTTTCCGACACAAAAAAGCGCTAATTCATATAGATAAACGGCCCATCCGCATCAGGACTCGTCCGGCGGAATGAGACATCAGGCCTCCTGCACCACCGCCTCACCCTCCCCTTCAACCGCCAACCACCACGCCTCCCCGCGTTGCGGTTGAGCGATGTTAAACGCCTCACCCATCTGCGGCGTGGTAATGGAAATACTGCGTTCCCACGCCAGTGCCAGGATCCGGTCAAACGGTTCATGCCAGGCGTGCATCGCGAGGTCGAAGGTGCCGTTGTGAATTGGGAAGAGCCAGCGGCCTTTAAGGTCGATGTGCGCTTGCAGGGTTTCTTCGGGCTGCATGTGCACGTGCGGCCATTCGACGTTGTAGGCGCCGGTTTCCATCAGGGTCAGGTCGAACGGGCCGTACTGTTCGCCGATGCGTTTGAAGCCGTCGAAGTAGCCACTGTCGCCGCTGAAGAAGATCCGGGTGTCGCCGTCGATCATCACCCAGGACGCCCACAGGGAGCTGTTGCCATCGAACAGGCCACGGCCGGAAAAGTGCTGGGACGGTGTGGCGACGAAACGGATGCCGGCAATCTCTGCGCCCTGCCACCAGTCGTACTGGCGGACTTTGCTGGCTTCGATGCCCCATTTGATCAGGGTGTCGCCGACGCCCAGCGGGGTCAGAAACAGGTTGGTTTTGGCCGCCAGTCTGAGCACGGCCTGATAATCGAGGTGGTCGTAATGGTTGTGCGACAGGATCACCGCTTCGATCGGTGGTAATTGATCGATGCTGATCGGCGGCTGGTGGAAGCGTTTCGGCCCGGCCCACTGCACCGGCGAGGCGCGCTCGGCGAAGACCGGGTCGGTGATGAAGAATTTGTCGCGCAGCTTCAACAGCAGGGTCGAGTGACCGAGGCGATAGACGCTGTGATTGGGCGCTGCCAGCAGCTCTTCTCGAGTCAACGCTTGCACCGGGATCGGCGCTGCGGGCCGGGTATTGCGCGGTTTGTGGAAAATCATGTTCCACATGATCCGCAGCATTTTGCGCAGGCCTTCGCGTTGCACGGGTGCGTGGTTGCGAAACAGCCCCTGATGCTGCCGCGAGGCTTCAGGCGTGGATGTGTTATCCGGGAGCGAAATTGGATTGGCCATGACTGAATGACTCCAGAAAAACCGCACAATTCGCGGTTTTTCCACGGTGGGACGATAAATGGCCAAAGCTGCACGCAATAGGCCGAACTGTCTGGTTTTTAGATTGCGAGGATTAACGCAACATTACACTGACCGGTGTAGTTTCTAGGTTGCATCAAAGCGGATGACAAGTAAACTGCCAAGTGTAATTTCATCTTTTCTCTGCCGAAGCGTACTTATGACAGCTCCACAGCGCCTCACCGACCGTAAACGCGAAGCCATTATTCAGGCGGCGATTGCCGAATTCCGGGCCAACGGTTTCGAAGTCACCAGCATGGACAAGATCGCGGCCACGGCCGGTGTGTCGAAGCGCACGGTGTACAACCATTTCCCCAGCAAAGAAGAGCTGTTCGCCGAAATTCTCAACCAGTTGTGGGCACGAATCAGCGCCGAGCAAGCGGTGACCTACAACCGCGATCAGCCGTTGCGCGAGCAATTACGGCTGATGCTGCAGGCCAAGGTGCAGCTGATGGCTGACGAAAATTTTCTGACCCTGGCACGGGTGGCAATTGCTGCGACCATTCATTCGCCGGAGCGCGCGCAGAACATGATCGAGCGCATGGGCGAGCGCGAAGAAGCTCTGACCGTGTGGATTCGCGCTGCGCAGGCCGACGGTCGACTGAAACCGGTCGATCCGGAATTCGCCGCCCATCAAGTACAAGGTTTGCTCAAGACCTTTGGCTTCTGGCCACAGATGTCGATGGGCCGCGCCGCTCTCGATGTCGAGATGCAGAACTCCGTCGCCGAATCGGCGCTGGAGATGTTTCTGGCCTGCTATCAGCTCTAAATCGCCCTCCACCTGTAACCCGCTTCCTGCCAGTTGCCGCTGTACGAGGCATGGAGGCTTGATGGAGCGATGGGTGAAGCATTGAATTCATGTTGTCATCCACAGGTGCCAGACTTGCGAGTGGGTCTGAGTATCGGTCTGGCGCGGTATCAACCCTTGTACAAGGATGCCCTCGACTGGCTGGGCGATGCCGACAAAGCGCTGTACACCGCCAAACATAAGGGCCGCAACACCATAAGCACTGCCTTGAGCCGTGCCGTGGCGGACAACGCCAGCGCTTAAAAAGTTATACAAAATTACAAATAATTACTTTCTTGTACAACTTTATGAAGTTTTGTATAAGTAGCCATCTGCCAGTTAAGGAATGCTGGCATTGAGCAGTCACCGCCGAATGCCGTCCGCGTATTCGGTCTGCCAGCGCGGAAATAGGGACTGAATCCTCGATCTTCCCCTTCTTCCAGAGTACTGCGAGCATGTTCTTCAATCGCCACAAAGCCGTCGTCGATGACCTTCAGCGCACCCTCACCGAACAAGCCGGCCTGCTCGATGCGATCAATCGCTCGATGGCGGTGATCGAGTTCGACCTCGATGGCGTGGTGCTGCGCGCCAATGACAACTTTCTCAAGACCATGGGTTACACCGCCGAACAAGCGATCGGCCAAGCGCATCGGCGCTTTTGCACGCCAGAGTTCGGCCGTAGTGCTCAGTACACGGATTTGTGGTCACGCCTGAAAAACGGCCAGTTTCAGTCCGGTACGTTTGAACGGGTCGACGGCAAGGGCCAGCCGATCTGGCTGGAAGCCAGTTACAACCCAATCAAGGATGCCTCGGGGCGCGTAGTAAAAGTGGTCAAGTACGCGATGGACGTGACCGCCAAGGTGCAGCAGGAAAGTGAGGCCAATGCCAAGTTGCAGGCGATTGACCGGGCAATGGCGGTCATCGAATTCAACCTCGACGGCAGTATTCTTACGGCCAATCAGAATTTTCTGACGCGCATGGGTTACACCCTCGCCGAGCTGAAAGGTAAACATCACCGTTTGTTCTGCACGCCGGCATTGGTCAATAGCAGCGCGTATGAGGATTTCTGGCGGCGTTTGAACCAGGGCGAGCTTTTCCAGGGTCAGTTCGAACGCGTCGATAAACGCGGGCAAACGGTGTGGCTCGAAGCCAACTACAACCCGGTTTACGACGCTGCCGGGCGCTTGTGCAAAGTGGTGAAGTTCGCCTCTGATGTGACCGCGCGCGTCGAGCAACACGAGCAGGACGCGCGCAGTGCCAGCGCGGCGTATCACATCTCGGTGGCGACGCGAAAAGTCGCCGAGCAAGGTACGCAAGTGATCCAGCAGGCCGCCAGCGAAATGCGCGAAATCGCCGAGGACATTGCCCAATCGTCGACGTTGATTGCACAACTGGGTGAACGCTCCGAGCAGATCACCGCCATCGTCAACACCATCCGCGCGATTGCCGACCAGACCAACCTGCTGGCGCTCAATGCTGCTATTGAAGCTGCACGCGCCGGTGAACAGGGGCGCGGATTTGCTGTGGTCGCTGATGAAGTGCGACAACTGGCGGCACGTACCAGCGGCTCGACCGCGGAGATTTCCAGCATGATCGGGCTGATCCAGAACGAGACCCGCCAGGCCATCAAGAGTATGGAAGGCACCCGGGG
>Ga0207696_1000739_pt1 | contig 21838 bp, 22 predicted proteins | sample KBSS54metaG_FD_184403 | JGI IMG/M metagenome (GOLD analysis project Ga0207696, IMG submission 184403) | Switchgrass rhizosphere microbial communities from Kellogg Biological Station, Michigan, USA - KBS S5-4 metaG (SPAdes) (version 2) | ecosystem: Host-associated > Plants > Roots > Rhizosphere >...
GCGCCAGCCGCAGCGTCAACATCGGCCCCGGCCTGCTCAGCCATGTGCTGGCGCAATTTGCGGTCAGCGTCGGCGTGCCGCTGTCGTTCGATCCGGCGCAACTGGGCAATCGCCAGAGCCCCGGCCTGCAAGGCAGTTACACCGCGCAGAGCGGTTTTGCCCGGTTGCTGGAAGGCAGCGGTTTCGAACTGATCAGCACCGGTCACAACGGTTACACCGTGGCCCCGAAAGTCGCGGCGGACGGCGCGCTGGAACTCGGCGCCACCAACGTCAGCGCCCTGCACGACGACAGCGGCGACACCTACGGCGGCGAACAGGTCGCCCGCCGCGCGCAGATCGGCATGCTCGGCAACCAGGAGGTCAACGACCTGCCCTTCAGCGTCACCAGCTACACCGCCAAGACCATGGCCGATCAGCAGGCCCAGACCGTCGGCGATGTGTTGCTCAACGACTCTTCGGTGCGCCAGTCCAACGGCTTCGGCAACTTCTCGCAGATGTTCATGATCCGCGGCCTGCCGCTGGCCTCCGATGACATTTCCTATAACGGCCTGTACGGGGTGCTGCCCCGGCAGATCATTGCCGTCGAAGCGCTGGACCGGGTGGAACTGTTCAAGGGCCCGAACGCCTTCGTCAACGGCGTGACCCCGAGCGGCAGCGGCATCGGTGGCGGGATCAACCTGCAACCCAAACGCGCGATGGATACCCCGACCCGCAGCGTCACCCTCGACTACAGCGCCGACGGCCGCGTCGGCGGGCATCTGGATCTGGGCCAGCGCTTTGGCGAGGACAACCGCTTCGGCGCGCGGGTCAACCTGATGCAGCGCGAAGGCGACACCGCCGTCGATGACGAAGATCAGCGCTCGTCGCTGTTCAGCGTTGGCCTGGACTATCGCGGCGATCGCCTGCGGGTCTCGACCGATTTCGGTTATCAGAAGCAGGTGATCAACCAGGGTCGCTCGGTGATCTATGTCGATTCGAGCCTGACCAAAGCCCCCAAGGTGCCGCACGCCAACGCCAGCTACGCCCAGAGTTGGAGCTATTCGCAACTCGAAGACACCTTCGGCATGGCCCGCGCCGAATACGACCTGAACGACAACTGGACCGCCTACGTGTCCGGCGGCGCCAAGCACACCCGCGAGAACGGCGTGTACTCTTCGCTGACCGTCACCGACCTCAACGGCAATGCCCGCGGCGGCATGCTCTATTCGCCCCACGACGAAGACAACCAGAGCGCCATGGCCGGGCTCAACGGCCGCTTCGACACCGGCCCCGTCACGCACCAGTTGAACTTCGGCTGGGCGGGCATCTGGGGCGAGCAACGCTCGGCGTTTGAAACCATTGGCACCGCCGGGCGCTACAGCACCAACCTGTACAACGTCACCGACAAGCCGCGCCCGGCGCCTACCTCATTTGCCAGCGACATCAACGACCCGCGCATCACTGGCAAGAACATCCTGCGCAGCGAGGCGATTTCCGACACCCTCGGTTTCGTCGATGACCGCATCCTGCTGACCCTCGGCGTGCGTCGCCAAGCGCTGAAAGTCGACGGCTGGAGCACCGCCACCGGCGCCCGCACTTCGAGTTATGAAGAGTCGATCACCACCCCGGTCTACGGTCTGGTGATCAAGCCATGGGAGCATGTGTCGTTCTACGCCAACCGCATCGAAGGCCTGGCCAAGGGCCCGACGCCGCCGACCACCGCGATCAACCGCGACGAAACCTTCGCCCCGGTGCGCAGCAAGCAGATCGAAGCCGGCGTGCGCCTGGACATGGGCAGCTACGGCGCCAACCTCGGCGTCTATCGCATCGAGCAACCGTCGAGCTACACCCAGGACGGAATCTTCCGGGTCGACGGCCAGCAGACCAACAAAGGCGTGGAACTCAACGTCTACGGCGAACCGCTCGACGGCCTGCGCCTGCTCAGCGGCGCAACGCTGATGAAGACTGAACTGGAAGGCAGCAGCAACGGCGTGAATGACGGCAACCGCGCCGTCGGGGTGCCGCGCTTCCAGTTCAACCTTGGCGCTGACTGGGACATTCCGGGCCTCGAAGGCGCCGCCCTCAGCGCGCGCATGCTGCGCACCGGCGGCCAGTACCTGAACGCCGCCAACACCCAGAGCATTCCGGCGTGGAATCGCTTCGACCTCGGCTCGCGCTATGCCTTCAAACTGGATGAAAAGCAGATCACCCTGCGGGCCAATCTGGAGAACGTCGCCAACGAAGCCTATTGGGCCTCGGCCAACGGCGGTTACCTGACCCAGGGCACGCCGCGCACGCTGAAGGTTTCGGCGACTGTGGACTTCTAAAAAACCGCTCGTCACTCGGCCGGCACCAAGCCTTGTGCGCGTCAGACCAATATCAGGTAGATCCCCTTTCCGGAGACAGACCATGATGACGCGCACATTGACCTCAATTTTGTTGGCAGGCTTGTTGGCCGCCGCCTCTACCGCCAGTTTTGCCGCCAACGATGGCGCGGATGCCACGGGCACCAAGTCCGGCGCCACCAGCGGCTCGACCCAGCCACCAAACAGCACGCCCGGCGCACCTTCGGGTGGCAGCACTTCCGATGGCATGGGCAAAGGCACCGGCACCAACGGCGGCGCCAGCGGTTCAGGCTCAGGGGCTGGCGGCGGGACCGGTTCGGCCGGCGGCGGGACTGGCGGCGCCGGTGGTGGCACCGGCAGCTGAACGAACAAGAGCAGGCCGTGGTAAGTGCCATGGCCTGTGTCTGAACCCGACCGCGTTTTTTGTCAGCGATCCGAGCGCAGCAATTCGCCGAGGCCGACGTCCATCGACAACACGGCCGCGCGATTGCGACCGGCATTTTTGGCCTGATACAGCGCCGCATCGGCGCGCTGGATGAACAGCTCAGGGCTGTCGTTGCCCAGCGGAATAAACGAATAGCAGCCTAGGCTCACCGTGAGATAACCGGTCGGCGAGCCGCTGTGGGTGATGTGCTTGTCCATGACGCTGCGGCGGATCTGCCCGGCAATCGCCAGCGCGCCGTTGATGTCGGTGTCCGGCAGCAACACCGCGAACTCCTCACCGCCATAGCGCACCGCCAGATCGGATTTGCGCTGGCAGCAGTTTTTCACCACCTGCGCCACCTGCGTCAGGCAATGGTCGCCGGCCACGTGGCCGTAGGCATCGTTGTAGCGTTTGAAGAAATCGATATCGAGCATGATCAGGCTGACCGGGCTCGACTGCCGCGCGCCCCGGGCAAACTCCACTTCCAGCGAGCGCTCGAACAGGCGCCGGTTGGCCAAGCCGGTGAGGCTGTCGTGGGTGGCGATCTGCTCCAGCGCCCGCTGGGCCTTGCGCAGGTTTTTCTCGATCCGCTCACCATCGCGCACCTGATGAATGAACACCCAGCCGAACAGCCCCACGCCGAGCATCACCAGCGCCACGATCACGCTGGACTGGAACGCCCGGTCATGCCAGCCCTGAAGAATCGTGTCCCGCGATGAAGAGGCGGACACCACCAGCGGATAACTTTCCAGCTGCCGATAGCCATAAAGGCGCGTCACACCGTCGACCACCGAATCGATCATCGCGGTGCCGGCGGAGGCGTTGGGCAGCAGCTTCTGATAGATCTCGCCCTTGGCCAGCGAAGTTCCGATCAGGGCCTCGTCGAACGGCCGACGGGCGAGCAAGGTGCCATCGGTCAGGCCGAGGAACATGGTGCCGTTGTCGTCCAGGCTGAAGCTTTTGAAGAACTTGTCGAAGTACGACATCTTGATTCCGGCCAGCAAAACGCCCTGGAAATTGCCGGCGCGGTCGTTGACCCGTTTCGAGATCGGGATGATCCACTCGCCGTTCTCGCGGCTGCGGATCGCCGGGCCGATGTGCGCCACACCCGACACGTTCTGCTGGTGAAACTTGAAGTACTCGCGATCCGCCACGCCATTGCCGCGGGGCAGATCCGGGAACGAGGTAATCACCCACTGCCCTTCGCGGTCGAACAGGAACATGCCGTGCAACTGCTCGAGTTGCTGCACCCGCCGCGCGAGGGTTTTCTGCAAACGCGGCTTCTGCGCCGCGCCGTAGCCGTCGTCCTGAATCCAGTCGACCAGGCTGGTCAGCACCAGATCCGCCGCCAGAAAGGTGTCTTCAGCCTGCTGCGCCATGGCCCGGGTCAGGTTGGCCGACGACATCTGCGCGTTCGTCAGATCCTGGCGCCGCGACTGCTCGATCTGCAAATACAGCAGACCGGACAGGCACAGACACACGGCAACGATGAACAACACCGCCGCCTTGCGCAGGGGCAAACGCTTGAGAGTGCCGCCGGGGGCCTGGTGCGGATCGTGAATGGGGATAGGCAAAAGCGTGTCCTGGGCAGGTACGACAGGGGCAAAGGCCCGAAACCCTTGTTTTTTTGTGAGCGTAGCCCACCGGGTTGTGTGGGGCAACCAAGTGCCACCGCGACAATCCCGACCCTGTTGCTATCGGCGCGCAGGGCAATTGGATGACCTGCGACACAAATTATTTTTGCCTGCCCGTTTTTGCCTGCATCAACCCTGACGGGACAACCGCCGCATCGCACTGTGCAGATGCGCCCGCGCACTTTCCGGATCGCCCTCGCGCATCTGCTCGTACGCCCGTTGCGCAACCGCATGCGGCACCGGTTTCAACACCCGTTGCGTGGCCATCGCCAGCAGTTGCACTTGCGCGGCACGTTCCAGGTAATACAGATCGTCCCAGGCTTCGGCGATGGTCGGCGCCGCGACAATCACCCCGTGATTCTTAAGGAACAGAATGTCGGCGTCGCCCATGACCCCGGCAATCCGCTCGCCTTCGCGCTCATCCAGCGCCAGCCCGTTGTAATGCTCGTCCACAGCCGTGCGCCCGTAGAACTTCAGCGCGGTTTGACTCAGCCACAACAGCGGCGGCCCCTCCAGCAGGCACAGCGCCGTCGCGTTCGGCATGTGCGTGTGGAACGCGACTTTTACTCGGGGCAATCGCTGGTGCAGCCGCGCATGAATATAAAAAGCAGTGGCCTCCGGCTGGCCCTCGCCGTCCACCACGTTGCCGTCGAAGTCGCAGACCAGCAGGTTGTGCGCCGTCACTTCGGAAAACGCATAGCCGTACGGATTGACCAGAAACAGGTCAGCGTGCCCCGGCAACATCGCCGAAAAGTGATTGCAGATCCCCTCCTCCAGCCCGTGCAGCGCCGCCAGTTGAAAGCACGCTGCCAGTTCGTGACGGGCGGTGATGATGGCTTCGCTGTCGAGGTTCAACGAGGCGCAACGCGTGGGTCGGGCGCTGCCGGTCAGGGTATGGGCCATGGCGAAACTCCTTGATGACGGGCGAGGTTTCTTACCAGCCGAGGGACGCGAACAGCGGCAGCACTTCGTCTAGCGTGTTGAGGATCGCGTCGGGCCGATAGTCCGGCAGCAACTGACGACCGGTCCCGCGGTCGATCCATACGCAGCGAAAATGCATGTCGCGGGCCGCCGTGTGGTCGAGCATCGGGCTGGCGCAGATGTGCACCACCTGATCGCGGCTGACGCCCAATTGTTCATGAGCGTAGTCGAACAGCCGCGGCGCCGGTTTGTAGGCGCCGGCCTGTTGCGCGGTGATCACCCGGTCGATGTGGCCGCCGAGTTGAGCGACGTTGCCGGCGATGATGTCGTCATCGGTGTTGGAGACGATGCACAGTTTGAAACCCTTGGCCTTGAGCTGCGCGAGCGTCTCGACGACTTCGGGAAACGGCGGCATCTGCGGAATCGCGGCGGCCAGGCGCTGACTGTCTTCGCTGGCACTCGCCAGGCCCAGTTCTTCTAGGGCCAGTTGCAGGCCGAGAGTGCTCAGTTCTCGAAACGAGCGGTGCGGCGGCGTCTGTTCCAGGCGATGTTCGTGGCGGTCGTAAACCTCGATCAGGCGCCCGGCGTCGACCCGGTGTTCGCCCTTCTCGCTCAGGATTCGCTCGGCTACGGCGCGCAGGCCTTCGTCCCATTGAATCAAGGTGCCGTAGCAATCGAAGGTCAGCCATTGCGGGCGCGGTGTGTTGATCAAAGTCATCGGGGCATTCCTCTGCAAGTGAGGACTTCAGCTTATGAACTCGGGGTGATAGTGTGAAATTAAATAAATAGCCGACCGTCAGTTGCCAAACAAATATCGAGGCCGCCGCCATGCTGGATCTGGAACTGCTGAAAACCTTCGTCTGCGTGGTCGATGAAGGCAGCTTCACCCGTGCCGCCGAACGCGTCCACCGCACTCAATCCACGGTCAGCCAACAGGTGCGCAAACTCGAAGATCTGGTCGGCCACGCCCTCCTGTTGCGCGACCGCACCGGGCTGAATGTCAGCGTCACCGAACACGGCGAACTGCTGATCCACTACGCCCGCCGTCTGCTGGCCTTGTCCGCCGAGGCAAGCGAAGCCCTGGCCAGCGATCTGGATCTGGAAATCCTGCGCATCGGCATGCCGGAAGACTTCGACGCCCGACGCATGGCGCTGATCCTCGCCGGCTTCACCCGCAGCCACCCGCAAGCGCGGCTGGAAACCGTCAGCGGCATGAGCCTCGACCTGCGCCAACGCCTCGACAGCGGCGAAATCGACATCGCCCTGATCAAACGCGAACCCGACAGCGGTCCCGCCTGGGCGACCTGGCCGGAACGACTTGTTTGGGTCAAAGGCGTGGAGTTCGATTCTTCCGGCGGCGTGTTGCCGCTGGCGCTGTTTCCCCAGGGCTGCCTGTACCGACAACGGGCGATCCGCCTGCTCGACGTGGCGCAACGCCCCTGGCGCGTGGCCTTCGGCAGCCACAGCCTGACCGGCATTCAAGCGGCGGTCGCCTCCGGGCTTGGGGTTTCAGTGCTGCCGGCGTCGGCGGTGTTGCCGGAGCATCGGGTGTGCACGGACTTGCCGCCACTGCCGCCGACGGAGCTGGCATTGGTCAGCCGCGAGGGGGTGCTGAGTGGATTGCAGCGGGGGTTGGTGGAGTTTCTGCGGGGGGAATTGGGGGTGGATGCGGGGGGATTTGCTTGATCCCCCCGATTGGCGCGGAGCTCAGGGCTTGTTGACTTCGCGCAGCAGGTCTGCGACCGGGAGGTTCATCGTGTTTGAGTAGTAGGGTTTGTAGCCGTAAGCGGTGACGACGACTTTGCAGGGGATTTGTTGTTTGCCTGAGAGGAGTTGGTTGATTTCTGCCACTGACAAGTATCTTTCCGAGCTTCGGTTGCTAGAGGTCTCGGAAATGAAAGCATGGGTCAGATAAGAGTATCCCGCCGGGGCTCCGTCTCTTTTATCCGGCGATATCAATCCAAACGCTGAAAACCGAATGGCTTTACCAACCGAGAAATCCTGATCTTCAGCCAAAGCACAATGAAGCATGCCTGAAGCCATTCCTACCCTCTCTCCCCGACCAAAAAGATCCAAGACATCAACATTCGACTGATACCTGATTACATATAGAGACCTGTCTCTCTCAACAGACACGTAGCTCAAATTCGCCGGAGGCCATACATGGTCTTTGGCACAACCAGAACAAATCACGAAAAGCAGGCAAACGAACAGTCTATACATCAGGAAAATTCCTCCATGATCGAGTCAAACAGCAGATCACCAGCAGACTTGTTTCCCGCGATACGTGCGGTAAACAGACCCAAAGCGTTTGCATGATTGGTATCCACATTCACGTTCAGTGATGGGCCACAAGTGATAAGCCATTTTTCGCCAAAGTCGGCGACCCCATCTGAAGGGTCTCTGTTGCTAGGCGTTGCCTTGATATTGACCCAGTTGGCCGCAACCGGATCAGGACGGTCAAAATAAATATCTGAGCCCAACCAGACCAAAGCGCCCTCACCCACCGGATCAAGGGTAACCAGCATCTGAACCCGGTATCCCCATTCGGACATGATCTTTGTCAGGTGCGCGCCATTCCAGCCACCGAGGCTGTGACCGACGATATATACGGGGCAGCTTTTGTAAGGGATCAGGCTTAGAACATACCGCTGAATATCTTTCTTTCCTTTGACTTCGTTGTACCCCAACCAATCCGATTTATATTTCCCCTCCGTTGCCAAATCCTGAACGCGCTGATCGAAGTACTTACGTGCTTCTTGAATGTTTCCATACGGCCCTGAAAAGTAATAGCTCTCCTTATCCCCAGCGCCTCCCACAAACACAACAACCGCCTTGGTACTCTCCACCGGAACAGCCTTCACACTGACATCCTTCTTGTCCGTCAGCGCATGTTCCTTGTGCAGCTTGTAATTGTTGCCTTTCTCGCACGTAACCGTTTCCGCACCCATGCCTCATTCCTCCAGAAACAGTTTGATGGTTTCAGGAAAATGCGAACTGATCGTGTGGGTAAAACCGGCGGCGTCAGACACGCCGTGCTCCATCCGACCGTCCGCGCGCTGAATCATGTACGGATGATTCGGCATCGGTTCGCCGGTCGTGTCGTTCACCAACTGCAACTTGTCTGTGAAGTGCACCGGCATTGGCAGCAGGCCGCTGAAGGGAGCGTTCACCACGGTATCGCCGATGATGACGGTACCGGAACCGCCCACCACCACATTCCCGTGACCACCGGTGCTGTCCAGGGTTGCGGCGTTCAGGCCATTGATAAAAACCGTCGAGGCAACGCCACCGGTAATCGGACTGCCGCACGCCGACTTGTCCGTCATTCGTGCAGCGGGCAGCCCGTCGAAATTCACATTCGGCGAACCACTTACAATCGGGTTGGTGCCATGCCCCGGCAACGGGCAGGCGGTCGGGTCGGTCACTCGGGCAGCGGGTTTTCCGCTCATGAAAAGCTCCTTGCGGTGTCGCGTCATCATCCATTGGCGCGCAAGCATGAACAAAGTCGCGGCGTTGTTCAAACTCGCACGCAAAAAAACAGGCGCCTGAAAAGGCGCCTGTTTTTTATGGTCGGTAATCGCTCCGGTCAACGCGAAGGCGGCACCCGGATATCCCCCGCCCGGCACTGGGTTTTCACGCCCTTGCCGCAGGCGCCGAATTGCAGGTCCTTGCCCATGCACACGCGCACTTCCGAGAGTTCCGGGCCGTTGCAGATCACGGCGATGCCGTCTGACGGGATGCCCGGATTGCTCCTGCGGAACAGGTCGGCAATTTCCTGCGCTTCGAAGTAATAAGAGCTACTGAACGGTTGCAGCTCTTCCGGGATTTTCACCGCGGCCACGGCTTTGTCTGCTTCGTCCAGATAGCCCATCGCGCCGAGGCCGCTGCAGGTGCCGTGCTTGCTCCATTCGTGATCGAGCAGTTTTTTGGTCGGGAACAGCGTCAGGCCTTTGGCCGTTTCGGCAGCCGACAGGTTGGTCAGCGGCGGGCAGGACTCCGGCCAGCCGCCCTTGGCGTATTGCGGCCACAGGCCATGCAGGACGAAACCGTAGCCCTTGCCGGTGCATTGCGGGTCGTCCTTGTGGGTCAGGCAGAACGTCGGCGACCAGGACAACGTCAGCAGGTAGTAATCGAATACCCCCGCCACCGATTCCGCCTTGCTGGCAGACGACTGGCGTGCCGAACTCAGGCCGATGCTACCGACCGTCAGCGCAATCAGCGCCATAATTGTAAAAAGCTTTTTCATGTTCCCGTTCCTTGGGACGCGTGCGTCCGTGGTTTCTGTGGTCTGACCATCACTTGGCCAGACGCTGATTGAGTCATGCCCGTGTTGCAAGCGCATGACGCAGGGCAAAACCTGCATTACTTTGAAAGGACTACGATGAAGTTGAAATCACTACAGGGAACCGACATGAGTAAAGCAGACGAACTCGCCGCGAAACTCAAACAAACCCGGCACACCCATGCTGACGAAATCACCTGCGCCGAACTGGAGATCGATTGCTGGCCGGCCCAGGTCTACGCCTTGTATCACCGCATCGAGGGCTGGTTGCAACCGGTCACCGAGGTCGGTCTGAAGATTCGGCGAAATCCTACCCATGTTTGCGAAAGTTCACCGGATGGCGAGACCCACGACTACGCCATCGACCAGTTGATCATCGAAGCCAACCACCACAGCCTGACCTTCGACCCCATCGCCCGTTTCACCGAAGACGGCTCGGGGCGCGTGCAAATCGTCCTGCCGGGGCGCGAAGCGTCGCTGCTGCGCACAGTCGATGAACACGGCGAAAGTCATTGGTGGTTGCAGACGCTTGAGACCGGGCAACAGCTGGATGCGATTGCGTTGACGGAAAACAACCTGTTGTTGGTCGTCCAGGAAGGTCTCGGTCTGTAGGTTGAACCTGACACAACTGTAATCCGCCCCTCAGCCAGCTGAAAGCTGTCGCTGGTTAGCCTCCCCGTCATTGGTCAAACGGGGACTTCCAGCGCATGCCTTCCACCATCTCAAGACGCACCTTCGTCAAAGGCCTCGCCGCCAGCGGATTGCTCGGCGGCCTCGGCCTTTGGCGCACGCCGGTCTGGGCCTTGAACAGCCCTGGCCAGGTTAATGAGTTAAGCGGCACCGACTTCGAGCTGTTCATCGGCGAAACCCCGGTCAACTTCACCGACCAGCCTCGCACCGCGATGACCATCAACGGCAGCCTGCCCGGCCCGCTGCTGCGCTGGCGTGAAGGCGACACCGTGACGCTGCGGGTGCGCAACCGGCTCAAGGACAGCACGTCGATCCACTGGCACGGCATTCTGCTGCCGGCCAACATGGACGGCGTGCCGGGCCTGAGTTTTAAGGGCATCGAGCCGGGTGGCGTGTACGTCTACCAGTTCAAGGTTCGCCAGCACGGCACCTATTGGTATCACAGCCATTCCGGCTTGCAGGAACAGGCCGGCGTCTACGGACCGCTGGTGATCGACGCCCGGGAACCGGAGCCGTTCCAGTACGACCGCGACTACGTGGTGATGCTCAGCGACTGGACCGACGAAGACCCGGCCAGCCTGATGAAGACCCTGAAAAAGCAGTCCGACTACTACAACTTCCACAAGCGCACCGTCGGCGATTTCATCCATGACGTCGGCGAAAAAGGCTGGGGCGCCACCGTCGCCGATCGCACGATGTGGGCGCAGATGAAGATGAATCCCACCGACATCGCCGACGTCAGCGGTGCCACGTACACCTTCCTGATGAACGGCCACGCGCCCGATTCCAACTGGACCGGCCTGTTCCGCCCCGGCGAAAAGCTGCGGCTGCGGCTGATCAACGGCTCGGCCATGACCTACTTCGACGTGCGCATCCCCGGATTGAAAATGACCGTGGTCGCCGCCGACGGCCTGCACGTCAAACCGGTCAGCGTCGACGAGTTGCGCATCGCCGTGGCGGAAACCTATGACGTGATCGTCGAACCCGCCGCCGACGCCTACACCCTGTTCGCCCAGGCCATGGATCGCACCGGTTACGCCCGAGGCACCCTCGCCGCCCGCGCCGGATTGTCGGCCCCGGTACCGGCGCTGGACCCGCGCCCGCTGGTGACCATGGACGACATGGGTATGGGCGGCATGGATCATGGTTCGATGGACATGAGCGGCATGGATCACTCGAGCATGAACATGGGCCCGATGCAGTCGCACCCCGACAGCGAAAAGGACAACCCGCTGGTGGACATGCAAGCCATGACCACCGCCGCGAAACTCGACGACCCTGGCCTCGGCCTGCGCAACAATAGTCGCCGCGTGTTGACCTACGCCGACCTGCGCAGCACTTTCGAAGACCCGGACGGCCGCGACCCGAGCCGCACCATCGAGCTGCACCTCACCGGCCACATGGAGAAATTCGCCTGGTCGTTCAACGGCATCAAGTTCTCCGATGCCGAGCCGCTGCTGTTGAAGTACGGCGAGCGGATCCGCCTGGTGCTGGTCAACGACACGATGATGACCCACCCCATTCACCTGCACGGCATGTGGAGCGATCTGGAAGACGAAAACGGCGACTTCCAGGTGCGCAAACACACCATCGACATGCCGCCCGGCACCCGCCGCAGTTACCGCGTGACGGCTGATGCGCTCGGCCGTTGGGCCTATCACTGCCATCTCCTGTACCACATGGAAATGGGCATGTTCCGCGAAGTGCGGGTGGAAGAATGAGGACGCCGACCATGACTCGATTTGCCGCGTTTTCGTTATCACTTCTTTCGATGGCCCCGGCATTCGCCGCCAGCGACATGCAGGGCATGGACCACAGCCAGATGGGCGATCTGCAAAGCATGGACGACGGCATGATGCAGCCCGCCGCGCCGACCGAAAGCCGCACGCCGATCCCGGCGCTGACCGACGCCGACCGCGCCGCCGTGTTCACCAGCCATGCCGGACACCAGGTCCACGACAGCGCCATCAATACTTACTTCCTCGCCGACAAACTCGAATGGCAGAACGCCGACGATGCCAGCACCCTGGCCTGGGATTTGTCCGGCTGGATCGGCGGCGACATCGATCGGCTGTGGCTGCGCTCCGAGGGTGAACGCAGCAACGGCAAGACCGAAGATGCGGAAATCCAGGCGCTGTGGGGCCACGCGATTTCGCCGTGGTGGGACGTGGTCACCGGCGTGCGCCAGGACTTCAAACCCGGCGCCCCGCAAACCTGGGCCGCATTCGGCCTGCAGGGCATGGCGCTGTACAACTTCGAAGCCGAAGCCACGGCCTTCATTGGCGAAAACGGTCAGAGTGCGGTGCGGCTGGAGGGCGACTACGACATCCTGCTGACCAATCGCCTGATCCTGCAGCCGACCGCCGAACTCAACGTCTACGGCAAAAACGACCCGCAACGCGGGATTGGCTCGGGCCTCGCGAACACCGAAGCCGGGCTGCGCCTGCGCTATGAAATCCGCCGCGAATTCGCGCCCTACATCGGCGTGACCTGGAACCGCACCTACGGCCACACCGCCGATTACGCACGGGAAGAAGGCGAGGATCGCAGCGAAGCGCGACTCGTCCTCGGCGTGCGGCTGTGGTTCTAAATCCAATCAAAAAACAACCCAGAGGTCTTGCATGCGCACATTGAAAATCTCCCTCGTCCTCGCCAGCGGTTTGCTCTTCAGCACCTTGGCCCAGGCCCATCCGAAACTGCTGTCGTCGACCCCGGCCGAAGGTGCCGACGGCGCGGCGCCCGGCAAGATCGAACTGCGGTTTTCGGAGGATCTGCTGACCCAATTCTCCGGCGCCAAACTGGTGATGACCGAAATGCCCGGCATGGCCCACTCGCCGATGCCGATGAAGGCCAAAGTCAGCGCCGGCAGCGACCCGAAAACCATGCTGGTCACCCCGCTCGCGCCCTTGCCCGCCGGCACCTACAAGGTCGAATGGCGCGCAGTGTCGTCGGACACGCACCCGATCACCGGCAACGTCACGTTCAAAGTGAAATGAGCGATGGCTGAACTGATCAACATCCTCCTGCGTCTGGCGCTGTATGTGGATTTGCTGCTGTTGTTCGGGCTGGCGTTGTTCGGGCGGTACAGCGTTGACGCGGTGCTGCGGTTTCGGCCGATGCTGCGCGGGATGGCGTTGATCGGGGCACTGCTCTCAGTAGCGAGTCTGGTGCTGATGACCCGCGCCATGAGTGGCGAAACGCAATTCGCGGCGCTGTGGCCGCATCTGCAAATGATGGTGCTGGAAACCGACGTCGGGCTGGCGTGGGCGCTGCGGATGATTGCGCTGATTGCCGTGATGATCTGGCCGGGATTGTGGCTGGCGCCGATGGCCGGCGCCGTCGCCCTCGCCTCCCTCGCCTGGAGCGGACACGGGGCGATGGATAACGCGTGGCATCTGCTCAGCGACATCCTGCACCTGCTCGCGGCGGGTGCGTGGCTGGGCGCCATGCTGGCGTTGATCTTGATGTCGCGGCTGGACGCTCTATTAAGCGAAGCGCGCATTCGTTCGCTGGCCGATTCCGTCAAACGCTTCGAAGGCGTCGGCGCGGCGATTGTGCTCATCCTGTCGGTCACCGGCGTGGCGAATTACCTGTTCATCGTCGGCCCGACACTGGGCGAAATCCTGCTCGGCACCTACGGCATTCTGCTGGCGATCAAGGTTGCGTTGTTCGGTGGCATGTTGGTGCTGGCCGCGTTGAACCGCTTCCACCTCGGGCCGTTGCTCGAACAATCGTTGCGCGCCGGGCAACATCAGGTGGCGGCCAATGCCTTGCGCCGCAGCGTGGCATCGGAGCTGGTGATTGCGCTGTTGATCGTGGGGCTGGTGGCGTGGTTGGGCACGCTGAGCCCGGAGCCGGGATGACACCCGGCAAACGCATTCACTACACTGGCCCGCACTCCCACTGCACAAGCCCGATCTCCATGACAATTCGAAAAAGCACGATGATCTTCTGCGGCCTGCTGGCCATGGCCGGCGCCGCTCATGCACAAGAACCGGCCTCGCACCTCGACACCATCCAGCAACAGGGCCAGTTGCGCGTCTGCACCACCGGCGACTACAAACCCTACACCTTTAAACGCTTGGACGGCGGTTTCGAAGGCATCGACATCGCCATGGCGCAATCCCTGGCCGACAGCCTCGGCGTCAAGGTCGAATGGGTGCAGACCACCTGGAAAACCCTGATGCCAGACATGCAGGCCGGCAAATGCGACATCGGCGTCGGCGGCATCTCGGTGACCCTCGAACGCCAGAAAAAAGCCTTCTTCAGCAACACCCTCGACGTCGACGGCAAGATCCCGCTGGTGCGCTGCGCCGACCAGTCCAAATACCAGACCATCGACCAGATCAACCAGCCAAACGTGCGCCTGGTCGAACCCGCCGGCGGCACCAACGAAGCCTTCGTCCACGCCTTCCTGCCCAAGGCGCAACTGGCGTTGCACGACAACGTGACCATCTTCGAACAACTGCTCGACAACAAGGCCGACGTGATGATCACCGACGCCTCCGAAGCCCTCTACCAACAAAAACTCAAACCTGGCCTGTGCGCCGTCAACCCAAGCCAGTTCATGCAATACGGCGAAAAAGCCTACCTGCTGCCGCGCGACGACATCAGCTGGAAACTCTACGTCGACCAGTGGCTGCACCTGAGCAAAGTCACCGGCAAATACCAGAAAGTCCTGAGCGAATGGATCGCCGTACCCGCGGCCCAGTAATCCTCAGTCGTCATGCATCAGGCCGGAGCTGTACTGGTTGAAACTGTTACCGATATTGCTCCCGCCGAACTTCAACGTATTCACGTTACGCGCCTCCGGCGACTGACAGTCGCTGGAGAAACAGCTGGTGGTCGTCAGGCCACCGGAGCCGGAGCAGGCGCTTAGAACCGAAACAGTGGCGACGATCAACAGCGCTTTGAGTTGATTGTTCATGGTGTGTGGCGCTCGGGTGGGATCGGGATCTTGTAGAGGGATCGTAGGCCTGCGCGGGTGGCGGGAAGATGAAACTTGCGGGGGTTTCAGCGTGGGTTCAGGTTGAACCCACGCCCAGCGATCAAGCCTCCGCTACAGAGGATTGCCCGAAGCTACTTCGGCTCGACATTATCCAGCGCCTGATTCACCGCCAACGACCCCAACATCACCAACTGCGCAATGCCAATGGCGGTTTTGCGGTGGGCGGGTTCCAGGGTGGCGGCGAAGTTGTTGAGCATTTCGGAGGCTGACCCCAAGGATTCGCTGGCGTTGGCGAGCAGGGATTCGGTGTCGTAGGCCGGGTTGGCGAAGTACATCGGGTCATGTTGGGTGTGGCTGCCCATGATCCGTTGCTGTGGGGTGAGGTAGTGATCGAGGGCGCGCTCGGCGGCTTCGTTCAGGGTTCGTGAATCGGGGAATTTGTAGGGGGAAACTGGATCGGTTTCTGGTGGGTTGGGTGTTGGTTTGAACATGGAGTAACTCCCGACGGATAAGAGGTTAGGAGCCGCCACCTTCGCTACCAAACTAGGGTGGAGGCCATACGCAGGTTGGTAGACCGGCCGTCAGGAACCCCGGCGCATCCTAAGATGCCCTGCGCATGACCACCATAAAACGAAGGCACTGAAAGCCTCCGCAAGACAGTAGTCTTGTGCTTCTGACGGAATCCGGGCTACCAAACCCGATCACTGGATTTCAGTGACCCAGGAACGATAGAACCCCCGTGCTAGAGGCACAAGCCGGCGGATTCTGTCTTAGGTGTAGGGGGTGGCGCAAGGTTGTGTAGGTCCGAAGTAGTGTCAGAGAGCTTCGTTTAAACACACCCAAATTTTGCTGTTTAGATGGGCGACCAACACCGGGCACGTCGCCGTCAGGCAACCACCAAAGCAACTCTGATACAGTCGGTGCCAGCTAATCCGTTGACAGGGAGTCAAACATGGCAAAGCCCGCTGCACGCATCACCGATCCCACCAGTTGCCCCATCCCCGGACACGGCCCCAAAGCCATTGCCTCCGGATCCCCCGACGTATTCTTCGACGGACTCGCCGCCGCCCGAAAAGACGACACCTGTACCTGCGGCAGCGCACTGGCGTCCGCCGTATCCAGCACCGTATTCATCAACGGCAAAAATGCCGCGCTGGTTGGCACAGTCGGATCACATGGTGACGTCGTGATCGGAGGATCGGGAACGGTGATTATTGGCGACTCGCATACGCCTGCGCCGTTTACGCCACCTACCCCGATTATCATTCATCCTGGATGGATCAGCTTCACCATTCCAGGTTCTGAGTCCTACTTGGGCATGAACTGCATTGCTCACTTCGAAGATGGTTCGACCCAATCCGGAAATTTTGATATCAGCAATACAGTGAAATTTCTCAACATCCGTGGAAAAGTCTGCCAAAAGCTAGAGTTCGGCTCTCAAGAAGAACCACCGACCGGCTCAATTTTCGACACGCTATTCAATGCATCATTGAAATAAGGATTGTTTCATGACTGAGCCATTGCTCGTAACGGGAAGCTACGTTGTTCAAAAAGCACACGAGCTTGCAAATTCGCCATTGGACATGGCGATTGCGGGTATGGAGGGGGCCGCCACAAGATTTTCTTTAGATGCCATATCAGATGCAAAAGTACGCAGCAACTACATGAGCAACATCAAGCGCATGTCAGTGGAAACAAAAGCCGAAGTCGCCGCAGGAAGGCTGAGTGCCCAAGAAGGAGCAGCATTTTGCCAGGAAATGCGAAATAGAATCTTGGTCGAGCATCGAAAATTCACCTCGGCACAAGGTGTGGCCTTCGCCGAACGGAAGAAACGATTACCTCCGACGTTACAGGACACACTGGACAAGTACGCACTGAAAACGGCAAACGTCGAATACAACAAATTGACCGCAGAACAAAAGAGCAAAGTCTATTACGAGATTCTGGATTCAGCGGGCCGTGACAACGCACCGGTAAGCAAGGGAACTCAAAAATTAAGAATAATGGGAAAGGTTGGCTTACTAGTCACTGCGACCTTCGCCGTATATGAAATCATGAACGCTGACAACAAAGTAAAGGAAACAGCCCGACAAGGCATTATCATCGGCGGCGGCGCCGCTGGCGGCGGATTGGCTGGCTTGGGCGTCTCTGCATTTTGCGGCCCTGGCGCCCTAGCTTGCGCTGTGGCAATCGTTCTGGCGGGAAGTATTGTGGGAGGAATTGCTGGCAGCGCAGTAGCTGACACCTTTGATGAAGAACTGGAGGAATTTTCCAAATGGGAAGTTCTATGACAAAGCAGCAAAGAGCGGATGTGCGCTGGGCGTTGTCGGATGCCTTTGTTGATAACGAAGTTGATTATACTGCGATTGCACGAAGAACAAGAGAATTTGATCGAGATGAAGTGAAACGCATACTTTTTGAAGAGGTTGCTCCCGCTTGCCACTCAAACCTTGAAAGCACACTTCCAACCATATGGCTTTGTTTCAACAGGCAGGAATTGGAAGCTGACATTGAAAAAATGCTGAGAGCAAAAGAGAACAGTTGGTTTAAAAGAAAAGCCAACGCCTTATTGGCGACATGGCTGAAGAGCAGATACAAATACATCTGGACAGAAATAGAAAAGCAGTATCAAAACATAAGCTAATAACAAAGCGCCGCGACTGGAGCGATTGCATCACCCTTTTTTTTCTTGAGCTATACTCGTAAGCGAACACACAACCAAGTAAAAACATAATTATCTTAAGGACTGATACATGAAGGGAAAAACCATCGCAACTTTTCTTGCATGCTTGCTACTCGCCGGTTGTTCTGACCCAAAGCAAACCAAACTGCCTGCCGATATCAGTAAATGGTCAGAGGACAAAGGGCTAATGGAAGCTGTCGGCAAACTCGATGAAAACGATAGAAAACTGTTTGGTGGCTATGCTGCCCGGCAAGTGGTGGCCAGCACATTTGGCGGTAGCAAAGTTGTTGCAGACTTAACACTGGGTGATGCTCTGAAAACACAACAGGCCTGGATCGAAGCCAAAGCTGCCGAAGCGGAAAAACAAAAAGCCTTGGCCGAGCAAGTAAAACAGCAACAGCTTGTGGCACTGAAAGAAATGAACGGAACGCTTACAGCGTCTCTTCTTAAACTTAAACTGAATCCCGCCGACTATAAAAACAAGCAATACAGTGAATATTTTTCAATTGAAATTGCTCTACACAACAATACAACTGAGGCCCTATCTGGCGTAAAGGGAACAGTCGTACTCAGCGACATGTTCGGTGACCCTATAAAAAGAATTGGCCTCACCAACGACATCCAAATCGACCCAGGTCAAACGTACATATATAGCGGGACAATGGATTACAATCAATTTCAGGCCGCCGATAAAAAGCTGGCTGCTTCCGATACAGAAAAAATGAAATTTGAATGGGTGCCAGACACTTACATTTTCACCAGTGGCAAAAAACAAACAATGCCAAACTGAAGCTGAGAGAGTGAAAGCACGGACGAATTTATTACAAAAGTTCGAAAAAAAAAAATAAATCCGTCCCCTTTTTGTCCCGCTAAATCTGAGTGGCGACCGACCATCACCGCCTGAGTGTGTTGTAACCGGGTCGTCTGCCAGGTGAGCCAGCCGGGACTGGACGTGTGTTTTGCACGAGCCACAGTTCTGTGACACGTTTTGGACACATTGGCAACACCAACGTTTCTCTGGGGCAGTTAACTGCCAGGGCGGTGCTGGTCGTACCGCTACCGCTTGATCCATATGGGTGTCTGGCACGACTCGGTCGTAGCCAATGTAGAGGAAACGGGTTCGACGGGTTCAACCGATCAGGTTGAGTTGAAGAACAAACCCTGCAGTTGAGAACTGCAGGGCACGGTGGCTTTTAACCTTGACTTGAGACCGGCTAATGGGTGTCCCCTTTTTCTCTGCGTCCCCTTTTTCTCTATAATTACGATGGTGCTACTCTCCCAAGCAGTATTTTTCGCGCCTAAGGCAACACCGTTAAATGCTATAGAACTCCTACGCCGTTGCTGATTTTTTAATTCTCTTGGTTATATTGGCTATTAATTCTTCTAGGTCTTGGTTGATATCATAGCGAAACCCAATATCTCGTCTGCCATGTGCGCCGGCAATACTAATCAATATTTCCTCTGACTTTACTTTCACTACAATACTTAGCCTTGACAAATCTGGATCTGCATGAATAAACCCTTCTAGCGAATTTTTTATCGAATCCTGCCGAAACTCTCGAGCTTTCAAATAATCCCCAACAGTACTCATACCGCTAGTATCTTCAACTCCTTCAATAGCTGTGGAGTTATCTAATATATATGGTTCATTAAAGTATTTTACAAAGGAGGTCGGCCTACCATCGACGCTGTCAAGAATCGCGCTTATGATCGCAGACTTAGCATCGCCCCCTAACTCTTTAAAGTCACTCCACTCCTCTTCCAGGCGGTAAAAGCGGGGCAGAGGTATGCGCACTCGGAAGTATGTACCATCTGTTTTAATCAAAACTGATCCAGTTACCCCAAATCTCTCTCTTGTACGCTCTGGTTGTAGGATTTCATGAACATCAATCTCAGAAAGGATTTCTTTCCAAGAAATGTTTGACTTAATTATGGAGTCGAATTTTTCGGGCGCTGCCTCACTAAAAAGACTGTGAATAAAGTCTATTAGCATACGAAAACGTATAGCCCCCTTAGCTGTTTCCTTGAGTTCCACACTTGAGATAGATCCCAAGACAGCAGCTTTCAAATCAGCTATCTGACTACTGAGTTGATCAATGTTTCGACCCTCAGTAGCTTTCAATCGCTGCTCGCTCAACAGCCTCTGGAAAAGCCCGGACCATTGTTTTTTTAATTGTATATCTATATCTTCGAAGCGCGAAAATTCAAATATACTATTATTCTCATTTCTTAACCTTAAGAAATTTATAAACTCAAAAATGTATGCGGCGGTTTCAGGCTTTTCTATTGACGAGAACTCGATTTGGCTTATGATATCCTTTTTTTATTTTTTTCGTAAGTTAAATGATCTCGCATAATTCCTGAATCGACAAACGCAAACACTGGTATTCCGAATTGTATAGCTTGTAAAACCTCAGCCTGTGTTATCGATATTTTATGACCGCCATCTCCAAAGCGCTCCGAGCGACTCATGTCAATTATTTTTTCGATATCAATCTGCTCTAGCGCTTTGGGGATAATAGTGCCACCGAAGCGCGACCCAATGACTAATACCACTACATCGCAATTTCTAACTTCACGCAGGCAGCTTGTATGTGTGTGCGCTTGAGGGTCAAAAATAACTTCTGATTGATCGCTCATAATGGGCTCGTGACCGAATCCAAGCATCGCGTTTCGCAACTGCCCTCTTATAGAATGAAGGTCGTAGCAGGTTGACGAGATAAAAACTTTCAAGCTTGCCATGCGTTATCCTTTTCAAACAAACAATGGGGAACAGATTTATTTATCGCAAAAAATGAGCAAACAAATCTGTCCCTTATCTATTGCTGGTGAGGCGTTTTGCACGCCAAAGTATCGAACTTAGAAAGACTCGACCGGTTTTTTGGTCTGCTCAACAAGCTTGTTCTCGTCAAGTTTCGGGAAAGAAAACTTGATCATGATGACCGATTCCTCGCCCTCGCCCGTGACAATCAGATCAGCTCCCCTGATATTCGCAGGCGCGGCGGCCATCAAACCAGAAACGCTAGGTGTCCCTTTGATCGAGGCGGCGCCCTCAATAAACGAGTAGGTCAGATTATTGGCGTTTAGAGCGACACTTTCGTAGTTGGTGAGTTTCGCGGTGTACTCATCCTTGCTTTTAGCTTTAGCCGCTAGATCGACGAGATCCAGCATGGACTTGCCGTCAGCCAGTGCGACCAGACCGAACGACTTGGCCAACGCACCGATGGCACGCCCGAACAGTTCACGCTCATAGGGCGCGAACAGGGAAACCATAATCAGCTTGTCACTGCTGAACACCAGGCCAGCAGTGAATTTCTGATCAATGAAATCCACATCATCAATACACCGGGCGGGCGCGCCCACCTCTGCCGAGCAATCATAGTAACCACCAGCCTCGGTGTATTTTGTGATTGGCGTATCGTAGGCGTAGCTCTTGAACAGGTTGTCAGCTGCAACGGCATTTTGCATAGCGCCAACGAGGCCGGTCAGGCAAAGCACTACCGCATGGATTTTTTTCGACATGGATTCCGTTCCTACATGGATGTGGACATTGATAGCCACATGCTATCAATCCTGCGGCGAATTTGTCTTGCTCAATCCGGTGCAGGTTGAGCGAGCTCAGCAGATCCAGATTTCGGACACTGTGAACCCACTCTGCCATTCCCTCCGCCAAGCCCCCTCCTCCCATTCCTGATAAACTCCCCCACCTCCCAGCCACACCGATTCCGTACCCCCAATGCCCCCAATCACCGCCACACCCGCCCCACTCTCCCGCCGTTTCTCCGTCGCGCCGATGATGGATTGGACTGACCGCCACTGCCGGTACTTCCTACGCATCCTGTCGAAAAACGCCCTGCTCTACACCGAGATGGTCACCACCGGCGCTCTGCTCAACGGCGATCATGAGCGTTTCCTCCGTCACAACGAAG
>Ga0207696_1000742_pt1 | contig 21802 bp, 18 predicted proteins | sample KBSS54metaG_FD_184403 | JGI IMG/M metagenome (GOLD analysis project Ga0207696, IMG submission 184403) | Switchgrass rhizosphere microbial communities from Kellogg Biological Station, Michigan, USA - KBS S5-4 metaG (SPAdes) (version 2) | ecosystem: Host-associated > Plants > Roots > Rhizosphere >...
ATGAACGAAAACCTGAAAAGCATTATTAATGACGTGCGCGAAGGGGTGGAAAGCGTGGCCCGCTCCTCCACGGAAATCGCCGCAGGCAACATGGATTTATCATCACGCACCGAGCAGCAGTCTGCTGCCGTAGTGGAGACCGCAGCCAGCATGGAAGAGCTGACCTCAACCGTCGCGCTGAATGCGGAAAACGCTAACCAGGCGCGCCTGCTGGCGGAAGAAGCGTCGCAAAATGCCAGCGAAGGCAGCCTGATTTCGCAGAAAGTGATCGATACCATGAAAAATGTGCGACTCAGCTCGCACCGCATTTCTGAGATCACCACGGTGATTAACAGCATCGCTTTCCAGACCAACATTCTGGCGCTCAATGCTGCCGTGGAAGCCGCACGCGCGGGCGATCAGGGGAAAGGTTTTGCGGTCGTCGCCGCCGAAGTGCGCACCCTGGCGCAACGCAGCGCGCAGTCAGCAAAAGAGATTGAGAACCTGATTCATGAATCCGCCGTTCACGTCGATACCGGTTTTAACCTGGTGGAAGGCGCCGGTGCCGCGATGTTCAAAATTGAAAAATCGGTGGCTCAGGTGCGCGATATCATGAGTGAAATCGCGACCGCGACGGACGAACAGAGCCGAGGGATTTCGCAGATTGCGCAGGCGATGGCCGAGATGGATACCACCACGCAGCAGAACGCCGCGCTGGTTGAAGAGTCCTCCGCTGCGGCCAGTTCGCTGGAAGATCAGGCCGTGCAGCTAGAGAAGGTGGTGTCGATCTTCCGTGTATCGAATACCCCACGCCAGCTTAAGGAGAGCCGTCCGGCGGGCAAAGGGCATGTTATTGCGCTGGCGCCCGGCAAAAAAGAGAGCGTCAGCGACCAGGACGACTGGGTGAAATTCTAATCCAGCCTGTGATTCCCCCCTTCTCGTCAGGTAAACCTTCCCGGTTTGCCTGACGAAAACGCGATAAAAGTGACCTATGGAAAACACCCTTAAAAAAGATCCTACGTTTCTCAACGGGCTGGGATCATCGTTGATCCGCGGTCTGTCACGCTTTAAAACGATCCCCGCCCGGCCAGGGCTGAAAACTCTGAAAACGGCCATCGCGCAAAAGCAAATCACCCCTGTTTATCAGCCGTTTATCAACGCACAGACCGGTAAAATCGCGGGCATCGAAGTCCTCGCTCGCTGGCGGCATCCCACTTATGGCGATGTTTCTCCCGATGTGTTTATCCCGCTGGCAGAGCAAAACGGCCTGATTATTTCGCTGACCCATCAGCTTATCCAGCAGGTGACTGCCGATCTCGAACACCCGATTCAGCACTTCCCGGTGGGAACTTATATTTGCATTAATATCAGCGCGCAAAATTGTCTCGATCCGAATTTCGAGATCGACACCTGCGAGCTATTAAAGAAATGCGTCGCGAATCAGAGTCAGGTGGTGATGGAAATCACCGAGAGACACCCGCTGCATTTCACCCCGCAGCTGAGTAACTGGTTTGCAGCCCTGCGGCGCGCCAACATCTCTGTCGCGCTGGATGATTTTGGCACCGGCTATTCGAACCTGTCCTATATTTCTGCCCTGAATCCAGAATTCATCAAGATCGATAAAATGTTTATCAGCCAGATTGGCGTCAGTGCCGATACACTGCTCGTGGACAGCATGATTGCGCTGGCCAAAAACATGCATCTGAAGATTATTGCCGAAGGGGTGGAAACACAGGTACAGGCGAATTATCTGCGTGCTAAACAGGTCGACTTCTTGCAGGGGTTTTATTTTTGCCGACCGCTACCGGTGGAGGAGTTGCTTAACGTGGTGATGGCGTGAGTAACAGCGACTTAATGGTACGCCCTGTAGGATTCGAACCTACGACCTACGGCTTAGAATTTCCTGGACCTACCTGAGCTAACAACAACTTACCCCGTCAAATCTGCGCTTACACGTCCCATCTTAGAAAAACATGCAAAGCTGTGTAAAACGCTACAAAGCTTTGCGTGTCTCATATCTGTCTCCCATCACCGGGCAGTCGTCGAACTCACCTGCCCGCGCATCGTTGATGATGTAATTGATCCCTCCAAATACCGATCTTGATTCCGTATCCCATTCGTATGGCTTAGGTCATTCCTCGCGAAACCCATTCTCAATGGTTTATCAAGTGTGACGCTGGGTGAGTCTGGCATCGCTTAATCCTTAAATCATTTTCTATGCTGCAAGTCACAAGCGGTGTGGTTGCATGTCTTTATTGAGCAGTCTACAACAAGCTCTGCCCCTTTGAGGATGTCCTCTCGGAAGGAAGTACGTGTTAGCCGCCCGCATGAAGAACGTGGCGTTCGGGTGCGCTGTGAATTTTTCATCGAGAGAAATCCTTTCCTTTATATGGTCTTGTGCCAATGCCGGAATCCCCATTATTACCTCTGATAATGACTGTATGCATATACAAAACCCTCACTTTCAGGGGTAGATCAAGTACTAGTGATATGCTTTATATTCCTGCACTATGGTGTATGCTTTGATTGTTGGCATGCTCTCAACAAGTTACCGACATTAAGCCCGGTAGGTTTTGAACCTCCGGGCTTTCTTATGAGCTTCGTCATGGGAGAAGGCCTCAATACCCCAAGTCGCTGAAAAGATGGTACACTTCACGCTTTTATAAATGACTAACTAAAACATGAGCAAGCTTAATTCAATACAAGTGCTTAGGGGTCTCGCTGCTGTAGCTGTGGTTGTTGACCACGTAACCCACTACATGCACAAGTCATTTAGCGGCCAGTCATGGCTGTTTTCGTCTAATATTTATAATGTTGGTGGTTTTGGTGTAGACCTGTTCTTTTGCATTAGTGGTTTTATTATGGTGATCACCACCTACAATAAGCCAAAGGGATTCTCTCACGCGCTTTCCTTCCTTAAAAAAAGGTTTGTAAGAATTTATCCAACTTACTGGGTGTATTGCCTCCTGACACTGGCGCTACCTTTTATTTTGCTCGGCAAGACCGATTTGCTCTCAAAATACGATAATACTTTCCTGTTTCAAAGCTTCATGCTTCTACCTGCAAAAATTTCGGAGAATTCATTTAGTCCATTCGTGGGGCAAGGTTGGACTCTACAGTATGAACTTTATTTTTATTTAGTTTTTGCTTTAGCTATTCTTTTATTTAATGGGTGGCGCGTTGTATTGGCAAGTTCATTGGTTATCTTTGGTTTACTTGCATCGTCGAAGGTAGTTGCTTTCAACGAGTATGTGGATTATTTAATTTCAAACTCTATCGTTATTGATTTCATACTGGGTATGATATCTGCGCTGATTTACATATCATTAACAAATAATGACGTAAAAATATCTTTAAAAGTTAGCATTACCTTTATCGTATTATTAATGACGTGCGTTTCATACCTCGTAACAGAAAGAGCGAATTTAGACAGGGTGGTTCTTTTTGGCATCCCTTCTTTCTTTATAGTTACAATTTTTTCGCTTAGCGTCATTAACAATGACAAAATAATAAATAAGGTATTAATCCAACTTGGTGAGGCTTCATATACTATTTATTTGGCGCACATGATACTGATATGGTCAGCATTAAAGTATTCTTCTCATCTGAAGATACTGAATGTAGATTTGGCTATCATCCTGCACGTTGTAGCGATTTGCGCAGCAGGATACATTATGTTCCTGTCCATAGAAAAGAACATAACCAAATCTTTAAGTGGATTTGATAGAAGAGAAAAAAAACAGTCTTTCACTGGCAATTCTTAACATAAATAGATTACGGACATGATTAAATATAGATCTGATATTGATGGGTTAAGAGCTATAGCAGTTTTACTGGTAGTTCTTTACCATGCAAAGTTCCCAGTATCTGGTGGTTTCATTGGGGTTGACGTATTCTTTGTTATCTCAGGGTTCCTTATCACTTTGATAATGGGCAAGGAAATAAGGGAAGGTGATTTCACTTTCCGTTCGTTCTATGTACGACGGATAAAACGATTAGTCCCAGCCTTTGCATTCATGCTTGCGATATTATTCATGTATTGCAGTTATTACCTGATGCCTGAAGATTTGCTCTCATTTAGCAAAAGCGCTTTATTCTCTATGCTAGGCGTTAGCAACTTCTACTTTTTCTTGAACACCAATTATTTTGATTCATCTGCCACAGAGCCGCTGTTTCATACGTGGTCACTTTCTGTTGAAGAGCAGTTCTACGTTTTCTGGCCTCTGATACTTCTGGCGCTTTATAAGACCAAAAAATAATCAGTTAAGACGATTGTTTTCTCTGCTTTATTCATTGCCTCATTAGCAACTTCGCAGTATTACGCTATTAACTCTAAAAACATGGCGTACATGATGCTTCCGTTCAGATTCTTTGAGTTGATGATGGGTGCGATGGTTGCCATTCAGTTCCGCACAGTATCTGAGTTCCTGAGCAAGTTCCGGGCAACTCCTTACCTTGGAATCGCGCTTATCACTGCAAGCGCATTTTTACTCAACGATGAAAGTGTATTCCCTGGGCTGGGTGCGCTCCCTGCATGTCTTGGCACTGCACTCTTGTTGGCATCAGGATTCAGAGAGGGATGGTGCAATAAGTTCCTGACATTTAAGCCGGTTGTTTATATTGGTAAGGTCTCTTATTCATTTTATCTGTGGCACTGGCCTTTCCTCATTCTTGCAGTCTACAGAGATATTCAGTTAACAGTGTTCAATGCGTCTTTACTCGTTATTGCTTCCTTCGCAATGGCCTCATTTAGCTATCACTTTGTGGAGCAACCATTCAGGAAGACAAAGCTAACGTTCCCGCAGGCGTTTGGATTTGTGTATGCGTTGCCGGTAATTGTTGCTTCGCTTTACCTGAACACCATGTATGAAACTAGGGGTTGGAAGTCGCGAATGGAAGGATTATTTGATGAAATGACTGAGGAAAATACGGCTCACATCATTCGCAAAAATTGTATGGATACAATGAAGGTTGGAAATATTGATGAGTGTCACCTTGGGGTTAAGAAGAAAATCCCAGATGCAATTATGATCGGGGACTCATTCGGTAATGCCTATACTGGCTTTGTGGACGTTCTAGCTAAAGATGCAGGAATCATGGTTCACGACACCATGAGGAGTGCCACGCCTTCTATTCCTGATGTTTTTGTTTCTTCAGTAAGCAACAAATGGCCTGATGGCGTTGCAAAAAGAATCATTGCTTATAATAATGTTCGCACTAACTATTCCTATAAGTTTAAAACAGTTATTATCTCTGATTTCTTTGACCAATATGATGAAAGAAATAAGTCATTTCGTGTGTATGATAAGGACTGGAATGATGTTAGCGCAAACTCACTTACACTAAGAGAGACATACATCAAGTCACTCTTAGATAAAGGTATAAGAGTTATTATTATTGCGCGACCTTACGACAAAATTGGTGGTGAGGGAATCGCAAAGCTCAGAGCTTCGAAGATGAGGCATGCGAACCTTTCCAAAATTACATTCCCTTACGGCGAAGCTGCGGATAACCGTGATGAATACAAGATTAAGCAAGCCCTTCCTGGGGTGAAAGTCATTGATCCTAACAAGGTGCTATGTGAAAAATTGGAGTGTAAAGCATCTATTTCTGGAAGAATTATTTTCAGAAAAGATGGCTCTCACCTCAACTACTCTTTTTCCGAGGCCCTTGGTAGAGAGTACATAACAAAATATGAGAACCCGTTAAAATAATAAAGGCCACCTTTTGGTGGCCTGTACATTAAAATGGCAAAATATTACCTATAGTTTGAATATAGAAGATTAACGTAGCGTTAGTTGAACCAACTGAAGTTGCCATTAACCCCTGAATTGGCGACAGACCAAGTGAAAATAGGCTGACTTGCAGAAGTGTCGGCTGTTAAATCTGCAGAACTAACTAGCTTGCAATCACGTTACTCTTGTAAGTAACCCGTAGATTTCAACGATGGCTTCCATGTATTGGTAACATTTAGGTTTTTCTAAGGCGTTAATCAGAAAGTCCTCCTTGGTCAGTGACGTTAGCCCAGCGCTAAAGCTTTTCGAGATTGTGTGCGGTTGTAGCTAAATACTGACCCTATGCAACGTCCATAGCATCTTCATCATCTCCCATATCACGGAGTCTCACGACTGAGCAGCGTTGTAGCGTTTTTGGAAGAGTTCTTGCCCCTCAGCCACAAATCATATTTCGATACGGCCCGACCAAGATCTTCAGCTGTAAAACTTACAGCCATACGCGTTTTGATTCGTTACGTCGTTGACGTTCATTTTCGCAGTTGAGTGGTGCCACTAGGAGAAAATAAGTCGCCCAGGAACGACTTTTGGCTCTGACTTAAAACCATCTTCAGAATCCGATTTATCACACACGTCCCCCCAGGAGGACCTATAGGGGTTGAATCATTTTTAAATTTGTCTTTGGAAGAATGTCTTTGGTGTTCCCTATTTTGGGGATGGCTATCGGCGAGGCTCTTAGTGATACCGCATGCAGTGTGTTAAGGGAAGATAGGAAACAGTTCTCGATGGGTGTTTGTACACACTAAGGCCGCCACTCGTCCAAATGGAACGTTGAGGCCCGCAGTGGGAAAAATGCATGTCGATGACAAAAGCGCGTGGAAGATCGGACTGGAAAGCGCTGACATTAATGATTTCAGGTTTCACGACCTGAGACATACCTGAGCAAGTTGGTTAATTCAGTCCTGAGTGTCGTTATCTATTCTGCAGGAAATGGAAGGTTGGGAAAGTATCGAAATGGACCGTCGATATGCTCACTTAGCACCTAATCATTTAACGGAACATTCGGAGCAAATTGACTCAATTTTTTGGGGGGGATGTCCCAAATATGTCCCACAATGAAAATCAGGATTACGTGAAGGAGGCGTAGGTGCAAGATACTTAATGGTACACCCTGTAGGATTCGAACATACGGCTTACGGATTAGAAGTGCGAAAACTGTTAATTTTTTTAACCTTCAACTGATTTCACGAGATTTCATGGTCATGATTACAAAGGATTTTAGGTATTAATTGCTGTCATTTGGCTTTATACCATTTCACCATAAGTTGATCCGGAATCTATTGCTAGCACTCTTCTGACCGACAGTAAAATACGTGTACTGAAGCCTAAAGAAGCTGCGTTTTACACTTGGCAGGCATTCCCCCCCGAGGAACAGGAATGCTTGGTGTTAGGACATGACCATCGGGACGTAAGACTTTCGTTTACCGATATTTTATCAATGGTAAGAAAAAGTTCGTCAAACTTGGTGATTTTCCAACTGTAGCGCTCGCCGAGGCAATTGAAAAAGCTGGTGCTGTCGCCAATCACATTTCCGAACCAACGAAAGCAGTAGCCGAGCTTGCTTCCATAAAAAATTTTTGACGATTATATAGAAGATCAGAAAGTTCGTGGGCATCGTTCCTACGAGAAAAAGCAGAATCGAATTAACCAAGTTTTAAACAGCGAGCATATAGATCCCGAAATGCTTACGAAAAATGTCCCCCCTGACCACATAAAACGAGTGCTTTTCAGAATTCATTTCCCGGGGAGATAAAGCTGGAGCAAACAATGTTCGAGCCAACGTTCATGCAATTTTTAACTTCGGCCTGTTTGCTGACAACGATCCGGCAAACATTGACAACAAGAAAATATATGGACTTGAGCGAAATCCTGTATCTGTTGTTCCGGTCCAACGTGGGGGGGTTGATAAGGCACTCGACAGATTTCTCCCAGGGATGAATTGTCGGAGTTGTAAGGTATTCTTCGTCGGCCAGCATCGTCAGTACCAATGAGTAGTGATAATGTTCAGCTTTCTGCTCTGTTGTAACCAAACAGACGGACAAAGCATATGGGAGATCATGACGAATACCCTAAGCAATTGGGATAAGAAAGATAAATTGCTGACAGTTCCTCCTGAACTATCAAAACAGGTGGTTATCACGTCATTCCTTTGATCGCTACAACTACCAGCATTCTTGATGAGATAGAAAAACGCCACCCTGAGTAAGACTTTCTTTTCCCTGCAGATACAGCAGAAGGGCATCTCCTCTCGGCCGAGTCCGGAAAGCAGCTACGAGTATTCCGTGAGCGAGAACTATTTGATAAATTTACGCCGAGGTTATACGCCGTACTTTTTAAAACATTGGCCGGTGATATGGGAATCAGCACCGAGATGCGCGACCGACTGCAGAGCCATAAGCGGCCTGGAGTATCTGCAAAACAATATGATCGTTATGACTATCTTAAAGATAAAAGGGAAATAATCGAAGAGTGGGAGCAGCGGCTTTTGTCTCTGCAGTAAGTGCCTTGACACTGGTTAAATACACATATAATAACTGTATATCCAACCAGATAATAAGGTTTATATGTTCGTTGAACCCGTCTATGACAAGTGAAATGGTGTTAGGTTGGCGGGGGCCAGGAAGATCATCCAGGCTGAGCTGACGAAAAATGTACTCCAGATTTTCCCTGACACCAAAGGTAAGGTGAAGCCAATGCAGACGAATGGCTTGGATACTGATACCTTTAAAAGCGATCGGGAAAGCTGAATCGCATGCTGGAGGAATGTTTGAAGGGGGAGATATGTGGCTGGTTTTTTAGTTCCCTACGGTACGACAGGTTGGGCTGTAAAATTTTGAAAGCCGCCAACTTCAACATTCACCGGCGGCCTGCATCACGTTTATTCAGTGCCTACCGGAAACTTCCTGTACCGTGTGGACACTCCTACATCGTAAATTATCGCACCACGCTGACGCGATTCCGCTGCTGCAATCAATCTTCCGGCCAGGAACCACTGCTCATCCGTAAACTTTGACCATCAAACCAAACTTAGTATTTATCGCTCCAAGATAATTTATTGATGAAATAAAAAAATCATTACGCTAGTATATGAAAAATCAATAACGTGGCGTTTATAAAACCATGAGAAACATCTCCCTAGATCTACTAAAAATTCTACTGTCAACTTTCGTAATGCTTTTGCATTTGAAATTCTTAACATCTTTTAATGTGGACTTGAGTTATTTACTAGTTAATGGAATATTCCGCATAGCTGTACCTACGTTTTTGATAATAAACGGTTACTATCTTTATAACATAATCAATACGAATGAATTCTTTAAAAACCAAAAGAAATTAGTCGTTTTATATATAACTTGGATGTGTGTGTATTCATATTTTTGGATCCCTAACAATTCTAGCATAGATATTTTTTTAAACATACTTTTTGGTTATCATCTTTTATGGTACATTCCAAGTTTAATACTAGCATCATTCATCCTGAGGCAATGCAGACATTTACGCCCAAAAAACCTATTATTTATTTCTTTATTTCTATACTTAATAGGCTTAATTATACAGTACATCATAAACAAAGGATATGCAGATACTGCCATAACTAATGAACAATTAAAAATAACCCTATACAGGAATTTTTTATTTGATTGCTTCCCATTTTTATGTATTGGTTTTCTCATTAATAAATTAGATATAACCGCTATTTTTTCGAAACTCAGTAAAAAAACAGCTTATGCCTTCTTTGCAATATCGATATGTCTTTTACTTTCAGAAAGCATTATTAATAAGGAAATTTTCGGAATAAAAAAACCAATTGATCTTTTTATTTTTTCCATACCAACATGTATAACCCTCTTCCTAATTGCGAAAAACGGAACATTGACTGGAAATTCAAAAAACTTATCTGACTTTGCAACAGCAATTTTCTTTGCACATGTTTTATGTATCAAAGCGACAAATATAGCATTTGATTTAATCGGCGCAAATAATAAATCATTGCTATTCTTCACGATTATAGTTTTAACCTTAATTTTATCGTTTGCCCTAACACTTTTCAAGAATATCTTCAAACGAACACTGTTTCTATAAAATTATTTTATTGGGCACATGTTAAATATGACCTTTATGCTTTAAGTTATGTCTATTCTTGTTTGTTTGGGAAAACCACCATCGGGGCCGTTGATTTATCAGTGGAAAAATTCCTCGAAATAATCAATCCATTTATTGTACTTAGCTTTCTGTCTGTTTCAATCTCCCTGTGGATGCCTTACCAGGCCACGGCATCCTATAAATATAATTATTAGCCTCATCAATTCTGTACTCCTTACCTTTTTCAGCACTTTCAACATCAGAAACATATTTTGCATCAGGATCGATTTCCCAGTGTTGACCATTCCATCTGTCGAAAATTGTTAAAGGGGCGACTCTTATGAAATTATCATGAACTTTACCAATACAATCGATTTTCGCGGACTCGTCTGTATCAGTTAAGAAAACTTTCTCTCCACGATTATCCTCCTCATACTTCCAAGCATCGCTTGCAAAGACAGATATCATTCCGTCTACTTCCTGATCCGGCTCAATATCTCTTGATTTTCTGTGCATGCTAATACCTATATTAGTATATTCATCTGATCATCCAATATATTCATTAGTATTCTCGCCGTATTAAAAAATCGTATATTTATTAATTCAGTAGCCAGTCCATTTTATCTAAAATAGGTTTCATCATTTAACCATTACTAAAAAGTTAAAAGCTATGTTACGTGGACTATTTTCAGGTGCATTAGGAACCTGAAGAGATATATCCATAGTGGTTGCTCTGCCAGTGGCATTTGATGTCCCATCTGTGCTTAAAGAACCACCCGGAATTAACAGAAATACTACTGGACCTTCTGTTGAGACGATTCGTAAAAATGGCCCTCAGTGAGTACGAGAACATTGAAGGCGTAAAAGCCATCCGAGGAATTTACAGCAACGCTGTAGATGTGAATGGCAGCGGTGAGTTCCTGACAGAATGCGGAAAGGTATTAATCGACGATCTCATTGCTGAGCTGCTCGAGTTTGCCAAGAAACAAAAACCAGTTACAGCGGAGATAAGCCATGAGTGACCAGACACCCATTGTTTTGCACGAACCTGTCAATATCGTTCTGACAATAGAGAACGGGAAAGTGATCCACGCGCGCCCGGTTCAGAACGGGGAGGTTACACGATAATCCCACCATCAGGATGCAAGGACAATGACCCTGACAGCAATACGAATTCCTGAGTGGGTACACCTGCAGGCGGTCCATGTACTCCACCAGTTCAGAACCAGGCGGATTCATCCCTGCCTTATGCACGGCTCCGGAAACTTGAGCCTGAGGGTTAATCGCCGCTGGCAGCTGCTTTCCCGAGAAGGCGGCAGGGCTGGGAGGTAATGAGCCACGAGCGCTACAGCAAATTAAAGGACAGAAAATGGAAGGATTCCTCCTTTCCATGTTGTTTGGCTTGTTGTTGGTGGCTGTCGTTTTCGGCGCGCTAATTGAGTACAAATTTCTGATAGATTTCGGGAGTTAAGAGGATGTTTGAAGTGTTGTGCCACTGCCGTGGCCTGAATGTGGTATGAGGTGAGAAATGGCGACCTAATATATTGGTATGAAAGAAATGTGCAAGCTTACCGGGAAAAGTAAGCCAACGCTCTGGCGCATATATGCAAAACGGAAGGAATTTCCTATACCAGAGAAAACGCCCAGCGGAATTTTTCTTGCATGGCCCGAGTCAGTTTACGAGGAATGGGTAAACAAAGAGAAAACCGCAGACATTTGATACTTGACCCGTTACTTGACCTTGAGCAGTAGCGGGCTTCCTGTAATTATGGCTTAACTTATTGATTTATTTGGTACGCCCTGTAGGATTCGAACCTACGACCTACGGCTTAGAAGGCCGTTGCTCTATCCAACTGAGCTAAGGGCGCACTGAGAAGCGTGCACTTGCGGTGTGAAACGCCTGGAATTATACGGTCAATGGCTAGTGAGTCAATGCCTTTTAGCGCAATCGCCTGCCTTCTCACCATCCCCCTGTTTATCCCTCGTCAATACGTCTGTTTTTTCGACATTCCTCTCATTTTTCTGCCACTTGATGACTCTACGAAAAGGCTTAACGCCGTTTAAGTAACGCCTGGTATTTTCTGCCGACCATCGCTCTCACACTAGCCTCCGGTATCCCGGCGCCGAGGAGCCGGAAGATAACAGGACAGTGTAGTGACCTCCCCATTCCCGCTTAACCATTCCGGCTTGCCAGAATGCGATCTCCCCCCACTGCGTAGCGTCTCGCCAGAGATTATCGGCATCAAGCTGGAGCCCATCGTGGCCCTCTCCTCTTCGCGAGTGGTCGGGCGCGAAGTGCTTAGCCTTCTCGCCTCCCCTGAGCAAAGTGAAACGTTTTTTCAGCAACAGTCGGTGAAACAGTCGCTTAGGCTGCTTGAACTGCAGCTCGCCATGTTAAAAAACACACTTTACGCTAAAAACCTTTTTATCAACCTGCCGATAACCGTATTGAGTGACCCAGAATCCTTCGCCCGAATCCTGCCGCTGCTTAATGCCGGCCAGAATATTGAAATTGTCGAACCCAGCGCACTCTTCAGACTTTCAGCTCCCATGCGTGAGCGCGTAACTCGCCACTGGTGGATGCTCGTCGAACGCGGATGCCATCTCTGGCTTGATGACGTAAACACGGCTTCTGTTCGTCCATTTTTAGGCTGTCGTTTACCGTTATGTGGCGTCAAGATCGATAAGATGGCGTTTTGGCGGAAAAAAGGCTCGCCTGCACTAGCCCAGCTGGTAAATCTCTGCGCACAGGTCGCCAGCAATGTGCTGATTGAAGGTATTGAGTCAAACAGGGATCGGGAGTACGCGCTGCAGGCAGGAGCGGGATTCGGTCAGGGATATTACTGGCCGTCTGTAGGCTGGTCTGAAGAAAAAAGGACATTAGCCTGAGAGAGAATCTATGCGCATGACCGTACGCCGCTATCGGCGTCGTCGTAAAGGAAGCGATTCGCTGGGTTTTTCACATTCGCGTTCCAGCGCCCCTTTTTTTGATCGTCTTGTTTATTTGAGTCAATCCATCAACCAGACACGCAGACCCGACGCCCCCTTTATCGTTCTCGTGACCCACGATCGTTTCCTGCATGCAGGAATTCAGCACGGCCCATCCCCCCTGAAACACTGCTGCGGATATGACACGCTCGAATCGGCTTTCAGCGCACTGGAAAACTGGCCCTCGGCCAGACTGGTTGTCGATATGGAGAGCCGCACGATGCCGCTGATGGAGATGCTCACCACGCTTCGACGCGCCATTCTGTATCCCCCCTACACTGCCGTGAGCCTGCTGATACGCGCTGATGACTATGACGCCCGGCTGTTTTGCAAAACCAGCGGTCCCTTTGATGTGCTTGAGCGCCAGCTTCCGGCTCAGGCGCTGCAACATGCGTTAGCGACGGCCCTCCCTCCCGTGAATAATCGCCACATCTACTTTTCCAGAGAAGAGTGGTTTGTCCTGCAATATCTGACACAGGGGGAATCACTAAGAAATATTGCGCTTTTTCGCCAGCGCCCTTACAGCCGCGTGGTTTATCGTCTGGGACGAATTCTCAGTAAATTAGGGTTAAACCATCGTCAGGAATTACTGCATCTGCTGCATCGCCTTTCTGCCTCCTCTGCTGAATAACCCCTTAATTCCTAAAGACCTTTAAGAAATTACTTACGCGCTATATTAAAATTATGTTTTAAATTAACATTTATGCAAAGATTACAACTATTCCTAATCCAGGATTTCTCGTGATGTTAATCTCTGCGTAGCGATCAAAAAACAGCATTTTCATCCAGAAGTTAAGTTTTAATCTCATCCGTTAAAAAGATGATAACGATGTAAAAACGTGAGTATTCAATGAGTCGCTAAAAACGCCATCCCTTGCTGGCAGCAGATCCTTCTGCAGCCGACGGCTTTTTTTGCTGAAAGGTGAACAGCACTTTCAAATGAAGGTGACGCGCGGAAAGCGGCAATAAATATTCCGCCATGATGGCGAACAAGATTCCGCTTACGGTGGGTGAAATGGCAACATTAAATTAACATTGAGGGGATTCTATTATTTTTTGCAATTACATAAATAGGATAATCCACATTAAGAGGAATGTCTGGTGATTTAGCCCAAATTTAAAATAATCACTTTCCGTCTCCAGAAGATCATATTAATAAACACACCCTGAATAATTTACAGGGTTTTCGGAGAAAACTTACACGGTATAATAAGCATGTTCCAAAGGAGAATAAGAAATACCTTTACTCTTTCCAAAATATTAATAAGCCAACGCGCTACTGCCATTTTTTATCAGAATGCAAACAAGGATGCTTACGCTTTTTCCAGGGAATTACCCCCGTATAAGGATCTGCAGAATTATCCTTCCGGCTTACCAGGCACTTTTGCACAGATTGCAATTGCGCTTTCACAACCTGAGGCATAAAAAATGAAACCGGCATCCGTCATCATTATTGACGAGCACCCTATCGTCAGAATGTCAATTGAAGTCCTGCTCCAGAAAAACAAAAGCATTGAGATTAAACTCAAGTCAGGAGACAGCCATGAAGCACTCGACTACATTCGCAATCACCCTATCGATCTGGTGATCCTCGACATCGAATTACCTGGCACAGATGGGTTTTCATTGCTAAAAAGAATCAAGAACTTAGATGACAACATAAAAATTCTGTTTTTGTCTTCCAAATCAGAATCGTTTTACGCTGGCCGCGCCATGCGCGCAGGTGCAAATGGATTTGTGAGCAAAAGAAAAGATCTGAATGATATCTATAACGCCGTGGAAATGTTGCTCTCTGGATATTCGTTCTTTCCCTATGAGACCCTGAGCTTTATAAATCATCAAGGCTCACACCGGGGAGCAATAAATGACATGCCGTTATCAAACCGCGAGGTGACTGTTTTGCGTTATCTGGCCAATGGATTATCTAACAAGGAAATCGCGCAGCAATTATTACTTAGCAACAAAACAATTAGTGCGCATAAGTCCAACATCTACTCGAAATTAGGTGTGCAGACTATTGTAGAGCTGATTGATTATGCCAAAGCGCACGAGCTGCTTTAATCTGAAAGTCCTCCCTGAGACTCCAGTGAGTTTCAGGGAGGGTGTTTAGGCTTAATTATAATTAATCATAAAGGTCGCATCGGCATCTGCGCGCCCCGGCTGGGGATTATTTGCCGTAGCGATATAATTCGCATAAAAATTCAAAACTGCATTTCCCTGCTCATCTACCACCACATCCTGGCTCGCCTGCTGTAATGGCAGACGCGTTTTATCCCGATCGCGTATTTCTACCGCCACATTCGTCGCCTGGCTGGCATCGTTTAAGGCCAGCAGTTCTGGGTCCTGCGGATCTGTCTTTCCTGAAAAGGTAATCGACGCCGCGCCCGGTGGGCAGCCGGTCAGCTTTAGCGTAAACGGCATCGCCTGGGTTCTGCTGCCCGTGGTGCTGAGCTGTTTGGTCGGCCAGGTGCCCAGCGTCACCGATTTGTCGCTGTCGCTCCCCTCAGCCACACAGGTAAAATCGATAATATTGCCGTACAGTTCGATATTGATTTCGCCCAGTGGGCTTGCCGCCAGCACGCCTTTCACAGGCATAAAGGCTACGGCTACAGCGGCAACTAAAATCCCTATGCGCATCGCCCTCTCCTTAATCGTAATCCACGCGAAGATATCCGCGTGAGGTGAAGCGCCCTTCGCTCGGTTTATTCCCGGTGACGCTCACCGGCCAGGCGGTGATCCCAATGACTGCCGAGGCGTTATCATCCAGGCGGAACGGGATCTTGCTGGCGAGATTATTGGGCGTCAGGGGCGTATTGTTCGTGCTGGCGACGATAAAACCGAGATCAGGATTATCAGAAACCAGCGCGTTCCCGGACACTTTTTCCGTTTCCACTCGCATTGTCAGGTAGGCGTTGGCCTCCACGTTAGTGCATTTTATGGCAATGGTCTGGGTTTTAGGCGAGACGTTCTGCGGGCGATTTCCCGCCCCGGCCTGGCTAAACAGCGAGGCGCCAATATCACCAAAATCGAATTCCACCACCTTCCCGGCGTTAATGGCGCAGCTTTGCGGCACCTGAATGGTTCCGCTGTAGCTGATGGTATACACCGGGGTCGTCAGCGGGTCCGATGAGGTGGTCGTAACATAGACCCGGAACATCGTCTGACGCGGGATCTCCACCATATTGATAAACCGCCGCGTCACCTTCAGGCGAAACACCAGATTCGAGTCTTTCACCCCGAAAGGTTTATTTTTAGAGACGTTCGGGTGACTTCCCATCTGAATAAAATTCTGCGGCGGGTAAAACACGCCAGAGTAGCTGTCGGTGATCTTCATCGCGCCATCCAGATACTCATTCAGCTTCAGATATTTGTAGCCATCGATGGTGCTGGTGATTGGGAAATCGGTCACGTAGCTGCGCTTGGTGGTGTTGCCCGATGTCCCTTTCGGGCAGACCGCGTTGACCCCCACCCACTGGGATTTCTCCGCAAGCGTGACAATCTGCCCAATCTGGTTATTGGAACTATTAAACTTATCCGTCAGATCGTAATAGATATCCGTCGGCACACCGTTTTCGTTAGCACAGACCGTGGCCAGCGCCTGCGTGACAGGAAGCATTACCAGCAGCGCGGCCATCAGGTATCGACTCTTAATCACAGCGAATCTCCTTCATCGTGATTGCCTGTTGCAGGCTCTTTTCAGGCAGGACGTACGGCGCGTGGCACTGGGCGCTGGCGCCGTTGCCCCACTGAATCAGCAGCTCGCCTTTAAGCGGCAGCCCGCTGAGGTAAATTTGCCCGTCATCGCCCACCATGCTGGTGACGCCGCTTCCGGTTTCGCGCACAACGGCACCGAAAGGCACCGGCTGATTGCCGCGCATGACGGTCAGCAGCGCACGAACGCCAATGCGCGTATCAAAGCTGGCACGCACCAGCGCACCGTTGGTCGGCACCACGCTGCTGACGTTGTTTTCGATATCGGTACTGTTGTTCATGGTATTGGTATCCAGCGCCACGCGGTTGTAGCGATAGACCGTGGCGTAAGGCATCACGGCGTAACCCCGCCAGTCGGTTTTCACCCCGGTCTGGTTTTCGACATTTACCCCGGACGCGCCCGGCGCTTTGATCAGCACGTTGGTATCCCCGAGCGGCTGGCTGAAGGTCACACCGTCGGCATGGCCCACCACGCCGCCTGACATTTGCCAGTTCAGATCGTGCTGGTCGCGGGAATAGTTGTATCCGGCCCCGAAGGTGCCATAGGTGGCCTGCCAGTTTGCGCTGGCGCTGCCGCTTGCACCGTTGGTGCTGGTGTGTCCCTGACTCACGCTGTAGTTCAGGTTTCGATCTTCCAGCAAGGTGCCGCTGACGCCGGTCTGCCAGGTGGTATCTCCGCTGCTGTTGCGGCTGGCGGAGGCCGTGGCGTAGGCACGATCGAAGGCGCTGTCACGGCGATAACCGTGACGGGTAAACAGGCTGAACGGAACCGACACGTTGAACGAGGCCAGCTTGTCTGTGCCATCAATGCCCACCGCCTGATTCCACGACCAGGAGACGGAATAGCTCACGCCCCGCCAGCCGCCGGCATAACCCAGCTGATACCAGACGCTGGAATCGCTGGTCCCCCAGTAAGTTTGCTCGCTGCCCGACACATAGAGCGACCCGTAATCCCCCAGCGACTGGGAAATGTTCACCTGGAAGCGCCCTTTTTTGTTCCACGTCAGATTGTGATAACTCACCACATCCGACACGCCGTTCTCGTCCTTGCTGTCGCTGTACTGGTAACCTTCCATGGCTTTCCACGCCACGTCATCCAGGGTGTAGAACCCTTTGGTGGAATAGCGATAGCCAAGCAGCTGGAAGTTAGTCCCGAAGCCGTTCAAGGATTTGGCGTACAGGAAGCGTAAAGATTGCCCTTCGTGACGACTGTCGTCAGCCAGCTGGCTGCGCGCCTGGGTGACATCGAGCGAAATCGCCCCCCAGTCGCCAAAGTTTTTCCCCGCACCGAGCGCGATGGCGCTGTAGCGCGAGGCGAGCTGGGTGCCGCCATACAGGGTGTAACCGTTGCTCAGGCCCGCAATCAGCGTACCCTGGGTGAAGAACGGCGTGTCCTGATCGTCGTTGCCGCTGCGGTAATCCCCCGCCACCAGATCGTATTTCATGCGGCCTTCACGCTGTAAGAGCGGCACCGTGGAGTACGGGACCGTATAGCGCTGCGGGTTGCCGTCTTTCTCTTCAACCGTGACCTCAAGGTCGCCGCTCGACGACGTCGGGTTCAGATCGCTGATGGCAAATGCCCCGGCCTGCACGTAGCTCTGATAGATGACATACCCGTTCTGGCGGATCACCACTTTCGCCGGGGTGCGGGCGATACCGCGCACGGTCGGCGCGTAGCCCTGCATGCTGTCCGGGTACATGCTGTCAGAGGAGTACATGCGCAGACCGCGGAAACCGAGGCTGTCGAACACGTCATTGCCGGTGTTGCTGTCCCCGGCCACCAGCTCGCTTTTCAGGGGAATGATCGTCCGCTGGGCGGATGTGCTGATGTTCTGCCACTCGCGATGGCTTTCCCCGTTGCTCTCGGTATAGCGCCACGCCCCGTTGTTACGCAGCCGCCACGGGCCATAGTTCAGTCCGCTTTGTAGATTCAGGTAGTAGCTGTTGTCGGCGTCATTGCCTTTGTTGCCGCTGAAGCTGTAGTTCAGCAGCAGCGCCGGTATGCCTTCGTCCCACTGATCCGGCGGAATATAGCCACGTGCGCTGTTCTGCATTGCCACCTGCGGCAGGCTGACGTTCAGGCGCAGCGAGGCAAAATTGAAGCCAATCTCCGAGCCGGGGATCGCCGTCGCCAGCGGAACGCAGGTTTCGCCGGTCACGTTAAGCAGTTCAGGGAAGGCAGTGATGTTGACGCCAAAGCGGTCCAGCATCGCGCGCGTGATGCACGGCGACAGCCCGCCCGCGACCGGAGGCGTATTTTCATCTCCGGCCTCAAAGCGGACATCCTGGGTACCGATAAATTCATCGTTACGCCAGATATCCACGCGATAGGTGCCAGGCGCCTGCTGATGCCCCTGCTCAAAGCGCGACAGATCCGCCACGCCCGCCGTGTCATCAGACAAAAACGCGGGGTTAAAATAGTTCTCAGACCAGGCTATCCCCGGGCAGAGCACCGCCATTATGGCCAGCACACACGGGCGGTAACGCCATCGTGAAGGATTCATCACTGTGACTCTGCTCAAAGACTGACGCGACGCGCGGGAGTGATCGCGCCGTAATCATTCACGCTCTGCCAGGAGAGCGTGCCGCTGGCCCCGTCAGGTAGCGCCTGCTGGGCTGAATTCTTCGGCGCAATCATGATATTTTCCAGCTTCTTCCCGCCGAGTTGCAGGTTCACCAGCGTGACGTAATAGGGTGAAGCATTGCTGACTTTCAGGTGATTGCCCGCGCGTTCAAAGCGCAGCTGCGAAAGCGCCTCTTCCGGTGGCATCGCCAGATTTTTTGGTCGCACAAACAGTTTGATACGCGACAGAATCGCCAGCTGCAGAACGTTTTTTCCTTCCAGGTTGGCTTTGTTCACCGAAGGAATGGCCTTCACGTTCATGTAAAACAGGGATTCGCGGTCCGTTGGCAGCGGCGGCCCCGCATAGATAATGCGCAGCGTGTTCTCGCTGTCGGGTTCGCTGACAAACAGCGGCGGTGTGACCGCAAAGGTTTTTTCTTTCTGCCCGCGATCGTTTTCAATCCACGCGTTAATTAAATAGCGCTCTTGTTTATTGCTGTTCGTGATCGCGAGCGATGTCTGTTTCGCATCGGCCGGATAAATCACGCGCGTCGCCCCCAGAGCAATCCCACCGGATGCCTGAACGGGCAGAGAAATCATCATCAAAATAAGCGAAAAGATCAGTCCTGGTTTTATTAGGGAGTTCATCACAACAATACCTTTACTATTAAGTTCGCAGGCGTGTACGACGTTATGGATAAATCAACGTAAACCAGACATCCGACTGAATATTGCCCGGCACAAGGTGTTCTGAAATAGCCCGATAGCGCGCACTGAAATGAAAGTTCAGCTCGGGCGTGTCGATCGGCAGCATATTATTGGCGGTGGCGTTGGGAATAATCTGTCGCTTCTGCGAATCAAAAAGTGCCAGCCCAATCCCGCTACTGACGCGGCTGTTGCCGGGACGGGATGTTGCCAGAAAAACCTGCGGATCTTCAGCGGGCGTGATGCCCTGAAACATCATCCCGACCGTGCGGGAAACATCCACACTGCAATCCACCAGACGCAGGGTAAAAGGCACATCCACCGTCGAAAAACTGCCCACACCGTGAAAGGCGTTGGTGCGATACTGCCCCATCTCCACGCGCAGGCTTTGACTCTCGGGCGCCACGGCGCAACCGCCGTTGACCAGCTCACCTTTGAGATGTACGCGTCCGCCATCCACCACCACGCGGTGCGCCATCACAGGCTGTACGGCAGTAATCGTCAGCAGAAACAGAAGCCCAATTCTGGTCATCCTTAGCCCTCGATGTGGATCAAACTGGCCTCTTCCCTGAGGCCCGGTCTTCCCTGAAAAGCCGATTATTCGTATTTCAAGACGAAAGTGGCGTCCGCGTTCGCCTGACCAGGCTCAGTGGTTGCCGCAGTCGATTTGTAGCGTGCGGTGAAGTTCAGGGTGTTGGTCCCTGCGATCAGCGTTTTCGCTGCGGAGAAGGTTGCACCGTCTGGTGTCAGGGTGCTGGACGCGCTATCCAGGATCTCGATACCAACACCTTTAGCCGTGTTGTCGTTATCGCCTGCGGTTACAGCCAGCAGGGTTTTATCGGTCGCATCAATCTGGCCGGTGAAGGCAACAGCAGCGGTGGCAGCCACTTCTGGATCGCAATCATTCAGTTCAATGTTGAACGGAATATTAGAAGTGGTATCGCCCACTTTCGTGAATTTAGCGGTACGATATTGACCCAGAGTCACGATCTGATCCGCAGATTCAGTATTTACTGCGCATGCCGCATTAACTAATTCACCTTTAAAGTGAACGGTACCGCCATTGACGGAAACGGGATCTGCTGCATGAGCTGCACCCGCAACCAATACCAGCGAAGCAATGACGGAAGAAGCAATATTGCTAAGTTTCATATCTGTTCCTTTGGAATGTAAAAAGCCCTTCCCGGGTTAATTCGGGAATAAAAAACACATTCAATTGCGTAATTGAAAGTTTATTTTGGAAGCAACAAAGTAGCCCACGGACAAATATTAAAACAGGTCAAAACACTGCGATAATTCCAGGCTACATCCTAATTTCCCTTAGGAAAAGACCATTCAATGAGCAGGGTTTAGGGCCTGATTGTGGAAATCTCTCAATGGGTGACTGACAGCGGGCCTCGCTTCTGACAAAATATAGGCAATCCCCCTTTCAAACGTTACAGACGGAATCCTCTCTCTGATGGCAGCAAAGATTATTGACGGTAAAACGATTGCGCAGCAGGTGCGCTCTGAGGTCGCGGAAAAAGTGAAGGCGCGTACAGCGGCCGGAAAACGCGCTCCAGGGTTAGCCGTTGTGCTGGTTGGCAGCAACCCGGCATCGCAAATTTATGTCGGCAGTAAACGTAAAGCATGTGAAGAGGTGGGCTTCGTCTCCCGTTCCTACGATCTGCCGGAAACCACCAGCGAAGCAGAACTGCTTGAGCTGATTGACACCCTGAATGCCGACGACGCGATCGACGGTATTCTGGTGCAGTTGCCGCTGCCTGCGGGCATCGACAACGTGAAGGTGCTGGAGCGTATCGCACCGGATAAAGACGTAGACGGTTTCCATCCGTATAACGTTGGACGTCTGTGCCAGCGCGCACCGCGTCTGCGTCCGTGTACGCCGCGCGGTATTGTGACGCTGCTGGAGCGCTACAACATCGACACCTACGGTCTGAACGCCGTGGTGATTGGCGCATCCAACATCGTTGGCCGCCCG
>Ga0207696_1000743_pt1 | contig 21773 bp, 18 predicted proteins | sample KBSS54metaG_FD_184403 | JGI IMG/M metagenome (GOLD analysis project Ga0207696, IMG submission 184403) | Switchgrass rhizosphere microbial communities from Kellogg Biological Station, Michigan, USA - KBS S5-4 metaG (SPAdes) (version 2) | ecosystem: Host-associated > Plants > Roots > Rhizosphere >...
CGCTCATCGGGTATGAACTTCGCCTTCAATCTGTTCTTCATCAAATTAGCCTGGGCGGCCAGTGCTGGAATCATCAGCCTGGTGTTTATTTTCGTGGCGTATCAGCCTGGCCCTGAACACCAAACGGCGGCGTCGCTCTCCGGCATTACGGCGCTGGAAACCCTGCTGCCAGCCGTATTCCATTTGTTACTGGCTCTGGCTATTCGCCGTTGCCGCCTGAATAACCCGATGATGGCGCAGATTTCCACTGACTTACGTCAGCGCCATGTCCAGACCGCCTGAGGAGTTGTTATGAATCAGCCCGATGTATTACAGGAAGTTGACCTGCACAAACTGAAAGTGACCGATGCGTTTTTGGGCCAGTACCAACGGCTGGTGCGCGATGTGGTGATCCCCTATCAATGGGATGCGTTGAACGACCGCATTACCGAAGCTGACCCAAGCCACGCCATCGAAAACTTTGAGATAGCTGCAGGGCGCAAAGACGGCGAGTTTTACGGCATGGTTTTCCAGGACAGCGACGTGGCGAAATGGCTGGAAGCGGTGGCGTGGTCGCTGTGCCAGAAGCCCGATGCCGAACTTGAAAAAACCGCCGATGAAGTGATCGAACTGATCGAGGCAGCGCAGTGCGAAGACGGTTATCTGAATACTTATTTCACGGTGAAAGAACCGACGCTGCGCTGGACGAATCTCGCCGAATGCCATGAGCTTTACTGCGCCGGGCACATGATTGAAGCGGGTGTCGCGTTCTTCCAGGCAACCGGTAAGCGCCGTTTACTGGAGGTGGTTTGCCGCCTGGCTGACCATATCGACTGCGTGTTTGGCCCCGGCGTTAACCAGCTACACGGTTACCCCGGTCACCCGGAAATCGAACTGGCGCTGATGCGTTTGTATGAAGTGACCGACAATCCGCGCTATTTAAATCTGGTGAATTACTTTGTTGAAGAACGTGGCGCACAGCCGCATTTCTACGACATCGAATATGAAAAACGTGGGCGTACTTCGCACTGGAATATTCACGGCCCGGCGTGGATGGTGAAAGACAAAGCCTACAGCCAGGCACATGAACCGCTGGCCTTGCAGCAAACGGCGATTGGCCACGCGGTGCGGTTTGTCTACCTGATGGCGGGAGTAGCGCACCTGGCGCGGCTGCATAAAGACGAAGAAAAACGCCAGACCTGCCTGCGTTTGTGGGACAACATGGTGCAGCGCCAGATGTACATTACCGGCGGCATTGGCTCACAAAGCAGCGGCGAAGCGTTCAGCTCGGATTACGATTTACCAAACGACACGGTGTACGCCGAAAGCTGCGCGTCCATCGGCCTGATGATGTACGCCCGCCGCATGTTGCAGATGGAAGCTGACAGCCGCTTTGCCGACGTGATGGAACGCGCGCTGTATAACACGGTGCTGGGTGGAATGGCGCTGGATGGCAAACACTTCTTCTATGTGAATCCGCTGGAAGTGCACCCGAAAACCCTGGCGTTCAACCATATTTACGACCACGTAAAACCGGTTCGCCAGCGCTGGTTTGGTTGCGCCTGTTGCCCGCCGAACATCGCCCGCGTGCTGACTTCGCTCGGCCATTACATTTACACCCCGCAACCGGAGGCGCTCTACGTTCATTTATACGTCGGCAATGAGATGGACGTTCCAGTGGGTAACAAATCTCTGGGGCTGAAAATCAGTGGCGATTATCCATGGCATGAGCAGGTGGAAATCGCGGTGACTTCACCTCAACCCGTGCAACACACCATTGCACTGCGTATGCCGGACTGGTGCTCACAGCCGTCTGTGATGCTTAACGGTGAAGCTTGTCAGGGTGAAATTCGTAAAGGTTATTTGCACATCACGCGTATCTGGCAAGAGGGCGATCGCATCGCCATGACGTTAGCGATGCCAGTGCGCCGGGTGTATGGCAACCCGCTGTTGCGCCATGTCGCCGGGAAAGTCGCGGTGCAACGTGGTCCACTGGTCTACTGCCTTGAAGAGGCCGATAACGGTGCAGAGCTACACAACTTATGGTTGCCGAAAGACAGCACATTTAACCTGATTCAGGGCAAAGGCATTTTCGCCCACAAAGTGCTGATTCAGGCCGATGGCCTGTGCATGGCAAGCAAACAGGCTGAACAGCAGGCGCTGTATCACTACGACAAATCTCCAGTGACCGCGGAGCCAAAAAAACTGACCTTTATTCCGTGGTTTAGTTGGGCAAACCGCGGGGAAGGGGAAATGCGTATTTGGGTTAATGGCGAGTGATGAGACTTTTGTAAGGTGGATTAGCGTAAGCGACATCCACCAAAATCTTGTTATCTACTTCTGCTTCGCCAACCATACCGCTCCGAGCATTCCTGCTTTATTACCGAGTTTGCAGGGGCGAATCGGGACTTTCAGTACATCCCAAAATTTAAAGCCTTCGAGGTGGCGCTCCAGCATCGGATACAGCATTGGCTGGGTGCTGACGCCGCCACCAAGCAAAATGGCTTGTGGATCAAACAGCGATACCACGCTGTAAATGCCGCGCGCCAGGTATTTCACCCAGTTGTCGATAACGCCCTGAATATGCAGATCTGTTTCGGCACGGGCAAAAATATCTCGGCCGTTGATTTTCTCTTCGGCGGGGATGTTCATCTCACGCCGACACGCTTCCATCAGCCCTTTCGCCGAGGCAAGCTGGTGCATATCTTCGCCGTATTTGCCCACCGGCAGTACGCCAAATTCGCCCGCCCTGAAATGGGAGCCACGCATTAATTTGCGGTTGACGATAATGCCGCCGCCGATACCAGTACCAATCGTGATGCAGACCAGCGAGTCATATTCATTGCCCGCGCCCAGCCACATCTCACCGAGAGCTGCACAGTTGGCGTCATTTTCAACGGTGATCGGAAGGTCGGTCAGCGCACCGAAAATCTCCAGTAGGTTGCTGCCATCAAGAAACTCTAGCGCGCCCGCCTTAGGGACATTCCCGGTGTGTGGGTTGATGTATCCGGGGAAGCTGATAGCAATCCCGGCAATTTCATTATGCTGCCGATAACCTGCCACCACACTTTGCCAGGCATCCAGAAACAGCTGCTTGTCGTAGTGGGTGTCATATTCTTCGGCAATCAGCACCTCGCCATCTTCAGTGAACAAACCGTGCTTAACATGAGTACCGCCTACGTCGAAGCCTATAAAGAGGCGCATGAGCAATCCTTGTTGGAAAGGCAAAATTTAAGTATGTATCAAAACCAATAGCCTGCAGGTTGAATACTCCTAATCATTCGATGACTAATCCGTGACCTGTGTCGTAAAGCCTCTAAACACTGGCGAAGAAATCACCACTGCCGACTACGCTTGAGAGTGCAAACGACAAGGAGATACCGATGACAAATAATCCTCCCGATAGCCGAATTATCCCCGGCGAGTATGGTTTCCCACTCAAACTTAAACCGCGTTATGACAACTTTATTGGCGGCCAATGGGTGCCGCCAGTCGACGGCAAATACTACGAAAATCTTACCCCAGTGACCGGCCAGCCGCTGTGCGAGATAGCCAGTTCCAGTAAAGGCGATATCGATTTAGCGCTGGATGCCGCACATGACGCAAAAGCCGGTTGGGGCAGTATGTCTGTTCAGGACCGCGCCAATATCCTGTTCAAAATTGCTGACCGTATGGAACAGAACATTGAACTGCTCGCGGCGGCAGAAACCTGGGATAACGGTAAACCGATCCGTGAAACCAGTGGCGCTGACGTGCCTTTGGCGATCGACCATTTCCGCTATTTTGCTTCCTGCATCCGCGCACAAGAAGGCGGGATCAGTGAAGTTGACGGCGATACTGTGGCGTATCATTTCCACGAACCGCTTGGTGTGGTCGCGCAGATTATTCCGTGGAACTTCCCGTTGCTGATGGCGAGCTGGAAAATGGCTCCGGCACTGGCGGCAGGTAACTGCGTCGTGTTGAAGCCAGCGCGTCTGACGCCGCTGTCAGTTTTGTTGCTGATGGAGCTGGTGGGCGATTTACTGCCGCAGGGTGTTATCAACGTGGTGAATGGCGCTGGAGGTGAAATCGGTGAATATTTGGCGACCTCAAAACGTATCGCCAAAGTGGCATTTACCGGCTCGACGGAAGTCGGACAGCAGATCATGCAGTATGCGACGCAGAATATTATTCCGGTAACGCTGGAGTTGGGCGGCAAATCCCCGAACATCTTCTTTGCCGACGTGATGGATGAAGAAGACGCCTTCTTCGACAAAGCACTGGAAGGTTTCGCGCTGTTTGCTTTCAACCAGGGCGAAGTCTGTACCTGCCCGAGCCGTGCGCTGGTGCAGGAATCCATCTACGAACGCTTTATGGAACGCGCCATTCGCCGCGTTGAGTCTATCCGTAGCGGCAACCCGCTGGACTCGCGGACACAAATGGGGGCGCAGGTTTCACAAGGGCAGATGGAAACCATCCTCAACTACATTGATATCGGTAAGAAAGAGGGCGCGGATGTGCTCACTGGCGGGCGTCGTAAAGCACTGGAAGGCGACCTGAAAGCCGGTTACTACCTCGAGCCGACGATTTTGTTTGGTAAAAACAACATGCGTGTTTTCCAGGAAGAGATCTTCGGCCCGGTACTCGCTGTGACAACCTTCAAAACCATGGAAGAGGCGCTGGAACTGGCGAACGACACTGAATACGGCCTCGGCGCAGGTGTCTGGAGCCGTAACGGCAATCTGGCTTACAAAATGGGCCGTGGCATTCAGGCTGGGCGCGTGTGGACGAACTGTTATCACGCTTATCCGGCACATGCCGCGTTTGGGGGTTATAAGCAATCTGGCATCGGGCGCGAAACCCATAAAATGATGCTGGAGCATTATCAGCAGACTAAATGTTTGCTGGTGAGTTATTCCGATAAGCCGTTAGGGTTGTTCTGATAGGCGGGAAATAGGGTAGGGCGAAGGGGATTGGTTTTGCTCCTTCACCCTACAAACTGCTCTTACGATAATCTGTGCAAAATTAATCGTATAAACAGGCTGTATTTTTTAAAACATCGGCATGGTTATAGATTTCATCCAGCGAAGAAATTGGATGGCGTGTTTCAATTTTATCCGCGTCAAATATACCAAGATATTTTTGGCTACGATTAAAGTGCAAGCGACATATTGGCTTGCGATTATTATCATCAAGCAATATTCCAAAATAGCTTTTTGTGTCTCGCTGGCTTATTCGACCTGCATCTACCACCGTACGCACAATGGCTTTTACAATGTGGTAGCCCTCGAGTTCATCCAGGGTGGTCTGGATTTCATTTTCGTCGGTCGCTTCTGTCTCTCCCGTTTCTGAGCCTTGCGTGCTTTCTGAAGCAATAACAGGGATCTGTACACCGCTCATAGCCGATTTTAATCTTTCGTTTATTTGATCATTCAGAAATTGGCTGGCTGCTTTTCTGGTTAATTCTGTAAATGACTCTCGAACCTTTTGAGTAATGATTCCGTCATAGACTCTCGATGCAAAGAATTTTACAAAATCTTCATCGGGGGATGAAAACTGCAAACTAATCAGTTTCTTAATTTGGCTAACGTACTTCAGTTCACCTGCGGCATTAATAATCGACTCAACGTCAAATGCTGATTTTGTCAGTTTCCGTAATTCCGGAAGCACGTACTCATCAATATCGAGCAAATCAAATTCCAGGAAGGGTTTTTCATCCATCTTATTAGGAGAGTCAAGGTCGGTGAAGAATTTATAAACCTGTCCATTTGTCAGAATTGAAATGCGTGCATTTGTAACATGAAAATATCGGAATAGCTGAGAGGCATGGTTTAGATTTAGTGCATCACCAATTTTCTTACATTCAATCAGGATTTGTACTTCACCATTTTTAAAAATGGCATAATCGATTTTTTCGCCCTTTTTGGTTCCAACATCACAGATGAATTCTGGAACAACCTCTGTTGGATCAAAGACATCGTAACCTAATACGTTATGGATAAATGGCATGACAAACGCGGTTTTCGTTGCTTCTTCAGTTTGAATTGCAGTTGCTTGCTGTTTTATTTTTGCCGAAAGTGTGTTTAATTTTTCCATAAAATCCATGGCATAAACCTCGTCGGTGGGAATATCCCAATACTCCTTTAAGTTGAGAGAAAAAAACTTGAAGTGCGTCAGAAAGAACAATGTGGTTAGGTAGTTAGGTGGGATTTTGCTGGATTTATCTCAGGTTTTACAACATGGCAGCATGCTTATGATTTCTTTTTCCGTCTCAAGATTTTCCAGGAGATTATTTAACGCATCACTAATCGCTGCTTTATTCACATTAGTGATGCGTTAACCGGGTTATGTCGTTATTTCTCAACCATAAACAACGCTTTATCGCGCAGTAAATGGTCGTTTCCACGGCGGCGGGTAAAACCAATGCGGTCGAAATATTCGAGAATTTGCACCGCAAGTTTACGCCCCACGCCCAGGCTGTCGCGGAAATCTGCCGCGCTGGTGGCACCTTGCGTTTGATCCAGTTCACGGATCAAATTGGCGAAAACCTGAATCCGATCGTTACGATAATAACGATCTTTTATGATCGCCGTGACCAGCCCAAGTTGGGCGGCAAAGCGCAATAGCTGGCGCATTGCTTGTTCGTCTTGCTGAGTTTCCCGCGCTAAATCGCGTACCCACCATGGCTCATCACCAAATAACGCATCAACTTTTTGCCACACTGCCAGTTGTTCTGCAGAAAAACCCGGTTTGTGATCGGGCAGGTGCAGCCAGCCCTGGCGGCTAGCCAACAATCCTTCCTGACGCATTTTTTCTATCAGCGCCAGAACCAATGGTTCATCTTCACTCGGTAGTGCCATGCGGCGCAGGCGCTCGCGACCAGGGCCGGGTTGGTCATCATGCTGTTGATGATAACGTTCGAGAGTGTCGAGCAGTTTTTGTTTCCAGCGGGCGGCCATTTCATCGCTGAGCAAGCTGTTACCCGCGCGCAAAAAGTCGGGATGGGTCAGTAATTCCTGCAATCCCTGGGTCGTCAGTTGCCGTGCCCAGGCGAAGTCAGTTAGCGTGACGGCGCTGCGCTGCAAATGAATATCGAGCGTCTGGCGGTCAGTTTCCGCATGTTTAAGTTGCTGTAACCACGCCAAAAATGCGGGCTGACGTTTACCACGGCGTGGTGCATGCAGCAGTATTGCGCGCGCACCTGCAAGCGTAACCCGAGCACTAATATCACGCAGTACCAGACGGTCGTTTTCGGCAAGCCACAGCGGGACATCTAAAACCAGTTCGGCAAGGTCATCTTCCAGTAGCGATATACGTCCGGTGACGTGGCTGGCAGCGTGGTGAATATGCAGCGGTTGCCATTGTTGTAGTGGGGCGTGGCTTTGCAACTGAACAATCACCCGCTCTACCGGTTGCAGGGGTTTTTCAGCCAGTAACCAGTCGCCGCGTTTGATATCGAGCTTTTCCGCATCGCCGCTGATATTGAGCGCGATACGCTGCCCGGCACAGGCGGTGTCAGTTTTGCTGTTTTGCGCATGCAGCCCGCGCACGCGCATCGGTTTATCGGCACCTGTTAGCCACAATGAATCGCCCACCTTCACTTCGCCACTTAACGCCGTGCCGGTCACTACCAGGCCAGAACCTTTCACGGTAAAAGCGCGGTCAATGGCGAGGCGGAAGCGGTGCTGACGCGGATGTGCACGTTCGGGCAATGAAAGGAGGTGCGCACGTAGTTCGTCAATTCCGCTACCACTGGTGGCAGCGGTGACAAATAAAGTGGCATCTTGCCAGCCAAATTCACTGAGTGTTGCTAGTACGGCTTCGCGCACTTCATCAATACGCGATTCACTCACGCGGTCGGCTTTGGTTAAGGCGACAGTGAGCGACGGTTTCCCGGTTAATTGCAGGATGGCCAGATGCTCGCGTGTTTGCGCCATCACTCCGTCATCGCATGCCACCACTAACAGCGCGTGATCGATGCCACCCACGCCCGCCAGCATATTGGCGAGGAATTTTTCATGTCCTGGCACATCAATAAAACCAGGAATGCGGCCATCGGGTTGCGGCCAGTAGGCGTAACCGAGGTCGATAGTCATGCCGCGTTTTTTTTCCTCTGGCAGACGGTCAGCATTCACGCCAGTTATGGCTTGCAGCAGGGTGGTTTTGCCGTGGTCAACGTGACCGGCGGTGGCAATAATCATCGGTTCAGGCTCTCCATGAAACCAGCTTCATCTTCCAGGCAGCGTAAATCCAGCCATAAACGCCCATCGTTGATGCGGCCAATAATCGGTGTGGATGAATCGCGCAGGTTCTCTACCAGCGTGTTTAGCGTGGTGCCGCGGCCATCTTTTGGTGTGAAAGTCAGCGCTGAGCTGGGTAAGCGGTCAACCGGTAGCGATCCGCTGCCAATTTGCGATAAGCAAGGCTCGACGCAAACAGTAAACTGCTCGCCATATTTACCCTCAAAAGCAGGCAACAGACGCTGTGCAAGGTCTGTGATTTCACTGGCATCACGCGTTAACAGGCGTAACGTCGGCAATCTTTCAACCAGCGTTTCTGGATGTTGATACAGACGTAATGTGGCTTCCAGTGCCGCAAGTGTCATTTTATCGGCGCGCAACGCGCGTTTGAGAGGATGTTGCTGAATACGGGCAATCAGCTCTTTTTTACCCACGATAATGCCCGCTTGAGGACCACCAAGCAGTTTGTCACCGGAGAAACTCACCAGGCTTACGCCTGCGGCAATTAGCTGTTGCGGCATCGGTTCTTCCGGCAAACCCCACTGGCTGAGATCAACCAGCGAGCCGCTACCGAGGTCAGTCACAACAGGAATGTTCAGTTCGTTGCCTAGCTCGACAAGCTCGGCTTCGTCGACTGCTTTAGTAAAGCCCGCAATTTGGTAGTTACTGGTGTGGACTTTCATCAGTAACGCGGTGTTTTCACCGGCGGCCTGACGGTAGTCTTTCAAATGTGTGCGGTTGGTGGTGCCGACTTCGACCAGCTGGCAGCCTGCCTGGCGCATCACATCCGGGATACGGAATGCTCCACCGATTTCCACCAGTTCACCACGAGATACCACGACTTCTTCGCCACTGGCGCAGGCCGCCAGCATCAACAGCACCGCCGCCGCGTTGTTATTGACGATGCAGGCATCTTCCGCACCGGTCAGCTCGCAAAGCAGGGATGCCAGCGCTTTATCGCGATGCCCACGTTCCGCGCCGTCTAAGTCATATTCCAGCGTGACGGGAGTGCGCATCACTTGTGTCACAGCTTCAATTGCCGCTTCAGACTGCAATGCACGGCCAAGATTGGTATGCAGTACCGTGCCCGTCAGGTTAAACACCGGCTGCAATGCGCTGCGCAGGCCCGATTCAAGACGTGCCTGCACTTGTGCTGCCCAATCGTCATTCCAGTCAGGCAGTTGTTCCTGAGTGCGGATATGCTCGCGCGCGGTTTCCAGCATCGTGCGTAAGGTATTAACCACCTGAGAGTGGCCAAAATTGCGCAGTACCTCGCAAAATGAGGCATCACGTAACAGTTTGTCGATGGCAGGAAGTTGGCTGTACAAGGTGCGATGGGTAGTCATAACAAGCCGCAGAGTGGTGAAATTTCGCATTAGTTTACAGGGGGAGTTGGCCCCCTGTCATGGCGGGAGATCATGCTGTTGGCGGTTCTGTCCTGGCAAAACTTTCCCGTTCGAAAAGTTTCTCGACCAGTTTAACCAGGTGTGGCCGCTCTACACACCAGCCTGGGGAAACGCGGCGGAAATTGAGATATCCCACTGCACATGCCACCGCAATGGTTGCCACACACAGGTTTTCGGCATTCAGTTTTTTATCTGCGGCGTATTGTTCGAGCAGCGTCAGGCCACGGCTAATTTTTTCCCGTTGGCGGAGCAGTTCGACTTCAGATTGCTGTTCGATTGGGCGCTGGCGTTCGCGTACTGAAACCAGAGCGGCATCCATGATGCCATCGGCAAGGGCCTCCATTTGGCGCATTTGTAATGCGGCTTGAGGCTCACGCGGGATAAGAGTTGGGGCAATATTCAACAGCTCGAGGTATTCCGCAATCACCGGGGAGTCGAACCAGTATTCGCCCTCGTCGGTGACCAGCGCAGGCACTTTGCCCAGCGGATTGTAATGGGGCGTGGTGCTTTCGGATGTCCACGGGTTGTCGTTTACGAATTCAAAAGTGATGCCTTTTTCCAGCAGTATCACCGATATTTTGCGCACATACGGGCTGGTGTAATTACCGATAAGTTTCATTACATCGTCCATTTTTAATCGACAAACGGTAAGTATGGATCAGGATGCATGAAAAAGTAGTGAAGAGTCGCCTGCCGCTGCGCTGTAATTTTATAACAAAATGAAATGAACGCTTTCGCGATGACTGCCCTGGAGAGCAGTAGGAAAATTTCGATGAAGATATTTTGTGATTAATGTCACATATAAATAACAAAGTGATAATCGAGAAATGTGATTTTAATCACACATGCGGGTCAATTCAGCGCAAAAAATAGCTGCTGTGTTTTTTTTACACATCAATTATGTGATCAAGATCTCCTGATCATGCTTCGTTACACCCAGTGATGAGTGATCTATATCACATAAAATCCCGTGTACTGGACAGCTTAACGATTCAGTGCCAGATTCGCCTCACTTAGAGCATCTGGCAGCACTGCTTGCCACCACATTAACAATAAACCTCGGGCTGCTTTTTCAGCACGTGAACACAATAAGGGGTGTGCGTATGTCATCCGATATCAAGATCAGAGTGCAAAGCTTTGGTCGTTTCCTGAGTAACATGGTAATGCCAAACATCGGCGCATTTATCGCCTGGGGTATTATCACGGCGTTATTTATTCCAACTGGTTGGTTGCCAAGCGAGACACTGGCGAAACTGGTTGGCCCGATGATTACTTACCTGCTGCCGTTGCTCATCGGTTTTACCGGTGGTCGCTTAATCGGTGGCGACCGTGGTGGTGTGGTCGGTGCGATCACCACTATGGGTGTTATCGTCGGTGCGGATATGCCGATGTTCCTCGGTGCGATGATTGCCGGTCCTCTGGGTGGTTGGGCAATTAAACATTTTGACGCATGGGTTGATGGCAAGATCAAATCCGGCTTTGAAATGCTGGTGAACAACTTCTCCGCTGGCATCATCGGTATGATTCTGGCGATTCTGGCGTTCATGGGTATCGGCCCTGCGGTTGAAGTCCTGTCCAAAATTCTGGCGGCGGGCGTTAACTTCATGGTTGTCCATGACATGCTGCCGCTGGCGTCTATCTTCGTAGAACCTGCGAAAATCCTGTTCCTGAACAACGCAATCAACCACGGTATCTTCTCGCCGCTGGGTATTCAGCAGTCCCACGAGCTGGGCAAATCAATCTTCTTCCTGATTGAAGCAAACCCAGGCCCTGGTATGGGCGTGCTGATGGCGTACATGTTCTTCGGTCGCGGTAATGCTAAGCAGTCTGCGGGCGGCGCGGCAATCATCCACTTCCTGGGCGGTATCCACGAAATTTACTTCCCATATGTGCTGATGAACCCACGTCTGATCCTCGCCGTTATTCTCGGCGGTATGACTGGCGTGTTTACGCTGACTATTCTGAACGGCGGCCTGGTTTCTCCGGCATCTCCGGGTTCAATACTCGCGATTCTGGCGATGACGCCAAAAGGTGCTTACTTCGCTAACATCGCGGCAATCGTTGCGGCAACAGCCGTGTCCTTCGTGGTTTCTGCCATCTTGCTGAAAACAAGCAAGGTTAAAGAAGAAGACGACATCGAAGCAGCGGCTCGCCGTGTGGAAGAGATGAAAGCTGAATCCAAAGGTGGCGCTACGCCACTGGCGGTCGGTGCTGGTCTGTCTAACGACCTCAGCCACGTACGTAAAATCATCGTAGCGTGCGATGCAGGCATGGGTTCAAGTGCGATGGGTGCGGGTGTGCTGCGTAAGAAAGTCAGCGATGCGGGCCTGAAAAATATCTCCGTGACTAACTGTGCAATCAACAGTTTGCCGGATGACGTTGACCTGGTGATTACGCACCGTGACCTGACCGAACGTGCGATGCGCCAGGTTCCACAGGCACAGCATATTTCCCTGACTAACTTCCTCGACAGCAGCCTGTACTCCAACCTGACCGAGCGTCTGGTGGCCTCTCATAACCTGAGCGAGAAAGAAGTTAAGGTGATGAGCAGCCTGGAAGACAGCTTTGTGCCAAGCGAAGAAGGGTTGTTCCGCCTTGGTGCCGGTAACGTGTTCCTTGGCCTGACTGCGACAACCAAAGAAGAAGCGATTCGCTTTGCCGGTGAGCAACTGGTGAACGGCGGTTACGTACAGCCTGAATATGTTGATGCGATGTTTGAACGCGAAAAACTGACCCCAACTTATCTGGGCGAAGGCATTGCCGTTCCACACGGTACGGTTGAAGCGAAAGACCGCGTCCTGAAAACCGGCGTTGTGTTCTGCCAGTATCCGCATGGTGTTCACTTCGGTGAAGAACCTGATGATATTGCCCGCCTGGTTATCGGTATTGCCGCTCGCAATAACGAACACATCCAGGTTATCACCAGCCTGACCAACGCGCTGGATGATGAGTCAGTGATTGAGCGCCTGGCTAACACCACCAGTGTTCAGGAAGTGCTCGACCTGCTGGCAGGTAAGAAGTAGCAGTGGTGGTGTGGGTGGCTCCGGTCGCCCTCACCCCGGCCCTCTCCCCCAGGAGAGGGTGAATACCGATCTAGTTCCCTCTCCCCAGGAGAGGGTGAATACCGATCTAGTCCCCTCTCCCTCAGGAGAGGGTGAATACCGATCTAGTTCCCTCTCCCTCAGGAGAGGGTGAACACCGATCTAGTCCCCTCTCCCTCAGGGAGAGGGTTAGGGTGAGGGTGGTCAGCACCGCATACCTCCTCACCCGAACCCTCTCGGGTGATTCAAATTTAAGAAGGTGAACGACATGAAAGCATTACATTTTGGCGCAGGTAATATCGGACGTGGCTTTATCGGCAAACTGCTGGCAGATGCCGGTATCCAACTGACCTTTGCGGACGTCAACCAAACCGTTCTTGATGCGCTGAACGCGCGCCATAGCTACCAGGTTCACGTGGTGGGCGAGCAAAAGCAAATCGATACCGTTTCTAATGTGAATGCCGTCAGCAGCATCGGTGACGAGGTCGTCACGCTGATTGCAGAAGTTGACCTGGTCACCACGGCTGTTGGACCAGTCGTGCTGGAACGTATCGCGCCAGCAGTGGCAAAAGGGCTGGTTCTGCGTCGCACCAATGGTAATGAAAAACCACTGAACATTATCGCTTGCGAGAATATGGTGCGTGGCACCAGCCAGCTTAAAGCGCATGTGATGAAGGCGCTTTCTGAGGATGATCAAGCCTGGGTTGAGCAGCATGTTGGCTTCGTGGATTCCGCGGTTGACCGCATCGTGCCTCCTTCTGAATCTGCCACTAACGATCCGCTTGAAGTCACAGTTGAAACATTCAGCGAATGGATTGTTGATAAAACTCAGTTCAAAGGTGACCTGCCAAACATTCCTGGCATGGAACTTACTGATAATCTGATGGCGTTTGTTGAGCGTAAACTCTTCACGCTGAATACCGGCCATGCTATAACCGCGTACCTTGGTCAGCTTGCGGGTCTCCAGACCATTCGCGATGCGATTCTCGATGAGAAAATCCGTGCGGTGGTGAAAGGCGCAATGGATGAAAGTGGTGCGGTGCTGATCAAGCGTTATGGCTTTGATGCAGACAAGCATGCGGCCTATATCCAGAAAATCCTCGGTCGTTTCGAAAACCCGTATCTGAAAGATGATGTGGAACGCGTTGGCCGCCAGCCACTGCGTAAATTAAGCGCGGGCGACCGACTGATTAAACCGTTATTGGGCACTATCGAATACGGTTTACCGCACCAATTCCTGGTTAAAGGTATTGCCGCGGCGATGCATTATCGCAGCGAGCAAGATCCACAAGCGCAGGAACTGGAACAGTTACTGGCAGAAAAAGGCCCACAAGCAGCGCTGGCTGAAATCTCTGGCCTTGATGCTAACAGCGATGTTGTTGCTGAAGCGGTGAATGCTTATAACGGCAAATAGTGATGCAAAGCGGGTGCAGTAGACGCTGCACCCAATAATACTTTTAGTGATGTAGGCAAAGATGGAAGAAACCCAGGCCTTTGAAAACCGTGTGCTTGAGCGTCTTAATGCCGGCAAAACCGTACGCAGCCTGCTGATTGCTGCTGTCGAGCTTCTCACCGAAGCGGTTAATATCCTGGTGATTCAGGTCTTCCGTAAAGACGACTATGCGGTGAAATATGCCGTTGAACCGTTGCTGGAAGGGGATGGCCCGTTAGGGGAGCTTTCTGTACGCCTCAAACTCATCTACGGCCTTGGCGTGCTTAATCGCGCGGAGTACGAAGATTGCGAGCTGCTGATGGCGCTGCGTGAGGAACTTAATCACGACGGTAACGACTACAAATTTACCGACGATGAAATGCTTGGCCCGTTTGGTGAATTGCATTGTGTTTCCGCTCTGCCTCCGACGCCAAAGTTTGTGGATGGCAGCGATCCTGAGCTGATTGCCATGCAGAAACAGCGTTATCAGCAAATTGTTCGTTCCACGATGGTGCTCTCTTTAACCGAGCTGATCTCACGGATCAGCTTAAAAAAAGCCTTCCAGAAGTAATTCTGACCGAACTCCCTTTTCGCCCTCTTAAGCCGAATGGTGTATCCTTGCCAGCAATGAAAGTTATTCACGGTTAATTAAAAATGAAAGAAATCGAAAAAGCAGAAATCAAACGTCTTAGCGATCGCCTCGATCTTATCCGTCACGAGATGCCTGAACTGCATCTGATCAATGACGCTGAAAAGTACGCTGAGATGGAAAAAGAGAAAGCGAAGCTGGAAATTGAGATCGTGCGCCTGCAAGCGGTGCGCAACCAGAAGCTGAGCAAAGAAGCGCAAAAGCTGATGGCGCTGCCGTACAAGCGTCCAATTACCAAGAAAGAACAAGCCAACATGGGTGCCCTGAAAAAAGCAGTGCGCGGCCTGGTTATCGTGCATCCAATGACGGCGTTAGGCCGTGAGATGGGCCTCGAAGAAATGACTGGTTTTTCTAAGACTGATTTCTAATCTGGCTTTAGTCAATATGTCGGGGGCGCTGCGCTTGCCCGACCTACTGGTTATCGTTCGTAGGGCGGATAAGCGCAAGCGTCATCCGCCAACAATCAATTACTTCAATACCTGCGGGTTCACGCAGTTCTCTTTCACCTTGCCACTCAACGCTGCAATTAAGTTATCCACCGCGCAGGCGGCCATGTTGTAGCGGGTTTCGTGGGTCGCGGAACCGATATGCGGCAGCGCCACGACGTTCGGCAGGCTCAGCAGCGGGGAATCAACCGGCAGCGGTTCTTGTTCAAAAACATCCAGCCCAGCGGCGTGAATTTTGCCGTCTACCAGCGCTTGAATCAGCGCTTTTTCGTCAACTACCGGGCCACGTCCGGCGTTAATCAAAATCGCTGAGGATTTCATTTTAGCCAATTGCTCAGCACCAATCAGATGATAAGTTTCGTCCGTCAGCGGCAGAGAAATACAGACGAAATCGGATTCGGCCAGCAGGGTATCGAGATCGCAATAACGTGCGTTAAAACGCTCTTCGGCTTCCTGGTGATGGCGGCGAGCGTTATACAAAATCGGCATGTTAAAGCCGAAGTGCGCACGTTGTGCCAGTGCCAGGCCAATGCGGCCCATGCCCAGAATCCCTAACGTTTTATGGTGCACGTCGATGCCAAACCAATCCGCTCCAATGCTGCCTTGCCATTCGCCCTTTTTCACTCGTTCAGCCACTTCCAGCGCGCGACGTGCGGTCGCCAGTACTAACGTCATCATGGTGTCGGCGACGGTTTCTGTCAGAACTGTTGGCGTGTGCATCAGCGCGATACCGCGCGCGCTCAGTGCATCAACATCAAAATTGTCGTAGCCGACGGAAATGGTCGACGCTGCGCGCAGATTCGGAGTGTGCTCCAGAAACGCTTTATCCACTGTTTCGCTGGAACCCAGAATCCCTTGCGCATCGGCAAAGGCTTGCGCGTTTTGCTTGATGGTTTCCTGGCTTAGGTTATTCAGCTGAGTGACGCTAAAGTGACTTTCAAGACGGGCAAGCAGGTCGTCAGGTAACTTTTTGTAGAGGATGACGGGCGGCTTCATGGCGTTCTCCGTTAAATAGTTATAGACAGGCCTGGCGGTTTAACGGCCGCCGGGCCTGAGATTAGGCGTGGTGTGCTGCCACTGGGACGTGTTGGTTTTTCGCCGGTTTCACAATCAGAGTTAGCCACACTGAGGCGAGCAATGCCACCCCCATAAAGACATAGGAAGCCGACGGGCTGCCCGTTGCACCGTTAAGGTAGCCAACAAACCAGGAGCCAACAAACGAACCGAGCGCCCCCATACTGTTGATTAATGCCATCGCGCCACCCGCGACATTGCGCGGCAACATTTCCGGAATAATCGCAAAGAATGGACCGTATGGCGCATACATTGCCGCACCGGCAATCACCAGCAGGGTGTAGGAAACCCAGAAGTGATCGGCACCAACCAGCCACGAACCGAGGAAAGCCAGCGCGCCAATCAGCAGCAGCGGCCAGACAAACAGCTTACGGTTCTGCATCTTGTCCGAAGCCCAGGAAACCACAATCATCGCGATGGTCGCCGCCAGATACGGAACAGACGACAGCCAGCCCACTTCGACCATGCCCATTCCCGCGGTGCCTGCGCCACGGATGATAGAAGGTAGCCACAGCACGAAGCCATACACGCCGATACTCCAGCAAAAATACTGCATACACAGCAGCACCACATTGCGCGAACGGAACGCTTCGCTGTAGTTACGCACCGCTTTAATCCCTTGCTGCTCCTCTTCGAGTTGCGCCTGCAACGCGGATTTTTCAGCATCAGATAACCAACCCACTTGCGCCGGTTTATCTTTGACCAGCACCCACCAGGCGAAGGCCCAGATAACCGCTGGAATGCCTTCAAAAATAAACATTTCACGCCAGCCGAACGCCTGAATCAGGTAGCCAGAAACCACCGACATCCACAACACCGTGACTGGATTACCGAGAATTAAGAAAGTGTTAGCTCGTGAGCGTTCGGATTTAGTAAACCAGTTACTGATGTAAATCAGCATCGCTGGCATTACCGCGGCTTCCACGATGCCGAGGATAAAACGAATCGCCGCCAGCGCCGGAATGTTGCTGACCATGCCGGTTAATGACGCACAGCCGCCCCACAAAATCAGGCAGACGAAGATAAGCTTACGCACGCTGCGGCGTTCGGCGTACATCGCACCCGGTATCTGGAAGAAGAAATAACCGAGGAAAAACAGTGCGCCAAGCAAAGACGAAATCCCTTTGGTGATACCGAGATCGTCGTTAATACCGGCGGCAGAAGCAAAACTAAAGTTGGCACGGTCGAGGTACGCCAGGCTGTACGTGATAAACACGATTGGCATGATGTACCACCAACGTTTTGGCGCGATTACCTTTGATGAAAGGGACTGGGTTTTCATGGGCTTGCCTCTATGTTGAGGAGAGTCGCATCATGCCGGGTGTAGGGCACAGCTGATGCAGTCTTCGTTTATTCGCCAAGCGCGCTACGGGTCGGTAACCCTTCGCTATCGCCGATGACCTGTATCGCCAGTGAGCCGATTTTATTCCCGCGGCTGACGGCATGTTCTAAGGTTTTCCCTTCAAGCAGGGCGCTTATCACGCCCACTGCAAAACCGTCGCCTGCGCCGACGGTATCGACCACGTTCTCGACTTTTACCGCGCTTACGGCCCCTTTTTCACCGGAGGCCGTTTTGAACCATGCGCCGTCGGCACCCGTTTTCAGCACTACGGTCTTAACGCCGTGGTCGAGATAGAAATCAGCAATCGCTTCCGGTGTTTTGTGGCCGGTCAGAATCGCGCCTTCGCTTAACCCTGGCAGCACCCAGTCTGCCTGGAAGGCGAGCTGATTCAATTGTTTAACCATTTCGGCTTCACTTTTCCACAGCACCGGGCGCAGATTCGGGTCAAAAGAAATCGTTTTGCCCTTTTGCTTCATCACGCGGGCGGCATGATTGAGCAACTCAAGTGAGGTATCAGAAAGCGCTGCCGCCACGCCGCTTAAATGTAGATGGCGTGCGGAACAAAAGTACTCTTCGTTAAAATCAGCCGCTGACAGATGGCTGGCGGCAGAACCTTTACGGAAGTATTCCACAATGGGATCGGTTCCATTTTCGGCTTTGGATTTAAGCTGGAAGCCGGTTGCGAATCGCTCGTCAGTTGTCACGCCACGGCTGTCGATCTGCTCTTTTGCCAGTTGTTGCCGCACATAACGGCCAAAAGAATCATTACCCACGCGGCTGACCCAACCCACTTTCAGTCCAAGGCGCGCAAGGCCGGTAGCAACGTTCAGTTCAGCGCCCGCCACACGTTTGACGAACTGCTCAGCGGCGGCAAGATCGCCGGTTTGGCTGGCGACAAACATCGCCATCGCTTCACCAATAGTGATGACATCAAGTTGTCTCGACATTGCTTACTCCTCGCGTAATAAGTTGACGTAATGGCGGGTGACAGCAGTCAGGTCGCGGCCTTCGAGCGGGAATTCAATTCCGCGTGGTGCGTCTGCTGGCAGGCTTTTCAGGATTTCCAGCCAGCGAGGTTCGGCATCATCCAGCGCGATGGCGCGATAGTGATAATGGTGCGCCACGGCGGCTTTGACATGGATGTAACTGACCGATGGTGCCAGTACACGTGCGGCGGCTTCCGGCGATTCATCAACCCATAGCCAGTTCGCCATATCAAAAGTGAGTGTCACCGGAAGATTCAGCACGTTACAGGCGGCCTGGAAGCGCTGCATCGGCGCAAGCTTGCCGCAGGCTGTTTGATCGTTTTCCACCACCAGTGGCACATCGCTTTGAGCAAGCCACTGCTGCAAAAGCGCAAATTGCTGGCTGCTACGGTAGTTGCCGAGTGAAAGTTTTAACCAGCTGGCGTTGAGCTGGTGGGCTTCAAGCAGCAAAGTAGGGATGAGCGGATTCAGTTTACCGTCTTCAACAAACAGTGGCTCTGGTGCGGAATAACAGGCCTGAAGTTTGTGTTCAGCGATTTGCTGCGCCAGTTCTGGCAGGGCATCAAGCTGGGTGCGGCTAAATAGTTCGCGGCGAATTTCTACACCGTCAGCACCGGCATTGGCGATGACGGGCAGTAGCGCGTGTTGGCCACCCAAAGCGGCGATGCGGTCATGCCCGTAAGCGGCAGTGACAATAATAATTTTTCTCGGCATTAACTTCGTCCGGTGTCGTAATGATGTTTATTACGCTAAATGGAACCGGTTCCAAAGAAAAGCCAACGATGTTTAATTTATGATCGCTATCACGAACATTGATTAGCGTACTGTGGAGCCGCGAACGATTAACTCGCCGGAAAAGACCTGTTCATAAACGCTGTCGCTGCCGCCTTCAATGCGCTTCACAACTTGCTGGAGTGCGGCGTAACCAATCTGCCAGGTCGGTTGCTTAAGCGTGGTGATGCCTACACCGGCAAGCTCTGCCCATTCGAGTTCATCGAAGCCTAACAGGCCGATGTCGCTGCCCCAGTGCAGGCCGATGCGCCGCAGTGAGCGTGCAACTTGTAGTGTGAGTGCGCCGTTGGCGGAAATCACCGCTTTGCGCATACCGCGATGGCCGGAATGGAACTGGCGCAGCGTGTTGTCCATCAACTCGCCTTCGTGCAAAGGCACTTCCGCGTTTTCGGCAACAATCCCAGGGTAGCGTTTAAGCGTGGCGTGGAAAGCATTCAGACGCTCGCGGCGGGTGTTCACTGTGCCGAGCGGTTCGCTGAGGAAAAGAATGGCTTCAAACCCTTGTTCGACAAGGTGTTCGGTGGCGGTTGTGGCGGCTTGTGTGTTATCCAAACCGACCACATCACAAGCAAAATCTGGAATTTTTCGGTCAATCAGCACCATCGGTAGCGCGGATTGTTGCAGGCGGTTTAACCCTTCTTCGCGCATGCCGACAGCATTCACCACAATCCCTTCCACCTGATAACTGCGCAGCAAATCCAGGTAATGCAGCTCCTGATCCACTTCGTTATTGGTGTTACAGACCAGCGGCGTAAAGCCTTTTTCCCGACACGCCGCTTCAATACCGCTCAGCACATCGACAGAGTAAGGGTTGGTGATATCGGCGATGATCAGGCCAATTAAACGGGTGCGCCCACGTTTCAGGCCGCGCGCCATTTGGCTTGGGCGGTAATCGAGTTCGGCAATCGCTGTTTCAATGCGCAGACGAAGGTCATCGGACAACACGCTTTGCTCGCCGTTAAGATAGCGGGAAACACTGGTTTTTCCGGTCTTTGCCGCTTTCGCGACATCGCTTATCGTGGGGCGCGCAGCCTTGCTGTTCATGATTTTCTCCGAGGGTAACTTTCTGGAGAGTAACATAAATTATGCAGGCTGGTGGATGACGCTGGTGCTTATCCACCTGACCAAGGCCTGGTGTTTCGAAGGTCGGATTAGCGTGAGCGTCATCCGACACCATCTCAAAGATCTCATCTGGTCCCAAATCATCCTCACTCTGTCCGTTTTTGGTATTAGCAATACGGCCAACCCTTGTCACAATGGATTCATACCCACTGATGAGGAGTCCGAAAATGTCCCGTTCCGTTCTGATTAATATCGACACACAACAATCTTTCTTCCATCGCGATTTCTGGCAAGAAGACGATTTTCCGGCATTCCAGCAGGCCATTTCACAGCTGATTTCCGGCTGCCAGGATTTGAATATACCGGTGGTGGATATTTTCCACGTGAGTGATGAAGGCCCGTTCTCGCTGGCTTCCGGCTATGTTAAAGCGATGCCTTTCTTGCAACATCAGGCTGATGTGGCTTTCCAGAAACACGTTCACAACGCATTTACCGATACCGGCCTCGATCATTGGCTGCGTAGCCGTGATATTAACCATCTGATTATCTGTGGGATTCGTACCGAGCAATGTTGCGAAACGACCACGCGGGTGGCATCTGATTTGGGTTATCGCGTTTCATTTGTTAGCGAAGCGATGCTCACCTTCCCGATGAGCTGGAAAGGGGTTACGCTGGATGCCGCAACTCTGCGCCACCGTACTGAAACCGTGCTGACGGGGCGTTTTGCGCAAATCCAAACCGTTGCCGAGTGCCTGGAGTCTTTATCGTGAGTATTGGGGTCTGGTTCGTTGTTTTGCCTGGTGTTTTATCCCTCGATTTGACTGGCCCAGCCGAAACGCTGGCGCTGGCAGGCGACGCTTTTCACCTGCATTTCATCGGCCCGGACCCACAAGTCACCACTTCAATTGGGCTGAATTTTTCGGGTATCGAAGCGCTACCGGACAGCTTCACGCCAGGTAGCCTGCTGGTTTTGCCCGGCGTGTGCGATTCAAATCGCTACTTTGAGACGCCACAAGCCGAACAGGTGCACCGTTGGCTGACGCGCCTGCAACCGCAAATTCATAGCCAGCAACTCAACTTGATGTGCGTCTGTTCCGGTTCGTTGCTGGCGGCGAAAGCGGGGTTGATGAACGGCGTGCAATGCACCACGCACCACGATGTATTGGTCAGATTACGTGCCGCCGCACCCACCGCGCAGGTGAAAGATAACCGTATTTTCGTTGAAGATCGGGGTATCTGGACCAGCGCGGGGATTACTTCCGGGATTGATCTCTCGCTGCATCTGATTAACCGCTATTGCGGCCCCAAAGCGGCGCTGGATGTAGCGCGTGAAATGGTGGTGTGG
>Ga0207696_1000744_pt1 | contig 21746 bp, 20 predicted proteins | sample KBSS54metaG_FD_184403 | JGI IMG/M metagenome (GOLD analysis project Ga0207696, IMG submission 184403) | Switchgrass rhizosphere microbial communities from Kellogg Biological Station, Michigan, USA - KBS S5-4 metaG (SPAdes) (version 2) | ecosystem: Host-associated > Plants > Roots > Rhizosphere >...
TATACCTTTCAAGACTGCGGCTGGTTACTAATCAACCGCGACATCGTTTCCAGCGAATCCGTCCGCAAAATATATAGCCGTTTTAGCAAAAACGGATTATCCCCCGGCTTCACCTTTCCACGCACCGTTGTCACCGCCATATGGAATCCCGCATCGTTCGCCGCTTTCACAGCCTTATCGTTATATCCACCAAACGGATACGACAGGTACAAAACATGCGGATTAAACTGCGCAAGGGCGCGTCTTGAGTGTTCAAAATCAAGCAGGATATTACGATAGCTACGACGTAACAGTGTCGGCTGGCGATTAGCGTCAACGCGATGCAGGAAATGGGTATGCGACTGAACATCAAACACATCCTGGCTGGCCTGCAATTCCGAAATACTCATAAATTGCAGTGCCTTCGGGTTCCAGAGTTGCGGGTGCGCTTTAATACGTGACGAAATGATAAATGAGGTTGCCTTAAAACCGTACTGTTTGAGAATTGGGTATGCATAGCGATAAACCGATTTCAGTCCGTCATCAAAGGTAATCACCACCGCACGTGCTGGCATATTCATCCGGTTACGCACATAACCTTCAAGTTGATACATCGTCAGCGTGGTATAGCCCATATCGCGCAGCCAGGTCATCTGGTTGTTGAAGGCCACCACCGAAGTCGTGGTTGAGGTATGACGGAAGCGAGTGTTCTCTTCATCACGCAAAATATGGTGATAAGTCAGCACCGGAATGCCGTTATCGGGCTGCGCATCAAGGCTGCTGACATACCCGAGGCGGTTACCAATGCGGATTTGATACCAAGTTTGATTGAGGTGGTCTTTTAAGCTGGCAATAATCGGGTAACGCAAATTGTCTGCCAGCGTACCGAACTGAGCACTACCGCTGCTCGGTGCGTTATATACCGTGATATCGCGGAAGGTGACCAGATTCTGGTTGCTCAACGGTTTGTGCAAATCACCCAGACGGTCTTCAACACGTTGTTTTCCTGCTACCGATTCAAGGTGTGTTTTATCAATAAACCCGGTGCCAAAACCAAAATTGAACTCGTAATAATCTGCCGCAGTAGGCACTACGGCCAGGATTTGCCCTTCCTGAATGTTACCGACAGAAATGACTTTATCCCCCACCTGTGCCCAAATATCAGCATCTTCTGTGGTTTGCATATATTGTGCGGGAGTGTGATGGCTACTGAGCAGGCTGGCATTGGCGCTACTGCCACCAATCAGCATCAGCACGGTAAAGAAAAGGCGAGTTAGCATAACAAGTTTGATAACACTGGGTGTCTCAATGGCGAGAAGAAGCGGTTATTCTAACAAAAGTCCACTCAATACCAACCTTTCCGCTCAATATTGGTGGAGTAACACAAACGGTGGGTTTTTCTGCTGCTGATGCCAAAGGCTGGTGACGTCGCCCCCGCCATGCTCAACAATAAGTTCACGGAATGCTTCGCCAGTTTGTGTTTCACGGTGCGCACGCATCGCAAACAGCAGCGGCAGTGTGACGCCTGAAATCACTTCACAATGGGGATGCTGGTGGCTAATCAGTGCCGCAGTACGGTAAGGAGCCGCGCCAGTAATATCCGTCAGAAAGATCACGCCATCACCAGAATCACAATTGTACAACGCATCACACATCATACGGCTGAGCATATTGGTGCTAAGCCCTTGCCAGTAATTTACCGCACAGCATTGCGGCTGTGGGCCAAAACGTCGCTCAATCGCATCGAGCATATCCTGAGCATAATAGTCATGACCGGCAATAACCCAACCCAACATGGCCTTCTCCTTTTTGCGGAGCGACAGTGTGCCAGAGCGAAAAATAAGCACCCTGATGCTAATCAAAACTGGGTAAGAAAGAAGGATGTTTACCTCCCCTTGCGGGGAGGTCAGATTGCTGACAAAGGTCACTGAACAGGTTTTGTAGGGTGGATAAGCGATAGCGCCATCCACCATTTACGCCAGTGATGTCGGATGACGCTATCGCTTATCCGACCTACGAAAGAGCTTTGTCATCAGTCTCTTAGCTACGTAGACCACGGCCACGCTGAATCAGATACCAGCACAGAATGTAGAAGGCCAGAATAAAGCCCACCAGCACGGCAACGGTAAACAGCAACGGGACATCGTTAATGCCGAGGAAACCATAACGGAAGCCGCTGATCATATACACCACCGGGTTAAGGTGAGACAGCGCTTTCCAGAATGGAGGCAGCAATGAAAGAGAGTAAAACACGCCACCTAAATAGGTCAGCGGGGTCAGCACGAAGGTTGGGATCAGGCTGATATCGTCAAATGTTTTAGCAAACACCGCGTTCAACAAACCGGCCAGCGAGAACAGAATCGCCGTCAACAGCAGAGTTAACGCAACAAACAGCCATGAATGCACCTGGAACGGCACAAAGAACAGCGACACAGCGGTAACCAGAATACCAACACACAAGCCACGCGCCACACCACCACCAACATAACCGGCGATAATAATATGCGTCGGCACTGGCGCCACCAGTAGTTCTTCAATGTTGCGCTGGAATTTAGCGCTAAAGAAAGAGGAAGCAACGTTGGCATAAGAGTTGGTGATCACCGCCATCATGATCAAACCCGGCACGATGAACTGCATGTAGGTAAAACCATGCATTGAACCGATTTGCGAGCCAATCAAATTACCAAAAATGATGAAATACAAGGTCATGGTGATGACCGGTGGGACGAGAGTTTGTATCCAGATACGCGTAAAACGGTGGACTTCTTTGGTCCAGATACTTTTTAACGCCACCCAATAGAGATGCATCATGCCTGGTCTCCTTTATGACCGTTAACCAGCGTGACAAACAGCTCTTCAAGACGGTTAGCTTTGTTACGCATACTTAGTACCTGAACCCCTTGAGAACTTAACTGGCTAAACACGCTGTTGATTCCCTGTTCGCGCAGCACTTCTACTTCCAGGGTGGAAGTATCAACCAGGCGATATTGGTAACCATCCAACTGCGGAAGTGGGCTTTTCGGCGCAAGATCGAGGATAAATGTTTCTGACTTCAGCTTTGAAAGCAGTGATTTCATGGAGGTATTTTCGACCAGCTCGCCATTTTGAATAATGCCGATGTTGCGGCAGAGCATTTCCGCTTCTTCAAGATAGTGAGTGGTCAAAATGATAGTAGTGCCTTTGTCGTTTAAATCCTTCAGGAAACCCCACATAGAACGGCGCAGCTCGATGTCGACGCCCGCGGTGGGTTCATCAAGGATCAGCAATTTTGGTTCGTGCATTAAGGCACGGGCAATCATTAAACGGCGCTTCATGCCACCGGATAACATACGCGCACGTTCGTTGCGTTTTTCCCACAGATCGAGCTGTTTCAGGTACTTTTCGCTACGTGCGATGGCATCAGCACGCTCAACACCATAATAGCCCGCCTGATGAACGACAATTTGCTGCACGGTTTCAAACGGGTTGAAGTTAAATTCCTGCGGCACCAACCCGAGCTGACGTTTAGCGTTAACCACGTCTTTTTCCAGGTCGTATCCAAACACACGCACCCGGCCAGAGGTTTTATTAACCAGCGAGCTAATAATCCCGATGGTGGTGGATTTTCCTGCGCCGTTCGGCCCCAGCAGAGCATAAAAATCCCCTGCTTCAACACGAAGATCTATGCCGCGCAGCGCCTGAACACCGCCGGGATAGGTTTTCGTTAACTGTTCCAGCTCTAATGCAATAGTCATGGATATACGGTTACCTTGTCCGGTACAAAAAAAATTATGCCGTTTAAAAATTATTTCAGTTGCCCTATATTACCTCAACGCACTTCTTCCGTTACAGGTTGTTAACCTCCATGAAAGACATTGATACCCTCATCAGCAATAACCAGGTCTGGTCAAAACTGATGGAGGACGAAGACCCGGGCTTTTTTGAACGTTTGTCTCAGGCCCAAAAACCGCGCTTCTTGTGGATCGGCTGTTCTGATAGTCGCGTACCCGCTGAGCGTCTGACCGGCCTTGAGCCTGGCGAATTATTTGTTCACCGTAACGTGGCAAACCTGGTGATTCATACGGATCTAAATTGCCTTTCTGTAGTGCAGTACGCCGTTGATGTTCTTGAAGTTGAACACATTATTATTTGCGGCCACTACGGATGCGGCGGCGTACAAGCAGCGGTTGAGAACCCAGATTTAGGGCTTATCAACAACTGGCTGCTGCACATCCGCGATATCTGGTTCAAGCATAGTTCGCTGTTGGGAGAACTCCCACCAGAGCAACGTCTGGATACGCTTTGCGAGCTGAATGTCATGGAACAGGTTTATAACCTCGGCCATTCCACCATTATGCAATCAGCATGGAAACGCGGGCAGAAAGTCACAGTACATGGCTGGGCTTACGGGATTCATGATGGTCGCCTGCGCGATTTAGAAGTCACCGCCACTAGCCGTGAATCGCTGGAAAAAGGTTACCGCAGCGGGATTTCGAATCTGCAAAACTCCCATCGCAGCCACAAGAATAGAACACCTTCGCAGTAACTCAGATAGCAAAAAGGGCCTTAAAGGCCCTTTTTATTTATCGGTGATTGGGCGTTTGCTCAACTTATTCGTCTAACAAAACCACTTTACCGACGTATGGCAGATGGCGATAACGCTGAGCGTAGTCAATGCCATAACCCACCACGAACTCGTCAGGAATGGCGAAACCAACCCACTCCACGTTCACGTCCACTTCGCGGCGCTCTGGTTTATCCAGCAGCGTACAAATGGCCAGTGATTTTGGCTCACGCAGGCTCAGAATTTCGCGCACTTTGCTCAGCGTATTACCAGAATCGATAATATCTTCGACGATCAGCACGTCTTTGCCGCGAATATCTTCATCGAGGTCTTTGAGGATTTTCACATCGCGGGTGGTAGACATGCCACTGCCATAACTGGATGCGGTCATAAAATCGACTTCGTGGGGCACTTGAACTTCACGGCACAAGTCAGCCATAAACATAAATGAGCCACGCAGCAAGCCAACCAGCACCATATCACTACCGCTATCACGATAATGTTCAGTGATCTCACGACCCAATTCAGCGATACGGGCTTTGATCTCCGCTTCGGGGATCATCACTTCAACAGTATGTTTCATAGTTATAACCATATGATTTAAAAATAAATCATTCGATGTCGATTAAATTTCAACCAACACAAAATATTCAGGCCAGCAGTATACCAGCAAAACACATTCGCATGCGCTATCAGTAAAAAAGCCATTTATGTGATGAATATCACGTTTGTTAATAACTATAATGAATTGCTATCAAATTTTTAAGAGCGTGATAATTGTGAAAACAAATAACTCCGGTTCGCGAGTCATCGCAACCTTAACAGTCCTGTTTGCGGTATTAACTGGGCTGTATTTACTCATTGGCGGGATATGGTTAGTGGCAATTGGTGGGTCATGGTATTACCCGATTGCCGGGGTGGTGATGTTAATCACCGCAGTGTTACTTTGGCAACGTAAAGCGCTGGCGCTGGGGATTTACGCCGCATTACTGCTTTGCACCGCGGCGTGGGGTGTCTGGGAAGTAGGTTTCGACTTCTGGGCATTAACACCACGTTTAGACGTACTGTTCTTCTTCGGCGTATGGCTGCTGCTGCCGTTCGTTTATCGTCATCTGACTCTGCCTTCTTCGGGTGCCGCAGCAGCACTTGGCGCGGTGCTGGCAATTACCGTGGTGGTATTGGCCTGGGCCGTGTTTAACGATCCCCAAGAAATCAACGGTACGCTCAGTGCGGATGCGCAGGCTCCTGTGGCAGCAAGTTCCGCAATTCCTGATGCCGACTGGCCTGCATATGGCCGCAATCAGGAAGGACAGCGCTACTCTCCTCTAAAACAGATCAACGATAAAAATGTCGGTCAACTTAAAGAAGCGTGGACTTTCCAGACTGGCGATGTGAAGCGCCCAACCGATCCGGGTGAAATCACTAACGAAGTCACCCCGATTAAAGTCCGCGATACGCTGTACCTGTGTACCGCTCACCAGCAACTGTTCGCGCTGGATGCGGCAACCGGTAAGCAGAAGTGGAAATTCGATCCGCGTCTGGATACCAATCCTTCGTTCCAGCATGTGACCTGCCGTGGTGTTTCTTACCACGAAGCAACGGCTGATAACGCGAGTGCGGATGTGGTTTCTGACTGCCCTCGTCGAATCATTCTTCCAGTGAATGATGGCCGTCTGTTTGCGATTAATGCCGATAACGGCCAGCTTTGCGAAAGCTTTGCTAACAAAGGCATTCTGAACCTGCAAACCAACATGCCGGTGACCACTCCAGGGATGTATGAACCGACATCACCACCGATTATCACCGATAAAGTGATCGTGATTGCCGGTGCAGTGACCGATAACTACTCCACTCGCGAGCCGTCTGGCGTGATCCGTGGTTTTGATGTCAACAGCGGCAAACTGCTGTGGGCATTCGACCCGGGAGCCAAAGACCCGAATACAATTCCAGGCGACGAGCACCATTTCAGCCTTAACTCGCCGAACTCCTGGGCACCTGCGGCCTATGACGCGAAGCTGGATTTAGTGTATCTGCCGATGGGTGTCACCACGCCAGATATTTGGGGTGGCAACCGCACACCGGAACAAGAGCGTTTTGCCAGCAGCATCGTGGCGCTGAACGCGACCACCGGCAAACTGGTGTGGTCTTATCAAACGGTGCACCACGACCTGTGGGATATGGACATGCCGTCGCAGCCAACGCTTGCCGATATTACCGTTAAAGGCGAAACCGTTCCGGTTATCTACGCGCCTGCGAAAACCGGCAACATCTTTGTGCTCGACCGTCGTGACGGTAAACTGGTTGTTCCGGCTCCGGAAAAACCAGTTCCACAAGGTGCGGCGAAAGGTGACTACGTGACGCCAACTCAGCCATTCTCGGATTTGAGTTTCCGTCCGAAGAAAGACCTGAGCGGTGCCGATATGTGGGGTGCGACCCTTTACGATCAAATGGTCTGCCGCATTATCTTCCACAACCTACGTTATGAAGGCATCTTCACGCCGCCTTCTGAGCAAGGCACGCTGGTGTTCCCGGGGAACCTGGGGATGTTCGAATGGGGTGGGATTTCAGTCGACCCTAACCGTCAGGTGGCGATTGCCAACCCAATGGCACTGCCGTTTGTTTCTAAACTGATGCCACGCGGGCCAGGTAACCCGATGGAGCCGCCAAAAGATGCTAAAGGCAGTGGTTCTGAATCCGGCATTCAGCCGCAGTACGGCGTACCATTTGGCGTGACGCTGAACCCGTTCCTTTCTCCGTTCGGCTTGCCGTGTAAGCAACCGGCCTGGGGTTACATCTCTGCGGTAGATTTGAAAACCAACGAAGTGGTGTGGAAAAAACGTATCGGGACAGTGCGCGACAGCTCACCGCTTCCGCTGCCGTTTAAAATGGGGATGCCAATGCTGGGCGGCCCAATTTCTACCGCCGGGAATGTGTTGTTCATTGGCGCAACCGCAGATAACTACCTGCGTGCTTATAACATGAGCAACGGTGAAAAACTGTGGGAAGCGCGTCTGCCAGCCGGTGGCCAGGCAACGCCGATGACCTATGAAGTGAATGGCAAGCAGTACGTGGTGATTTCTGCAGGTGGCCACGGATCCTTCGGGACGAAGATGGGCGATTACATCGTCGCTTACGCTTTGCCGGACGTTAAATAAACCATTATCTCCCGGCAGGCAACCTGCCGGGAGATAATTTTATTCATAGGAGATAGTAAAAACAGCCTGCGAGGTAAAAGAACCCGGTCGGGTAGATTTACCATTTTTCTCTAATTGTGCGGTCAGATTTATAGTCGTTGAGCCAGTCATTGATACACTAAAGGTAGAAGAGCCATCCGGGACGACCGTTGAACTGCCGTTCTTAATTCGTAATGCTACGCCGGTGCTACCACTGGAAGTCGTCGTGGTATTTTTTAATAACTGGCTGCTATCTTCCCTGGAATTAGTATTAAGTTTGACCTTAACTTTTGTACCCACGCACTGAGTCATTTTAAGTGAAAAAGGTACGGGGTCCTTTCTATTCAAGTCATCCATATCATATTCACCAAGCGCTAGTGTATTTCCGCTAACGTTGGTACCCGCGACAACCGCAGTGCTACAGGTAGGAAAACTGTTTAGAAGATTAATACTAATTGCACTATTAGTAAGCACGTCCGTATTAAAATCACTCATTTGTAACGTCGTTAATCTTCCTGCTATTGGATGCGCAACCGTCTGGCCTGGAGCCCATTTGTAGTCAGGAGTTTGATAAATCCTCATGTAAATTCCATAGGTTTGACTATCTCTATCCCATGGGTACGATTCGCTGCCGAGATGCCCCCAGTTATTAGTTGCTCCAAGTGGCAAAGTCTGGTTGTTTCTTATACCGCCATCGCATCCATTACTTTTGTGGGCGCGACATATTATGGCCACCTCATAGACGATACCTGGAATAGTGGTTCTAAAGAAAGTTGAATAATTATTACTACCACCTGAGTCACCGGTATTGGTATCTTTAATGACAACATTCTGCGCATTGCCTGATATTTGATTAAAATACAGATACCCCCTGCCATTATAGCAGTCAGTATTAATAGCACTAGTCTCAGTAAGTGATATCCAACTTGGCGTCAGTCTCACATAGGGCGCATTATTGACACCTGTAAACTGATATACAGAAATGGTGTTCGAAGGTATTGTCACTGAATAAGGCGATTCAAATTGACAAAATGTTGCAGCGATAACTGGCGTACTGCATAAGATATAAAATGAAGACATTATCAGCAGTAACATTCTACCCACGGGTAGAATTTTCAGACATTGCAGGTTAATCATAAATTACACTCACCATAATATTCGAAGCCACTCTTCCAGCTGAAACGACTCCCGTATTCTGGTAACGGGCATAAAAGAGATAATCTGTTAAATACTCTGAAGATGTTTGATCCTGCACGTCATAAATAACATCGGAACTACCATCGCTCTTCAAGACATTGGTATTTGTCAGCGCAGAGAAAATGACAACACCAACGTTCTCCGCACCGCCTGACGAAGGGGAAGCTTCATTAATAAAGACTTGTTTTGACTGCGCAGGAAATTGTTCCGAAACGGGTTTAAACTGAAAATGAAGGCGGTTTGCCTCACCCTGAACCCAGTCAACGCAGTCATCAACTGTAATTTTAAAAGGTTGCCCACCTGCAGCATCTGTAGGAGACAACGGCGCTGGAGGATTGCCGCGTGGTGAAAAATAATCCCGACTCACCGTCGGCAAATGCACACTGCCATTATTTTCTACCGTCACATTACAGGTATTATTAATTATGTTGGCGTTGATATTCATATCCACACCAGCCTCGCACGCTAAAGAGGTGCCACTTGCTAAAACGAATAGTGCCAGGTACCTAAAAATAGCTCCACGAGACCGGTGGGATATCATAACCAAACCTTATTTGTAAGTGATAACAAAAGTAATCGGGACTTGGAAGGTACCGGCAGTAACCTCGTCAATTGAGCGCTCATTCCCAATCACCATTCTGGCATTCATAGCAACATCAAGCGTACTTCCAGAAATAGCAAGTTCCTGAGGGATGGAACGATCTTTACAGCTAAATTCTGTACCGCTGTCCGGCAGACCGCGCCATATCTCAACGGCAGTTGCTGCCGCAGTACCCGTATAATTTGGATATGAGGTTCCATCGCCATTTAGGCCAGAGCACCCCCCGCCGCTAATTTGCGTACTCACCATGGCACTCTTGACCCCAGAACAGCCGCTAAACGCTAACTTAAAATTCTCGACACGAGCCTTCGTCTGTAAATCAGATTTAAATACATCGCCGAAAGAAATAGTTGACGTAGCTGCTCCTGCACTATCCTTTATTTGAGCATTGCAAGTCCCCGCTTCTACAGTCGAGGTAAATGTTGCAGTCACACTATCCGTACCCGTAATAGCGTAAGCGGATGATATGGAAAATAGACTTGCAAACAGAGATAAGAAATAGATTTTTAGATTTATATTCTTCATGATCGCACTCCTTGATCTGAGCGAGAAAAATTATTCATAAGTGAAGTTAAATATTGCAGTGGCATTAAAAGCACCCGTTGTGACCTTCGTGGCATCCGTAGGCACAAGCTTTGCTAACAAATTAACTTTCTTAGCAGCTATTTCACTGGTAGTCCAAACCAAACGCTTAGCATCTACCGTTGAGTTAATAGTGAATGCCTCGCCACCTGAAGCTCTCGCTACTGAAACCCCAAGATAATCTGCCTTGTCAGTACTTGTAATACCATTGATGATTAATGTAGGGACAATTCCAGATTGAGTGCCAGTTATAGTGGTTTTTATTACTGCCAGGCTCGATGGGCATGTCACGATATCCAGTGAAAAGGGAACCGAAACGCTGGCGTCACCGGATAATATCTTATCTAAAGATGTTTTCCCTGAATTACCAATGGCAATAGTATTATTTTGATTATTTCCCGTGCCACCGGCAATGCGCATATCACACGTAGTTTCCCGAATATTCGCAGTAAAATTGACAGTCAGATCTGTAGCATAAATGTTACTGGATAATATTCCACATGAAACACATAGTAATTTTGCTATCGATGAATTTAACCTCATTGAACTCCTCCTTGATTATAATAAATAACTACCTATTATTAATTCACATGGCAACTTTGGTTAGTTAATACCGTGGTTAAACCGATTGTTTGCGCATTCGCAGGGATCTGATAATTTACTGTGCATTGTTCTTCAGACTTGTTTCCCCAGCGAATCGTTAATCGTCCTGCGTCATTAATACCCCTGACAAACGCACGTCCCGCCTGGCCCACGCTACCTACAACATTATTATTTTCATCATAGACATCAGCCCCCAACGGAATAAAACCTTTATCATTACGAATGAGTTCAAGAAGTACCGAGCGCCCCTCTTCAGTGGCAAAATCAACACGCACGACAGCACCATCACGCGGAATAGCAGTGGTACTGGTGTTCATAATTGCCACATCATTTTCCAGAGTATCAATATTCAACCCAATGGTATTTTCACGATATGGCGAAAGATAAGGCACCACCGCGTAACCCTGCCCATCGATTTCTCCATCACCGTTGGTCATTTTTGCGCCTTTCGCCCCTTTGGCTTTTACCAAAGCGATCGTACTTGTTGTGCCTATGTTTCCGGGTGAAAAGGTTATTCCACCTGAATGAATAACGACACCACCGCTATTGCCAAATGAAGCTTGTTGTCCACTGTGATCATTTATAGAAGCAGACACGCTTATAGGTCCATAGGCACTATTGTAACTGCCATAACCACCAATCTGAGTTAAATCCTGAGACTCCGACAATGTTGAAGATGCATTCACACTATAGTTATAGCGGTTGTCTGCAGAATTACCCGATGCAGAAACATCAGCCTGAGAATTCCCTTTAAAATCACTGCTGATGGAAGCATTCATGTTATTGAACCCTCCTTTGCGAATATCATGTCCGGGTAGATTACCAAACGGAATACTTAAACCTATATACGCACGGTCATCTTCTTCACCATTGACGTTATAAGCACGCTGCAACGAGAGATTATAGCTCACCCAGCTAAATGAATTGCTATAACCAAATGAATACTGTGACGTTGTTTTACTATTATTCCAGTAATCTTCCCAACTCCCGGTTAAATAAACGGAACCGTAGTTATTATCTCCGGCTTGCAGCAGTTGGTTGATACTCACCTGGACTTGGTTTTTCTGTCGATCAAAATTGTTCCAGCTGTTTTCATTTCCATCAGCATTATTAGTACTATCGATATCATTATTTAAACTACTTGCATCACTTAAACTAAGGTAGTCCGTCGTTGAGAACCGATATGCGGTAACGTTGAACGAGGTATCGGTCATTTCCAGCAGTTTACTAAATGTAAGACGATAGCTCTGCCCCTGCAGTGTTCCAACAGTTTCGATATCCGCCTGCGATTGTGTTACATCTAATGCTATTGCGCCGAAAGAAGTATTTACCGCCACACCGAGTAAAGCAGCGAAATAATCAGTATCCGTGAATTCAATACCGGTGTAGCCGGTTAAAAGATTATTGATCCCATAATATCCGGAAGCCACAACGACTTTAGGTTTGTTACCGGGAGTCTCATCATTGAGTTCACCCAGGCCAAAATCCCAACGCGCAGTACCCGGACGCAACATTTGAGTAACCGAAGAGAAGGGGATAGAAAAGCTACGTTTGCTACCATCGGCCTCTTCAACTGTTACATCAAGATCGCTACCAGAACCCGATGGATTCAGGTCATCGATAGCGAAGGGGCCTGGCGGTACAGTGGTTTCGTAAATGGTATTGCCACTCTGGCGCACGGTAACCTTGGCATTGCTGTTAGCCACCCCGCGTACTACTGGTACATAGCTTTCTTCCCCACCAGGTTGCATACGGGTATCGCTGTATAAACGGATCCCTCGCAAACTCACTGAATCGAAAGTATCCCCGCTGGTAAAGGTATCACCGATAACAAACTGAGATTTCAGTGACGGAATATCACGCTGGACATAAATATCCTGGCTTTCATATCCGCTGCCATTATCTTTCGACCAATTAGCCGAACCACGAGATCGAAAACGCCATGCCCCCAGGTTCACACCATAATTAAGCCCCATATAAGCGCTTTGAGCCATGTCGCCATCATTGTTGGAGGTATATGCATTCAGATCGTAAGAGAGCATGGCCGCGTTGACACCGCTATCCCACAAAGAAGGATCGATATACCCTTTTGGGCGCTTAAGAACATATATTTGTGGCAACGAAATATCCAGTCGTTGCTCTTCGCTGGCAAAGCTGACATGAGAACCAGAATAAATTGCACTTAAGTCGTAACAGGTCGCCTGCTCGGAGGAAGCATCCTCTTCTTCCGCAACAAACTTAATAGTAGAGGTGTCTATTCCTAACTGAGACAATAGCAACTGAGTAATACAGGGTGAAGCAATATCAGTACCATTGGCTTTGAATGTGATTTTCCCATTATATTTTGCAGCGTTATTAACATATACGACAACACTGTAAACGCCAGGTAATACCGGGTTCCCGTGAGAGAAACGGCTGACATCCACCTTGCCACTGCTGTCTGTGTTAAAGAGAAATTGATCGTTGAACTCAACACCGTCTTCTGAAGAAGATATTTGTTCGTGATTCTCTTCCGCATAAATAGGTACCGATAATAAAGTACCTATTAAAAATAACGGACTATAGTATCTCGTTAAGCCACGCACGATAGCACACATCCATATTATGATAAACCAGGCCCACCTGAAAAGTTAGATATTCACTTCACGCTCAATGCTTCCGCCATAGTCATTTATTGCGCTATATTTTATTTTCCCACCAGAGGCGGTATTACTAAGATCCTTTATCTTAAAGGAAGCACTGCTACCTGGTGCTATAGCACTGGTATCAATGCTATATTTTTTATTGTTATTTAAATATGTAGCATCACTGAATGACACATAATATTGAGAGCTATTTTTTACTTCTGCATATACTCCCTGCGCATCTTTTCTTAATGACCATTGTAATTTCGTGGCCGCTTCTTCAGGAGTACCTTGTAAACCATCAGGACGATAGAACATTTTTATCCGTGTACGGAAAGCAAGTTGGACAATATTCTCACCATCTGTATTTTTAGCTTTAGGCGGTACTTCCAGTACGTTAAACCAAAAGAGACTTTCTTTATCCTTCGGTAACTCAGCCCCAAGAGAAGTAATCCTGATTGTCTGCCCTTTATTTGGATCAATACGTGAAACTGGTGGGGTGACTAAAAAAGGAAGCTTTAACTCCTGCGGATTCACAGAATCACGCCCATCATCCAGCCATGACTGGACAAGCAAAGGCTTTTGCCCACGATTATCGAGTTTAACCGAAACATCTTTCGCAGATTGCTGATAGATAATCCGGGTACCCGAAATAACAATATCGGCATAACAGTTAGAAGCCACAAACCAAGCGCTCAAGAAGACGACTAAAGAATATACTCTCTTGTAATTAATGAAGCTCATAATGATATACCGGTAAAATAAAGAATAATAAACCTGCCTTAATGGCAGGTTTAATAAATAACACTTTAGAATAAAATTTTATTCATAAGCCATCGTGAAGGTAACGTTGGTATTGACTTTACCTGGCACAACGGGATTGCTGGCTACGTTCCAGTCAGCACTGGGTACATAAGCGGCACGATAAGCAAATACACCTCTACCAGCATCGAGGGTGACCACCTGAGAAACATCAGTTGGGTCACCAATCTTAACCTGAGTGACATTACCTGAAGCGTTATTAAACAGCGCCACACTCACGTTTTGAGCAGCGCCAGAAACAGTGGAATCAGGCTTCAGAGTACCATTTGATAGCTCAGCAAATTGCTGTGAAGAGAATGAAATTGTTGCTTTAGTCAAAGACTCTTCACATTCGTTTAGCATCAGTTCAAATTCCTTCGAACCCACACCACCCGCAACAAGAGTTGAGCCTTCTACAGCCGCTTTAGTGACTACCGGCATTGAAATAGTTACGTTACTAGCATCAATTCCGTTGTTGGTCGTAATTTTACAAGTGGTACCTGTAACTGCACCATCGAGAGTAATCAGACCAAGATCTGTTGCATGGGCAGAAAATACCCCCATTGCCAATAGCAACGCAGAAACTTTAAATTTCATATAAACATCCCTTTAATTTAAAATTAATTATCTATTAATAATTCCAGTGACATAGGCATGAACTAATAATCGCAATATGCGTTAAATACATTTAACACAAGCGATCATTAGATATTTTATTGAAAATCTGCAAATGCCAGTAGAAAGATGAAGTATGTAGTCAAGGGAGGGTATACACAACACCTCATTATTGAAATAATATATTAAGTAATCGTTAATACACCATCCAGAGCACAACAAGATGAATAGCAGATGTCGGGTAATGATGTTTTATTTTTAATGAAAAATAAAAAGCCTGCATTTTTTCATGCAAGCTTTTATGAGGCAGAGTTTATTTAGAGAATATGAGAATTTACTTAACAGTAAATCCTAACATCATGCCAGTATCTTCATGTTCCAGCAGATGGCAGTGCGCCATATAGGCATGTTCCTGAGAGGCGGCATGTTCAAAACGTACTAATACTTCACTACGCCCGCCTTCGACACGAACCGTATCTTTCCAGCCCTGACGATGTGGAGCAACGGGCTGACCGTTTTCACTCAGGATGCGGAACTGCGTACCATGAATGTGGAACGGATGCAGCATCATGTCGCCTTCACCAGAAATCGTCCATTTCTCGAATTTGCCTTTCTCGGCGGCAAACGCTGGGGTGTTCATATCAAATGCTTTGCCGTTAATCTTGTTGGCATTATGGAAGTCGAATCCTGAACCCTGTTTTCCGTGATTCATGCCACCATGGTTCATCATTCCATCCTTCATATGGCTCATGTTGCCCATATTACCCATATTACCCATATCGCCGTGTCCGGACATGCTCATGCCCGCCATTGCCTGCGGACCATATTTTTCCATCAACGCCTGCATACCCATCATGTCCAGCATCGGGTCCATCATCAGCTGTAGCCAACGCTCGGTAATACCTTCAATTTTCGGCAACGGCGGAACATCTGCTAGCTTGTCTGGCATTTCGCCAGAAGCCGCAATAATTAAAGGCTGGATGTGCACTATCGGCTGCGGTTTATCGAACGGGGCAACCGTCATGCCCATTTGTTTAACAGGCAGCGTGACAATATCAAACGCTTTGCCGTCGCGGGTATCGATCAGTACTTCGAAACGCTCGCCCATCAGCATAGAAAGTTCAGTGACTTTCACAGGCTCCGCTAATAAGCCGCCGTCGCTAGCTATCACGTAAAGCGGACGGTTATCACTAGCGGCAATATTGAGCGAACGCGCGTTACAGCCGTTCAACAGGCGTAAACGCAACCAGCCACGCGGGTTAGCATGTTGTGGGTACATCGCGCCATTACACAATAATGTATCGCCAAACCAGCCAACTGCGGCACTCATCACGTCCAATTGATAGTCGATTTGCCCGTCAGCAGCGAAACGCTTGTCCTGAATGATCAGCGGCACGTCGTCGATGCCCCACTGTTTCGGTAAACGCAACGCACGGCTTTCGGCATCGTCGATTAACACCAGCCCCGCCAACCCCATCGCCACTTGATGGCCGGTTTTGCCATGCTGATGAGGATGGAACCAACATGTTGCAGCGCGTTGTTGCGGAGTAAATTTCACAGTGCGCTTGCCACCTGCGGCAATCACTCCTTGCGGCCCACCGTCGACATCGCCAGGCACTTCTAATCCATGCCAGTGCAGCGTGGTTTCTTCTGCGAGGTTATTATTAATCTCAACAGTGACTTCTTCGCCCTCACTTAACTGCAATGCTGGCCCCAACAAGTTACCGTTATAACCCCAGGTGGTAGCGGTTTTTCCGTTGAAAGTACTTTTACCCGCTTGCACCGTTAAACGGATGCTATTCTTTGCATCAGGGGTGAGAATTTGCGGGATCGGTAATACGGGTCTGTCAGCCGCCAGCGCAGCTTTACTCCAGAGCGGCAGTGCACTGAATGCACTGATGGCTGCAGAATATTTCAGAAAATCACGGCGATGCATATTCAATTCCTTTCTATTAGCAGGCTTGGGATTGAGCATAAACCTTACCCCAAGGGTAAGGTCAAATTTAAAGCGATGAATAATTCTCGTCGTGCCTCAATTAACTGTGTTAACGTTTCGTATCTAATAAAAAGTGGTAGAAGTGATGAAGATGGGTGTTAGGGCATTAATGCTGGGGTTATTGCTGGCTTTTTCCACCAGCAGTCAGGCACTTAGCGAGTCTGAAGCAGAAGATATGGCCGATCTTACTGCGGTATTTGTGTTCCTGAAAAATGATTGTGGCTACCAAAACCTGCCTAATGGACAAATTCGTCGCGCATTGGTCTTTTTTGCCCAGCAAAACCAGTGGGATTTGAGTAATTACGATACCTTCAATATGAAAGCATTGGGGGAAGATAGTTATCGCGATCTCAGTGGTATCGCCATTCCGACAGCAAACAAATGCAAATCCCTTGCCCGGGATTCATTGAGCTTGCTCGCCTACGTGAAGTAACCCGCCCTTCTCATTCTGGCTACTTTGAATCGAGTGCTCCCAAAAGTCGTTCAGCAAACTTTTGGGACACCGTATTGAAAAACAGGTTTAGCGCTTGTGAGAGATAAATTCCCGATAAGCGTTAACCACCTGCATAAAGTCCTCAACACCGCAAAAAGACAAACTTTCTTCGTCGTAGTAGTTCATCCCGTCTTCCATTTCATCACCAGTAATTTCCAGCTGATTGGCCCGGATAATCACCTCTTCACCGTCGAGCCACAACGTGTATTCGTGCCCGGTGCGTTGCCACTGACGCTCACTGCCTTTAACTGAGTTTGCTGCCTCTTCGACTTCATCGAGCAGGGCGAGATTATCTTTTACTTCTTCATTAAACCAATGACCCACCACTTCGTGACCCATCGACATACGCACTTTCACCAACCCGGTGACATCACGCAAAAATTCATATTCCATGGTGTTTTCCTCTACCCAGCTTGGGGAAATGCAGTACCCCTTAGCGTATAAGGTAATTATCGCAGCAAAACCGGCGAAAAACAGCGTGGTGGGCGTCAAACAGGGACTTTCTTTTGGTCGTTAAGGTTGAGCAAGGTATTTATTAACCACATCTGACTCAGTGTCGGTAAGGTCAAGCATTATGGGCAATTGACCTTTACGATAAAGCACAAGCTGCCAGTCAGATTCATTTTGCGGCTGCGAATGATTGGCATCGAAAATGACTTTGCGATTATCGGCTAAAGCAATAACAAAGCGGTGGCGATCGCTCTCTATAACGGGGACATGTAATGATTCAAAAAAGCTGCGGGCTTGCGAGGCATAAAACGCCCAGTCTTCCATTGTCGTACTGTAATCTTGCGCTTCTGTTGAGTTTTCATCAGTAAATGTTTTCAATGGCGGGATAATCATGACGGCTGTCGTTTCTTTTAATTCCAGGGCATCCGGAGGTAAGGTGGACTGGGTAAATGGTTCATATTTTGTGACCATCGACGTAGAGATCACCGGCTGAGATTCAAATATTTTCCATTCGTCAGCAATTCCGCCTTCTTTATACAGCGGGATAATTTCCCCATCACCCCAGACAATTTCCATGTCTGTGTTATGCCATTTGGCATAAGGTTTGCTCTCCTGCATCGTCGCCACATTACTCACAATGAAATCACATTGTGCGCAACCACGAACCTGACCATCGTCGTAAAAACCTATTAATCCGCCATTAGAAGCATAGAGATAACGCAGATTTATGGATTCAGCACTTGCGCTGAAACTCACCAATAAAGAGAGGCAAAAAATGAAAATTCCTTTCAACATTTATTTTATTTCCTTTAAACGAAAAATATTATCCAATAACAATGGAGTGCGATGTTGTTGGCTTAATGCCAGAAATATATCACCGCCGACAGTGACTTTTTTGCCGATCAGACTTTTTAATGATTCCCGCTCTTCAGCCGTTAAAACCAACTGCAAATGCTGATTCCAGTCTGGGTTATGGCTATCCGCATCTCTCACACAGGTAAATGGGCTATCGGGTTTAAGGACCCAGAACACCTCACCACTATTATTTTTTTCCTCAAGAGTACCGGTTAGTGACACCGAATCGCCTTCCAGCACGCATCGTTGCTGGCTTTTCTTGATCTGAGCGGCGAGGAAGTCGTTAGTAAGAGCGTTATTGGCATTTTCGCACCATGACAGGGTTGTTTGCTGGCTCAATACCGCAGGCTCGGCAACCCATTTTTCTCCAGCGCCTTTCTTGAGGAGTGTTTCCAGGTGACTCTCATCATAATCGTAGGAGCTGCGGGCTTCACCGCTGGCATCCCCACAAAAGTAAGCATAGTCATTGGTGGCACACAGGCGCTTCACAACAAATTTTACCGCGGGAATATCACCATTTAATACGCGTTGATTGCTGTCGCCGATGTAGCTTTCACGTAACCCATCCAGAATTTCCTTTCTGAGCGGGGCGGATTTTTCCACCGGCTGGCAGATGTTCTCCCGATGTAGATCCCCAGCAATTTGTTGACGGTTAATATCGTCTTTTAGTTCCGATTTCATATCATCAGCAAATGAATTACCAACAATCATAAATATAAAAAATAAATAAAGTCGCATTATCATTCCATCGATAAAAAAGAGATGAAGATTATAATAGGTACTATTCCGCCCACAGGGAATCTCATTTTAATGCCGCGTTTAATCATCATGCTTACCCTACTACTGGCAACTTCCGCTAACGTCTTTGCTAATGATAGCGCCTTTGGAGATATCAATGGTTCTATCCAATTGTTAAAACAAAATGATATCAGTATGGCGAAAGAACGCCTGCTTATCGGAACCGACCGTATTAATGTCGATTACGTTTTTATCAACCACAGTACGCAAGACATTACTGTCCCGGTGAGCTTCCCAATGCCGAGGGTGGTGCTGTTTGAACCCTCTGACCATTCTGCTGGCATTCTGAATTTTAAGTTGAGTGTAGACGGCAAACCCGTGGCGACGGAGTCCCGCTGGGTGGTCACGCTCATTGATGAAAAGGGAAATATAAAAGAAGACATCACCGAGAAAGTCACTCAGGCGGGCTGGAGCGTGGAGGACTTAATTAAGGTTTTCAATACCGACTCTCCGGTTGACTCACTCCCTGAGGAGCTACCACCTTTACCTGCGCAATGGGTAAAAGATGGGATGCCACAGTTTACTATTCAACAGCATTTTGTCTGGCAGCAGCGCTTCCCGGCGCAGAAAGAAGTGGTTATCCATCATTCCTATACTCCCAGCCTCTCCGGTGGCGTGCCAACAACCCTCGGCTGGATTTTGGGCGACGGGACAAAAGATAATCCAGGCAACGAATGCCTGACTGATGCCAGCCGTAAGCAGGTGCAGCAACTGAATAAACATTCACAAAAAGGTGAAGAAGAAGGCCAAATCAGCTGGCAAGAGCTTCAATATGTCCTGACGACAGGGGCGAACTGGAAAGATAGTGTGATCGGTGATTTCACGCTACGTATTCATAAAGATGCGCCGCAAGATGTTGTCGTACCCTGCTTTAAATACCCGCTGACGCAGATTGATGACACAACCTTTGAATTCCACCAAAAAGACTTCAAACCGGCACAAGATCTGGAAATGACGTTCTATTCAGAACTGTCCTGGTAACAGAAAAGGGAGACCCTCACCCCAGCCCTCCCCCTGAGGGAGAGGGTGAACACAAAGTGAGGGTATGTGGCATTTAAACAGCAGTCTGGAAAATCACGCCGTCTGCCTTCTCGGTGTACTGAGAAAGTTTGTCGAAGTTCAGGTAACGGTAGGTATCCACAGCGGTCTTATCGACTTGTGCCATGAAGGTCTGGTACTCGTCAGGCGTTGGCAGTTTGCCAAGCAGTGAAGCCACTGCGGCCAGTTCTGCGGAAGCCAGGAATACATTCGCACCAGTACCCAAACGGTTCGGGAAGTTACGGGTCGATGTTGAAACCACGGTTGAACCGTCCGCCACACGCGCCTGGTTACCCATGCACAGTGAACAGCCAGGGATTTCAATACGCGCACCGCTCTTACCAAACACGCTGTAGTAGCCTTCCTCAGTTAACTGAGCGGCATCCATACGCGTTGGTGGCGCAACCCACAGGCGAGTTGGCAACTGGCCTTTGTGGCTATCCAGCAGTTTACCTGCCGCACGGAAGTGGCCAATGTTGGTCATGCAAGAACCGATGAATACTTCATCGATTTTCTCGCCAGCCACATCAGACAGCAGACGTGCATCGTCAGGATCGTTTGGCGCACAAAGAATTGGCTCTTTGATATCGTTCAGATCGATTTCGATGATCTCTGCGTATTCCGCATCAGCATCGGCTTCGAGCAACTGAGGATCTGCCAGCCATTTTTCCATGCCCTGGATACGGCGCTCAAGCGTACGACGATCGCCGTAACCTTCGGCGATCATCCACTTCAGCAGCACGATGTTTGAGCTCAGATACTCTTCGATCGGCTCGCGATCAAGCTTGATGGTACAGCCGGCAGCAGAACGTTCAGCGGAAGCATCGGTCAGCTCAAACGCTTGTTCAACTTTAAGCGTAGGCAGGCCTTCGATTTCCAGGATGCGACCAGAGAAGATGTTTTTCTTACCTTTCTTCTCAACGGTCAGCAGACCTTGTTTAATCGCATACAGCGGGATCGCGTGAACCAGGTCGCGCAGAGTGATACCCGGCTGCATTTTGCCTTTGAAGCGCACCAGTACCGACTCAGGCATATCGAGTGGCATCACGCCGGTTGCCGCAGCAAACGCCACCAGACCAGAACCTGCCGGGAAGGAAATCCCGATTGGGAAACGAGTGTGGGAGTCACCGCCAGTCCCGACGGTATCCGGCAGCAGCATACGGTTCAGCCAGGAGTGGATAACACCATCGCCAGGACGCAGCGACACACCACCGCGGTTCATGATGAAGTCAGGCAATGTGTGGTGAGTATTCACATCCACCGGCTTAGGATAAGCAGCAGTGTGGCAGAAAGACTGCATCACCAAATCAGCAGAGAAGCCCAGGCATGCGAGGTCTTTGAGTTCATCACGGGTCATTGGACCGGTGGTGTCCTGAGAACCTACAGAAGTCATTTTTG
>Ga0207696_1000748_pt1 | contig 21685 bp, 18 predicted proteins | sample KBSS54metaG_FD_184403 | JGI IMG/M metagenome (GOLD analysis project Ga0207696, IMG submission 184403) | Switchgrass rhizosphere microbial communities from Kellogg Biological Station, Michigan, USA - KBS S5-4 metaG (SPAdes) (version 2) | ecosystem: Host-associated > Plants > Roots > Rhizosphere >...
ATCGTGGGTGACGTAAATCATCGTATTGTGCAAATTGCCGTGTAGCTGGCTAATTTCCTGGCGCATTTCAACGCGCAATGCGGCGTCCAGATTCGACAGCGGTTCATCAAACAGAAAGATTTTGGGTTGTTGAACGGTAGAGCGGCCAATCGCCACACGTTGCCGTTGCCCGCCAGAAAGATTCTGCGGCAGGCGGTCGAGCAACTCTTCAAGCTGTAGCATTTTGGCGGCTTGCGTAATACGCCGCGTAATTTCGTCTTTCGGTGTTTTGACATTATTGAGGCCGAAAGTGAGATTTTCGCGCACCGTCATATGTGGATAAAGCGCGTAGGATTGAAACACCATCGAAAGACTACGCTGACCAGCAGGTAAATCAGTGACATCCTGGTCACCGATGATTATCGAGCCACTGTTTAAACTTTCCAGCCCGGCAATAATGCGTAATAACGTTGATTTACCGCAGCCAGATGGGCCGACCAGCACAATAAATTCGCCGGAATGAATATCGAGTGACAGGTTTTCGATGATGGTATTTTTTTCGTAGGTTTTATTAATATTTTTTAGGGTAACAGTGGTCATCATTTTCTCCGTATTGATTCACAGCGATTCAATAAGTGATAACAGCAGCGAAGTTTTCATCTTCATCAACGCATGATCGCCACGGCTTTCAACGTTCAGGCGTAGCAAGGGTTCAGTATTCGAGGTGCGTAAATTAAAACGCCATGTGTCAAATTCCATGCTTAAGCCGTCACAATGGGATTGGCTCACACATTGTGCTGAAAACTTCGCTTCAATATGTGCCAGTACGGCAAGAGGGTTCTTAACGGTGATATTGATTTCGCCGGATATCGGGAATTGGTTTTTACGCTCGGCGACTAGTTCGGATAAATTTTTGGCGGTGGTATTCAATAACTGAAAAACTAACAGTGCGGGGATCATGCCGCTGTCACAATAACCAAATGAGCGAAAATAGTGATGACCACTCATTTCACCGCCATAAATGGCATCTTCCTGGCGCATTTTATCTTTTATAAATGCATGACCCGTTTTGGACTCAATCGCTATTCCGCCACACTGGCTGATGATTTGTTGTGTATTCCAGGTCAGGCGCGGGTCATGAATAATTTTCTCACCCGCAGCCTGGTTAAGAAACCCACTTGCCAGTAACCCCACCAGATAATAGCTTTCGATAAACTCGCCCTGGCTGTCGAAGAAAAAACAGCGATCAAAATCGCCATCCCAGGCAATACCTAAATCGGCTTTGTGTAACATGATTGCCGCACGCGTGTCATAGCGGTTTTCTTCAAGCATTGGGTTCGGCACACCATTAGGGAAATGGCCATCCGGTTCAACGTATAACTTGATGAATTCAATGGCCGCATGGCTTTTGCGCAGCGCGTTTTCCAGGGCTTCAAGGGCGGGGCCAGCCGCGCCATTTCCCGCATTAACCACCACTCGCAACGGGCGGCTTAACGGCGTGGTGATATAACTCATCAGATGGTTAATCCAGGCGTCACGATGTGAAACTCGCTGGTAACTCCCTGGTTGTGCCGCTTGAGTAAAATCATTCGCCAGCGCCAGCGCTTTAATCTCCAGCAACCCGTTGTCGTTACTGACCGGACGGGCTTGCTCACGCACAATTTTCATGCCGTTATGATTGGCTGGGTTATGGCTGGCAGTAATTTGAATGCCACCATCGGCTTTCAATATCCGCGTAGCAAAATAAACTTCTTCCGTGCCCACCATGCCAATATCGATAACATCGACACCGCTCAGCGTTAATTCTTTTGCCAGGATATGTTTATATGCATCCGACGTCAGACGGCTGTCGCAGCCAATGACCATGCGCTTGGGTTTTAACCAACTGGCGACAGCGTGTGCAATTCGCAGAATAATATCGTGATTAATGGTGACATCCACTTCACCACGAATATCGTAGGCTTTGAAACAGCTAAGTTCATCCATAAATTAACCCGTATCAGTAGAACGTCACGTTGACGCTCCTTCAATAAATTGATAATCCAGCTCGTAATGGGTTTTATTATTTTCGTCGAGTAATAACTTCACGGCGATCGCCCCTTTTTCCTCGGCATGCTGAGAAATGGTGGTTAAACGAATGCCTGATGTATTTACCGGAATATTATCGAAACCCGTAATCGCCACTTGCTGTGGAATAGCGATATTATTTTCGACGCAATAATTGATTGCACCAGCGGCAAAGCGGTCAGATAAACAAATTAATGCGCTAATTTCAGGGTGCTCGGTTAACAGAATTTTTGCTGCCTGCGCACCGTGTTGTTCATTGTGAATGGTTTCGTACAACCAGCATTCGTTAAGGGCAATCTCATGAGCGGCAAAGACATCGCGGCAGGCATTGACACGCGTTAGCATCACGCTGTTATCGCCGTTCACGGGTTGCTCAAGTGAACGCATACCCGCAGCCGATTTTTGTGATGGGAAGGAGATGATACCGAAGCGGCGATGGCCTTTATTAAGTAAATAACTGCATATTTCGTTCATCGCTTTTTGGTTATTAATTGACACGCTGCTGTGGTCGGGTAAAGAAAAATCGATAGTGACCACAGGAATATTCTTCGCCAATGCCTGCTGGATAACTTCATCATTATTGTGGGTGGCGTTAAGAATATAACCATCAACCAGCGTATTGATCGTTTTTATTTTAATGTTTTGGCTATTTTTTAACGGAATCAGCACCAGGTTGATATCATGGTTTTCGCACTGCGTAGCGATACCTTTCATCAAATTGAGATCGTGATTATCGATAAACACGTAGCTCATTGAGTCATTAAAAATCACCCCGATGGTATCTGACTTGCCGGTACGCAGCGCCCGGCCCAGTCTGTCTGGCCCCTGAAAGCCGCAAGAAGCGGCATATTCAATAATTTTCCCCCGTAGCTCAGCGGAAAGTTTGTCGGGGTTGTTCCACGCGTTAGAAACGGTGGTATGCGAAATACCTAATGCTTTTGCGATGGATTTGGTGGTTACTTTTTTGTTGTCATTCATCTTCTTCAGTACGTCTTTTTTTGTTTTTCATACTTCGTAATTTGCCATGAGTTTAACGTTAAACAAAGCTGTTTTTGTGACTTGTTTAACGTTAAACATAAATTCCTGGTGTTAGCGTGAAAATAGGATGCGCGCTTACTGTTTCAAAGGAGAGTTTCTAGTGAAAATTTTTACACTGGTTAAATGGACAGCCCCAGTTGTATTAGCAATGGTTATTTCGGGCTGCGGGCAGGATGACGAAAAGACAGCGGAACAAGACGCTACACCAATAAAAATGTGGGTTGCACCGAATGAAAATGAAGAAGCTTTCTGGAATGCAATGGTCACCGAATGGAATAGTTTGCCGGAGCACCACAAAGTAGAATTCACGACCATTCCGGCAGCCAGCAGCTCTGAAGAAGCCATTATGAATGCACTGGCTTCGGGAACAGAACCTGATATTTCGAGTAATATTTTTATCGGTTTTGCCAGCCAACTGAATGAGATGGATCAGCTCATCGATCTGGCGAAATTACCCGGTTACCCGCAACTGATTGAAAACCGCCATATGGGGAAAATTGTTCCGGCCTGGGAAATTAACGGCCAGAAAAATGTGTTGCCGATTTACATTAATCCTATCGTCTATTGGTGGCGAATGGACTTATTAAAGCAATATGGCTATGACAAAGTTCCAACCACGTATCAGGATATTTATACGCTTTCACAGCGTCGTGCGGATGATAAATCAGGTTATGCCATTCAACTTACCGCCGGAAAAAACTGGTGGGATCGCTGGTTCGATTTCATCCCATTATTTTATGCCGCCACCAATGGCCAAGCTTATATTGCTGATAACAAAGCCCAATACAATAATGCCCAAGGGGAAACCGTCCTGACATTTATGGCGAAAATATTTGCCAATAAGTGGAGTAGTTATGATTTCACTGCCGTAGATGATCCATTAGCCACCGGCCAGGTAATGGCATCGGTGCGTGGCCCGTGGGATATCGCCCGTTATCGCAAGCAATACCCAACCATTCTTGAAAGTATCCAGATTGGCCCGATGGTCACCGCTGATGGGCACCCTCAGCCTCACACCCTGGCAGACAGCAAAGGCGTGGTGATGTTTAAAAGCAGCAAACACCAAACTGAAGCCTGGGAGTTTATTCAGTGGGTATTTAACGCGCCAGAACATGACCTGAAATGGCTGGAATTAACCGGCATGCCACCTGCACGTGAGGACTTACTCACCAACAGCCTGTTCACCGCATATCTTGGCCACAGCCCAGTGGAAAAGCAGATTGCAGCCTTTGTGGCGAATGCACAACCGCCAGCGGCGACCACCAAAACCAGCGAAATTCAGCGCAGCATGACGCAAATGATCGAACGCACTATCTTCTCTGGCAGCGCCCCGATAGAAGCACTCAATCAGTCTGCCGCTGAAACTGACAAGTTGCTCGGGCAATAATTATTATGCGCAGAATAAGAATTAGTGATTCTTCATTAGGGGGCCTGTTGGCCTCCTCGTGGCTCGGCTATTCCGTGTTGTTTTGGTTTTATCCGTTTGTCTGGTTAGTCATCTTAAGTGTGACCCAATGGCAATTTATTGGCACTCCTCGCTTTAACGGATTGTATAACTTTATTGGCGTGATGCAGGATGAATTATTCTGGAAATCAATGCTCAATGTGCTGCGCTTCTTGCTCTATTACATTCCGATAGTGTTAGTTGCATCATTACTTTTTGCCGCGGGATTAAAGCGTATTAAATATGGCAAGGGGTTTATTGCCTTGAGCTTTCTGTTAGCGAATGTCTCATCGGGTGTGGCGTATTCCATCGTGTTTTCAAAGCTGTTTAGTGAATACGGGCCGATAAACGAATTTCTGCGCGAATGGCTTGGTTTTGCCATCCCATGGTTTACTAACCCAGACTGCGCCATGTTATCTATTGCTTTAATTGTGACATGGAAGTTTGTTGGCTATTACGGCTTGATTTTATATTCCGGCATGATGGCAATTCCAAAAGATATTTATAGCGCGGCGATCCTCGATAAAACCGGGCGCTTTAAACAGCTGTATGCCATCACTCTGCCGATGATGAATGCGCAAATCATCATGGTGCTGGTGCTGGCAATTACCGTCGCCTTCGGCATTTTTACCGAACCTTATTTAATCACCGGCGGTGGCCCGCTCAATAGCACCACTACACCAATGGTGGTGATGTATGAAGCCGCCTTCCAGAATATGAAACCCAGTTGGGCGGCAACCATGTCTATTATTGTCGCGGCTTGTAGTTTTGCACTTATTTGGATCTTGCGTCGAATGTTTGAAAAAAATATCGAGATCGTCTGATGAAAAAATTTAAACCGCTCAGTTTATTGATTCACCTGGCGATGCTGACGCTGGCGATAACCTGGCTATATCCGTTTATCTGGATGGTGGTGGTGTCGTTTAAAGATACGGCGCAGATTTATACCACCGCATTATTCGATGGGCGCTTCTCGCTTGATAACTATGCTTTTCTTTTTGATAACAGCGCCCGTGCGGATAAACCCTTTTTACGCACGCTGTTTAACTCGATGTTTATTGCCATCACCATTACCGTCAGCGTGACGTTAACCTCGACGCTGGTAGGTTATGCGGTGGCGAAAATTCAGTTCCGTGGCAAAAGCGCATTTAAAAATTTGCTGATTGTGCAGATGGTTTTCCCGGTATTCATGTTCATTATTCCGCAGTTTGTCTTAATGCGTGAGCTGGGGCTTATCAACAGTTACGGGGCGATGATCCTGCCGTTTATGATGAGCGCATGGGGAATATTCATGGTGTCGCAAAGCTTTAAAGGGACGCCAAATGATTATATTTATGCCGCTAAATTAGACCACGCCAGTTTATGGGGGATTTTGCGCCACGTGATGATGCCGCTGAATAAATCGATTCTGGCGATTGTCGCGCTGTTTACCTTCTCCAGCGCGTGGGACAACTTCCTCTGGCCGCTGATTGTGATGCGCGAAGCAGAAAAAATGCCGTTTTCGGTATTACTGGCAACGTTCAGCAAATCGTATGGCGTTTATCTCGGGCCGGTGATGGCTGGTGCCGTAGTGCAAACGTTGCCAGTGGTTATTCTCTTTATCTTGTTCCGTAAATATTTCCTGCAGGGAATGTCGCTGTCATTAAAATAATAGGGATCTGGAGATGGATAATTCCCATTGGTGGAATGAGACAGTTTTTTATCAAGTCTATTTACCGTCATTTCGTGACGGTAATAATGATGGATTAGGTGATTTTTACGGCTTACTGGAAAAAATAGACTACCTCGCAAGCCTTGGCGTGAAAGGACTGTGGATAACGCCTTTTTACCCTTCGCCACTGGTCGATAACGGCTACGACATCAGCGATTACTGCGCTGTAGACCCGCGTTTTGGTGATATGGCGGCGTTCGGCGCCGTACTGCAAGCGTGCCATCAACGGGGCATGAAAGTGATTATTGATGTGGTGATTAACCATGTCTCGTCTTTGCATCCGTGGTTTCAGGATGCCTGGAACAATCCTGCCAGCCCGTGGCGTGATTTCTTTCTGTTTAGTAACGCCCCCAATAATTGGCAATCATTCTTTTCTGGCCCGGCATGGAGCAAAGAGCCGGATACCGGCCAGTATTACTTCCATAAATTTTCCCCGCAGCAGGTGGATCTCAACTGGCGCAATCCGCGCGTCGAGCAGGAAATTTTGCAGATGCTCGATTTCTGGATAGTGCAGGGCGTTGATGGCTTCCGTTTTGATGTGATCAATTTCCTCACCACCGACGGCATCACGGCGGATAACCCGCAAAGCGAAGGTGAGCAGCAGCACCTCAACGATATTAATCAGCCTGGTTTATGCGCGGTACTGGCGCGCTTATGTCGCCATGTCCGTCAACAAGGCGACTACTTTCTGGTGGGTGAAGTGGGCAGCGAAGACCTCGATGTGCTGCAACGTTATCAGCGCCCCGAATTGTTGGATGTGGTGTTTAACTTTAATCTCGGCAGCCAGAAAACCTTTTCCGCCACCGCGATTTATCAGCAACTGACGGCGATGGAAAAACAGTTAACGGGTGTCCCGACGCTGTTTTTCTCAAGCCACGATATGCCGCGAATGATCAGCCGGTTTGGTGAGTCAGAGCGAGATACTGCACGCGCCATTGCTGTGATGGCGCTGCAAATCACCGCCCGTGGCGTGCCGTTTATTTTCCAGGGCGAAGAGAATGGTATGACCGATTATGTGCCTGAATCTCTGGAACAAATTTATGACATTCAGGGGCGCACGCATTACCACTCCGCGCTGGCCGACGGACTACCTCCAGGCCAGGCATTAGTGCAGGCGATTCAACATTCGCGCGATGGTTCGCGTTCTCCATGTCAGTGGCGGAATACGCCGCACGCCGGGTTTTCATCATGCCCGCCATGGATACCCGTTAACGCTAATTATCCCGAGGTGAATGCGCGGGCGATGCAGGACGACCCAGATTCTATCTTTCATGCTTATCAAAAGCTTATCTTGCTGCGTAATCAGTCACCGGCATTGCAGCATGGCGAATATCAGTTTCTGGAATGCATTCAACAATGCCTGTGGTTTGCCCGCCGCTTTGGTGACGAAACGGTGATGGTGGCGATTAATTTTGGCATGGAAATCAGTAATCCCAGCCGGGAAATCGCCGGGGAACTGTTGTATGGCGAAGATGCGCCAGTGCTCGGAAAAAATCATATTGTTATTAAGAGGACAGTTCATGGAAAGGAATAGCAAAAACCCGTTGATCACACCGGCAGATATCAAGCCATCGCACCCGTCAATGAAAGTAGAGTGTGTTTTCAACGCTGGAGTCACTGAATTCAATGGCGAAATTATTCTTCTACTGCGTGTAGCCGAGAGCGTAATTAGTGATTCGCCGCAGACAATCCATGTGCCTTTACTGGAACAGCAGGGCGATAAATGGGTTTGTACGACACGCATCTTTGACCGTAATGATCCACGTTTTGACTACAGTGACCCGCGCACTATCGTGAATATCGATCAGCCGGACGAAGTCTATTTAACCTCGATGTCCCATCTGCGGTTAGCACGTAGCCGTAATGGCATTGAATTCGTTATTGATAGTGAGCCGTTTATCTTCCCGGATAATCAATATGAGCAGTTTGGCTGCGAAGATCCGCGCATCACTGAAATCGACGGTGTCTGGTATATCAACTATTCGGCGGTGTCGTGTTACGGCATCTCGACCGCATTAGCGGTGACGCGTGACTTCCGGACTGTTGAAAAGCAGAGCGTCATTTTCTGCCCGGACAACCGTGATGTTTGCTTCTTCCCTGAGAAAATTCACGGCAAGTTTTATGCCTTAACCCGCCCGGCACCGAAACACTTTGGTAAGCCGGAAATCTGGTTAAGTGAATCACCGGATCTTCTGCATTGGGGTAATCATCGGCATTTACTGGGTGCTTCCGGGGATATTTGGGATGCCCGTAAATCGGGTGGTGGTGCCCCATTACTGAAAACAGATCGCGGCTGGCTGGCGATTTATCACGGTGTTGATGCCAGCCAACGTTATTGCCTCGGCGCACTGCTGCTTGATCTTAACGACCCGACGAAGATCCTCGCAAAATCACCGGTTCCGTTGCTGCAACCTGAGGCAATTTATGAGCGCGAAGGGTTCTTCGGCAATGTGGTGTTTACTTGCGGCGCGCTCATTAAGCACGACACGCTGCACGTCTGGTATGGCGCGGCGGATGAATGTATGGCGCTGGCAACGCTGCCATTGACTGAACTCTGGCAACATTTACGGCTGGCATGAATGAAGAAAAATCCCACTGTTAACGCGCTGCTGGCGGCTTATCGCCAGCGCCGTCCCTACCGTCTTGCGTGTCATAAAATAGAGTTCCATGGCGTGGCGGGGTTTGATGTTTACAACCCGACGAAGCCGTTCCGATACCAACAGCAATGGATAATGGCGGCGCGTGTTGAAGCTCGCGAAAGTGAGTTTTCACAGGTGCGTTTTTTCCGTCTGGAAAATTTTAAATCGGCTTATTTACTGGAAGATGCGCCAGTTTTTGATTTGCAGGATCCGTTTATTTGCCAGGTCGGCGGAGAGATGGTTTTCGGTGGTGTTGAAGTGGCTTTTACATCGACTGGCGATCGGACCCTGATCTGGAAAACGCGTTTTTGGCGCGGTAAAGATCTCGCTTCGTTGCGTCATTTTGCCGATGGTCCGCCGGGCATGAAAGACATTCGGCTGGTTGATTTAGAAGATGGGCGCATTCTGCTGTTTACCCGTCCTCAAGGTGCGTTGGGTGGGCGCGGCAAAATTGGCTGGAAAATTATCCACACGCTTGAAGAGCTTACACCGGAGGTTATTGAACAGGCGCAATTGCTGGAACATGTTGATGCGTTGTCGTGGTGCGGAGTGAACGAAGCGTGGCTCAGTGCACCAAACTGCGTTGAGGTACTGGCGCATGTTGCCTGTTTCGATGAGCAAGGGAATCGCCATTACTACGCCGCAGCTTTTAGTTTTGATGTGTCTCAGCGGCAAAGTTCGCCAATCAGAATTATGGCTGAACGGAATGATTTTCTGGCCGGAGAGGCAAAACGTAGAGATTTAAGTGATGTGATATTTCCTGGGGGATTACTACTAAAAAATGATAATACAGTGTTGTTATTTTGTGGCACCAGTGATTGTGAAGTACAGGTGTTACTAATAGCTAAAAATCTTTATGGGATTTACCTCGCAAATTAACCATTGGTTGCCCCTTAATAAATAATAAGATGATAAAAAGAAATTGATTTAATTCACAACAGCAAAGCATTTAGTTTATCAATATAAATACGAATTGCATTCATGGTAATTATTCTGTGTTGTTTGCATTACGTAATAAGTCACACCCAATTAATTGTTCTCATAAATGTTTCATGAACTATATAAGGATATAGGTGATTATGAAAAGAAAAGCTTTGGCTTTATTTATCGGCCTGACGATTTCTACTGGTGCATTAGCAGCGAATAAATCAACGAGTAGCGATTTGGAACAACGTCTGAATCAATTAGAGCAACGTCTAATCGCTGCAGAACAGCGTGCTGCCACTGCGGAAGCCGAAATCCAACAGATTAAAACCACCCCTAAACCCGCTCAGACTACGGCACCGGTTCAAGTGGTGAGCGAACAATCTGTTAATGATAAAGCTGATAACCAATCACCGAAATTATCTTTAACCGGATATGGCGATTTAAAAATTTATGGCGACGTTGAATTTAATATGGATGCCGCCAGTCGCAGTAATGGCCTGACATCTGTACGCCGTAGTGCCAATACTAATTGGGCTGATGGCAATAACGAACGTTGGGATATTAATGGTCGTTTATTATTGGGCTTTGATGGTTATCGCCGCATGGAAAATGGCCAATTTGCCGGTTTCTCAGCACAGCCGTTAGCGGATTTAAGCGGTGATATGAATCTTGATGATGCGGTATTTTTCTTTGGGCAAGAGAACGACTGGAAAATAAAAGTCGGGCGCTTCGAAGCCTACGATATGTTCCCGCTGAATCAGGATACTTTTGTTGAGTATTCCGGTAATACCGCCAACGACTTGTACGGCGATGGCTTTGGCTACATCTATATGATGAAAGAAGGGCGCGGGCGTAGTGATTCCGGTGGTAGCTTCCTGATGAGTAAAACCATCGACAACTGGTATTTCGAATTCAATACCCTGCTGGAAGATGGCACTTCGCTGTATCAAGACAAGTCTTATCATGGCAATGAACTGACCAAAGACAAAAATGTTGCTTATCTGCGTCCGGTGATTTCCTGGTCGCAAGATGAATTCTCAGTTGCTGCTGCGATGGAAGCGCAGGTGGTGGATAACGCATACGGTTACAAAGATGCCAATGGCCAAATGGTGGATCAATCGAGCCGCACCGGTTATGGCTTAACCATGACGTGGAACGGACTGAAAAGCGACCCGGATAACGGCATCGTTGCCAACTTCAATACTGCCTACCTTGACGCCGCCGATGAAACTGACTTCACTGCGGGTGTCAACGCACTGTGGCAGCGTTTCGAGCTAGGTTATATCTATGCCCACAACGACATTGATAAGTTTGATGTCAACTCGGCGATGGATACCTGTGAAGACGACTGCTGGATAACCAATGCGGGGACTTACGATATTCACACCATCCATACTTCGTATCAATTCCCGAACGTGATGGGCATGAAGAACTTTAATATTTATCTCGGGACTTATGTGTCGTGGGTTAGCGCTGATAATGACGGCAGCGATGGCGACGACAATACCCGCTATGGCGGGCGTGTGAGATTTAAATATTATTTCTAATGTGAGTTAGCTTGCCCTCATCCTATCCCCCAAGAGCTGTCTCTTAGTCACATCTTTGAAGGACGGTTCCTGCTGATTGGGAGAAGGTTTCGTTCACCGGGCGATTTAAGCCGGACCCGAAAGTCAAAGTCAAAAGCCAGAGCGGTTTTGACCTTGTCCCCGGCTTCAATCGCGCCGTTTTTTACCCTTCAGTCGGGGTCACGTGGCCGGGAGCCACGTGAGAGAGCGATCGTCGGGAACGAATCGCGAACGACCTCGAATGTTGGGTGAAAAACGGTGTTTACCGCTTTAGCGGCGATTGATTTGCCGGGCGCCTGGATTATCAAGGGGTTGGCGTTAACCCCTTGATACGTTCACCGTTTTCGGGAATTAAAGAGATAGCTGAACGCACGGGTGAACGGAAAATCAGCGAGGCTTGCAGATCTGACCCTGACAAGATTGCCAGAGCAAGTTGTGAGCCCTCAGGGAGAGGGCCGGGGTGAGGGTGGCATCACCAGGCCAGGAGCCTGCCACATCGACGTCGTCAAACCACTATCAACCAGCGTTAACTGGTCGGCATAAACTTTCATCCATTTGCGTTTCATCTCGTCATACAACCCGCGATGTGCCTGATTAGGTGTAAATTCACGCTGCCATTGCACCAGGCGCTCGCCTGCATCAGCCATATTATTAAACAACCCGACACCGACGCCTGCGGCTATTGCACAACCCAATGCTGTCGCTTCTTTGACAACCGGAACACGCACCGGTAGGCCCGTCACATCACTTAAAATCTGGCTCCACAACGCGCCTTTTGAGCCGCCACCGGCAAACACCAGCGACTCAAACTGAATGCCCGAAAACCCGGAAATTTGCTCAAGATTGCAGGCCGACACGATCGCTGCATTCTCTTCCAGTGCTCTGAATAATGTCGCTTTGTTGCACTTTTCGGGGTCGATGGAGAGGTTAATAAACGACGGCGCTGCGTGATACCACTGCTTGAAGTGCATCGCGTCGGAGAAAATCGGCATCACACCGTGCGACCCCGCCGGAACACGCGCTGCCATCTCCTCGAGCAAAGCGTAAGTATCCACGCCAAGCCTTTCGGCCAGCAGTTTTTCTTCCGCGCAGAAGGCATCCCGGAACCAGCGCATCGTCAGGCCGGTAAAAAAGCTGATGGATTCGGCCTGTACCATATTGGCGATAACATGTGGATTGATACGAATGTTCATATCCGGATCGGTTTTGATCGCTGGCAGATTCACTACCTGTTGCCAGAAGGTGCCACCCAGCACTGCCGCTTGCCCGGCGCGCACCACGCCAAGCCCGAGGCAACCCAGTTGCACATCGCCGCCGCCCATCACCACGGGGGTTCCAGCCAGCAAACCACTCTGCTGTGCGGCTTGCTGGGTCACGGCTCCCAGCACGCTGCCGGTTTCTTTTACCGGAGAGAGAATATCCGCGCGCAGCCCCGCCATATCCAGCAATGCGGGCTGCCAGTCGCGGGTGGCTAAATCCAGCATACCGGTAGTTCCTGCGTTGGAAGGGTCAACCGCCAGCTCACCGCTGAGTTTGGCCGCCAGCCAGTCGCTGATCATCGTCACGGTCGCCGCCTGGCGATAAATATCCGGGCGATGATGTGCAAGCCACAGCAGACGCGGCATGGCGCTTAACGCCAGCGTCTGACCGGAAACGTGGTAAACCTCGGATTCAAACTGATAGTCGTGGATCTCCTTTAGCTCGGAGACTTCACGGCTGGCACGGGCATCAACGTTGGCACAGGCCCAGATAGGTGTGCCATTTTTATCGTAAAGCACGATCCCTTCACGCATCGAACAGCAGGAAATTGCGCTGATAGCACCAGGGGGAAGGTGGGCTTTTTGCAGTGCATCACGGATGCACTGGCAGGCGAGCTGCCAGTTGGTGATGAGGTCAAACTCCATCGAGCCGGGGACATCAGCCACGCTCAGGTGTTTCCATTCGGCCTGGCCGACGGCAATCTGGTGGCCTGAAGTATCGAAGATCACGGCGCGGATGCTGCCCGTTCCGGCGTCCAGTGCAAGTAAATAACTCATCGCCATTCCTCTTATGAGCGCGGCTGGCGACGAATCAGGTTTAATCCGCCAACGCCAGTACCGCCCGCGCAGTCTCTTCTTCCGTCACCAGGCCATTGATATGCTGGCCTAGCAGTGCGGCATAAATCGCGTCCGCTTTGTCTGTCCCGCCCGCAACACCCACAATCGTCGGGAGATGCGCCAGGTCATCAAGCGTCACGCCAAGTAGTTCGCGGTGAATTTCCAGTCCTTCCACCCGTTCGCCATCCGCTTGCAGGAAATAGCCAAGAATATCGCCCACCGCGCCTTTGCGGGCGTACATCAGTTGTTCGCCTTCGCTGATATAACCGGAGCGCAAAATGGTGGCATCGCGCTTTTGATTAATCGCCCCAATCCCGACCACCGCGACATCGGCGGCGGTAGCCGCAAGAATCACATCGCGCACGCTGGATTCCATGCGCAAAATCTCGGCCACTTGTGGCGATGATACCCGCAGCGGTGCCGGGATCATGCTGACACTGCAAGCCGCATCTAACTGGCCGATGCCGGTCATATAAGGCCCGACACCGCCGGAAAGCGTCACCAGGCGAATCTGCTGCGAGCTGATAAAGCCGCTCAAATGTTGCAGGCAGTTCATGGTCGCTTCGCCAAATCCCACCGCCAGTAATTGCCCTGGCTCCAGAATGCCCATCAGCGATTGTGCCGCGCCAATCCCCAAGCGGGTGTTCATCGGCGGCGTGTTATGCGCCGGAAGCACTCGGGCGATTTTGAGACCGAAACGCTGCTGCAACTGAGTTTCCAGCGCCAGGCACCCTTCAAAACGCGAGTTAATCTGCACGCGAATCACGCCAGATTGACGGCCTTTTTCCAAGAGTCGTGAAATCTTTAACCGCGGTAAGCCGAGGCGCTCGCCAATGTCGTTCTGCGTCAGCCCGTCGTGGTAGTAAGACCAGGCTACACGCGCCAACAACTCCTCTTCTGCCATCGGCAAGGCGGCTAGTTTGCCTTCTTCTGCTGTTCGTTTATCGCTCATATTTGAACTCTTCTTAAAATTTAGATCATATGTTCGAAGATGCGGGGCAAGAAAATGTGAAGCACACGGCAAAAAGATCATTTTCTGATACCAGGGGTTTAGCCGATCTATTTAAAAATTTTGTGATCCCAGTCCGGTTGTAAAGATAACCCTGCGTCTACGCTTTTGAACATTATTAATTCAATTTCTCTTTTGTTCAATTGTGGAGTGCCGATGCCCAACACCACCGCAATGCTGGAAGCTCATCACATCAGCAAACAATTTTCAGGCGTCAGCGTTCTGAAAGCGATTGATTTTGCTCTGTATGCCGGGCAGGTCCACGCATTGCTGGGCGGGAATGGTGCCGGTAAGTCGACGCTGATGAAGATTTTCGCCGGGGTCGAAACCGCGGATAGCGGTGAACTGAAGGTGCACGGTAAAGCATTTGGGCGGCTTAAACCGGGTCAAGCGCATGAGCTGGGTATTTACCTGGTGCCGCAGGAACCGATGTTGTTCCCCAATTTGACGGTACGTGAAAACATTCTTTTTCGTCTGCCGCGGCAAAGTGACATTGAAAAACGGCTGCAAGAGAAAATGCGCCAGCTTGAGTGCCAGATCCCGCTCGGTGCCACTGCCAGCACGTTAGAAGTGGCCGATCAACAGATGGTTGAGATCCTGCGCGGTTTAATGCGCGAGGCGAAGATCTTGATCCTTGATGAACCGACCGCCTCTCTCACACCAGGTGAAACCGAACGCTTGTTCCGCCAGATCCGCGCGCTACAAAACCTCGGCGTCGGCATTGTTTTTATCTCGCACAAATTGCCGGAGATCCGCCAGATCGCCAGCCATATCTCGGTGATGCGCGACGGCGCGGTGGTGCTACAGGGCGAAACCGCACAACTGCTGGATGAGCAGTTAATCAATGCCATGACGCCACTCGACCGCAAGCATACGCTGAGCGATACGCAAAAACTGTGGCTGGCGCTGCCGGGAAACCGCCGCACGCAGCCGCAGGATTTTCCGGTATTGCGCGTTGAAGAACTCACCGGAGAAGGTTTTATCGATCTCAGTTTTGAGCTGTACGCCGGTGAGATCGTCGGCCTTGCCGGGCTGGTCGGATCCGGGCGCACCGAGTTAGCTGAAACGTTGTATGGCCTGCGCCCGGTGCGTGGAGGCCGGATCTATCTGGAGAACCGGGAAATTAGCGGCGACCGGACGAAATCACGCCTCGATCGTGGGCTGATTTATCTGCCGGAAGATCGGCAAGTTTCCGGTCTTTTTCTGGATGCGCCGATTCGCTGGAACACCGTCGCGCTCAATGAGGCGAGTGTCTGGCAGCAAAGCAAGCGGGAAGCAGCGGTAGTGGAACGCTACCACCGGGCGCTGGGCATCAAACTCAATAATGCCGAGCAAACTGTGCGCACGTTGTCCGGCGGTAATCAGCAGAAAGTCCTGCTGGCGCGCTGCCTGGAAGCCAACCCGTTATTGCTGATCATCGACGAGCCGACGCGCGGCGTGGATGTAGCAGCGCGGGCGGATATTTATCAACTGATCAAAAGTGTCGCGGCGCAAAACGTCGCGGTGCTGATGATCTCATCCGATCTTGACGAGTTCAGTGGGCTTGCGGATCGCGTACTGGTGATGCATCAGGGCGCGATGAACGGCGAATTACGCAAACCTTCGATCACGGTCGAAAGCATGATGAGCATGGCGTTTGGCGGAGGTAAAGCATGAAGAAATTGCTCCGTAACCGCGAATTGAGCGCACTGCTGGCGATCGTCGCCCTGTTTGCCGTGCTGGTGGCGCTGAATCACAGCTATTTCAGCTTGCAAACGTTAAGCATGATCTTCACCAGTGCGCAGATCCTGATCCTGTTGGCGGTGGGCGCGACGATGGTGATGCTAACGCGCAACATCGACGTTTCGGTGGGATCAACCGTCGGCTTGTGCGCCATCGCGGTAGGGGTTGCGCTTAACAGCGGTTACGGCCTGCCAGCGGCGATGCTATTTGCATTGCTGATTGGCGCAATTGCAGGGTTTTTTAACGGGGTGCTGGTGGTGTGGCTGCGCATTCCGGCGATTGTCGCCACGCTGGGCACGCTCGGGCTTTATCGTGGCGGCATGCTGCTGTGGACCGGCGGAAAATGGATTGAAGGGCTGCCTGCCAGCCTAAAAGCGCTCTCCGAGCCGGTTGCTATTGGGGTTTCACCGCTTGGGTTTTTGGTACTGATTGTGGTGGCTATTGCCGCCTGGATGTTAGCGCGTACCGCCTTTGGTCGCGATTTCTACGCGGTGGGTGATAACCTCGCCGCTGCGCGCCAGTTGGGCGTTGCGGTCAATCGCACCCGTCTGCTGGCGTTCACGTTTAACGGCATGCTGGCGGCCATCGCCGGGATTATCTTCGCTTCACAGATTGGCTTTGTACCGAACCAAACCGGTAGCGGGCTGGAGATGAAAGCTATCGCCGCCTGTGTGCTGGGCGGCATTTCATTGCTCGGCGGCACCGGAACCGTGATTGGCGCATTCCTCGGCGCGTTCTTCCTGACTCAAATCGACACCGTCTTAGTGCTGTTCAAACTGCCGGCCTGGTGGAATGACTTTATCGCCGGACTGGTTTTGCTCGGCGTTTTAGTGCTCGACGGGCGCTTGCGACAGGCACTGGCTCGCCACCAACGGGCGCAGAAATACAGCCGTTTTGTACCGCCATTGCCCGGAGCTAAAAACGTGCGGCAATTTCCCCGTAAGAAAAAGGATGTGGCGTAAATGAACAAGCTGAAACTTAACTGGGAAGTGGCGCTGTTACTGATTCTGGTGGCGGAGATTTTACTGTTTGGGGCCATCAACCCGCGCATGCTCGACGTGAATATGCTGCTGTTTAGCACCAGCGATTTTATCTGCATCGGGATTGTCGCACTGCCGTTGACGCTGGTGATTATCAGCGGTGGCATTGATATTTCGCTCGGTTCCACCATTGGCTTATGCGCGATTGCGCTGGGCGTGATGCTGCAGGCGGGAATGCCGATTTCTCTGGCGGTGATCCTTACGCTCGCCGTCGGCCTGCTATGCGGGTTGTTCAACGCGGCACTGATTCACTACACCGGAATCAGCCCGTTGGTGATTACGCTGGGTACACTGTATCTGTTTGGCGGTGCGGCGCTGCTGCTTTCGGGGATGGCGGGGGCGACAGGTTACGAAGGCATCGGCAGCTTCCCGGATACCTTCACCAACTTCGCCAATCTGACGCTGTTTGGCTTGCCGATCCCGCTGGTGATGTTCGCTGTCATCACGTTGCTGTTCTGGCTGCTGACCCACCGCGCACGCTTTGGCCGCCATATTTTTCTTATCGGACAAAACCCGCGTGCGGCGCGCTATGCCGCGCTGCCAGTCAACGGTTCGCTGTACGGCGTTTATGGCATGGTTGGGCTGGCGTCGGCGATTGCCGCCATTGTGCTGGTTTCCTACTTCGGTTCGGCGCGTTCCGATTTAGGCCGCGATTTACTGATGCCTGCGCTCACGGCGGCGGTGCTGGGTGGAGCGAATATTTATGGCGGTTCCGGTTCCATTCTTGGCACCGCGCTCGCCGCGCTGTTAGTGGGATATTTACAACAAGGTTTACAGATGGCTGGCGTGCCTAATCAGGTATCGAGTGCGTTGTCCGGTGCGTTGTTGATTGTGGTAGTCATTGGTCGGTCGGTGAGTTTGCACCGCGATTATCTACAGACGACATGGCGTCGTTTGCGCGGTCACAAAAAACTAACGGGGGTTTGAAGATGAAGCAGACAACAAAACGCGTGCTACAGCTCAGTGCATGGGCTTTGGCCTTTGGTGTGGTGAGCGCGCAAGCCGCCGACAGGATTGCCTTTATCCCAAAATTAGTGGGTGTCGGCTTCTTTACCAGCGGCGGTAATGGCGCGATGCAGGCGGGTAAAGACCTCGGTGTACCGGTGACCTACGATGGCCCCACTGAACCGAGTGTCTCCGGCCAGGTGCAGCTGATTAACAACTTCGTTAACCAGGGTTACAACGCGATTATTGTCTCGGCAGTTTCGCCAGACGGCCTGTGTCCGGCGCTGAAACGTGCGATGCAGCGTGGAGTGAAAGTGCTGACCTGGGATTCTGATACCAAACCCGAGTGCCGCAGTATTTATATCAACCAGGGCACCCCGCAACAGCTCGGCGGCATGTTGGTGGATATGGCCGCGAAACAGGTGACTAAACCGGCCGCCAAAGTTGCCTTCTTCTACTCCAGCCCCACCGTGACGGATCAAAACCAATGGGTGAAAGAGGCGAAGGCGAAAATTGCTAAAGATCATCCACAGTGGGAGATCGTCACCACCCAGTTTGGCTATAACGACGCGACTAAATCGCTGCAAACCGCTGAAGGGATTTTAAAAGCGTATCCGGATCTGGATGCGATCATCGCCCCTGATGCCAACGCGTTACCTGCCGCAGCCCAGGCAGCTGAAAACCTGAAACGCACTAATGTCGCGATTGTTGGCTTCAGTACGCCAAACGTCATGCGCCCGTACGTTGAGCGCGGCACGGTGAAAGCCTTTGGCCTGTGGGACGTGGTACAGCAGGGCGAAATTGCGGTCAACGTCGCCAATACGCTGCTGAAAAAAGGCGATCTGAACGTCGGTGATACTGTTGATGTGGCGAAAATTGGCAGCCTGAAAGTCGAGCCAAATAGCGTGCAGGGCTACCAGTATGAAGCGAAAGGTAACGGCATTGTGCTGCTACCTGAACGTGTGGTGTTCACCAAAGACAACATCGGCAAATACGACTTCTGAGGGAGGAAAAATGGCAGATCTTGACGATATCAAAGAGGGAAAAGATTACGGCATTGGCCGCCCGCAGGAGAATAAAGCGTTTTACCTGAAGGGCAGCGGGGCGCTGGATTGGGGCATGCAGTCGCGGCTGGCGCGGATTTTTAACCCGGACAGCGGGCGCACCGTGATGCTGGCCTTCGACCACGGCTATTTCCAGGGGCCGACCACCGGCCTTGAGCGCATTGATTTGTCTATTGCGCCGCTGTTTCCGGAAACCGATGTGCTGATGTGTACCCGCGGTATTCTGCGCAGCGTGGTGCCGCCAGCCACCAACAAACCGGTGGTTTTGCGGGCTTCCGGTGGTAATTCGATTTTGAGCGAGCTGTCGCGGGAAACGGTGGCGGTGACCATGGAGGATGCCTTGCGTCTCAATGCCTGCGCGGTGGCCGCACAGATCTACATTGGCAGCGAGTATGAACACCAGTCGATTAATAACATCATCAAACTGGTAGATGAAGGCACGCGCTACGGTATTCCTACGCTTGCGGTAACTGGCGTGGGCAAAGAGATGGCACGCGACGCACGTTATTTCTCGCTCGCCAGCCGAATTGCCGCAGAAATCGGTGCGCAGTTTGTGAAAACTTACTTTGTGGAAGAGGGGTTCGAGAAAGTCACCGCCAGTTGCCCGGTGCCAATTGTTATTGCTGGCGGTAAGAAACTACCGGAGCAAGAAGCGCTGGATATGTGCTTCAAAGCCATCGACCAGGGCGCATCCGGTGTGGACATGGGGCGCAATATCTTCCAGTCAGACGCACCGCTGGCGATGCTAAAAGCGGTGAAAAAGGTGGTGCATGAGAATCTTTCTGCCCGCGAAGCGTACCAATTCTGGTTGGATGAAAAACATCATGGAGGCAAAGGATGAACGTGACGTTGGTGGAAATTAATATCAAACCGGAACGGGTTGATGAGTTTATGGATGTGTTCCGCGCGAATCACGAAGGCTCAATCAAGGAACCGGGCAATTTGCGTTTCGATGTGTTGCAAGACCCGGATGTCGCGACGCGGTTTTTTATTTATGAAGCGTATCAAAACGATGAAGCGGTGTTGGCGCATAAGCAAACACCGCATTATCTGGCCTGTGTCGATAAGCTAGACGCGATGATGTCGGAACCGCGTAAGAAAAGGAGTTTTGTTGGGTTGTTGCCTGAGGAGTGATGCCCTCACCCCAGCCCTCTCCCACGGGAGAGGGAGAAAAAACCGGCTAAGAAATATGCTGTTTCAGCGTTTCCAGCATGCCATCGGCACTGTATTTGCTGGCAATTTCTGCGGTCGCCGCTACCGGCTCAATGTGTAGAAATTGCTTAAGTTCATGCTGGTTTTTTCCATCAAAGATAAACACTCGAGATGGGTGGTAAAACTCTTGTTCTTTTATGGCACTGTTATTAGTAATTAATTTTTTATTAAAAACCAATGCTTCAACAGATCTCAACGTTAAACCCGTTTGGTCAGGTTTATTGATCTCCAGAACAAAGCGTGACTGGTTTAGTTTTTCTATATTTTCCTGATAACTCAACTTCATATTTTTGCAGTTTGCTGGATAATTGCTGTCGTGGTGATATTTATCCATTAAATAGAAGTCAGTTTTGCAATTTTCTTTCAGCAGCAACGGCGTTATTTTATTGATGAGATCCACTCTTTCCGTTTGATAACCCCCGACATAAAAACAGCTATTTCCGATGGGGTGTGGTGCGCGGTTAGCAGACTGAATTTGTTGCCAGGTAAACGGAACAAATTGCTTAATGTAAGTCAGGCCATAGGTCTTGCTGTCTTGCGGATCGAAGCTGAAAATTACATCAAAAATAGGCTTAACCGTTTCAATATAATCCTGATTTTCTGCAAGTTGTCCCAGTTTTCTACGCTTAGTCGTTAAGGCATCAACTGAGTCGCGCAGAATCAATATCTTTTTACAGTGCATGGTTTGCACATAATCGAGGAAGGGGAAAACACTGTAGCCATTACAGACGATGACGTCGCTGTTTTTAATTAAAGAAAATTTTTTTGCGCAGTGAATTTTTTTATGCAGTTTTTTTAAATATTGGCCAGGGAGTAATTTATTGATGGATTTGAAACGTCGCATGATGCGATTAACCTGATAGACAGGATTCTCTTGTGCTAAAGAATCAAGCATCATTTTTTCAAAATCATTAACCCATTCCAGAAAGAAAAAACGCATATCAACCACAACCATCCGAGTAAATTTTAGATGATTTTACAGTAATTGCGGCAAACTAAAAGAAGAGGCATAAGCGCTACACTTATGCCTCAGGAGACTTTCAGCTTCATTGTTGCTCTATTTCAACGATTTCTGGTTGCACGACTCTCAGGCTGGACAATGCTTTCCGCGCACAACTCAACACATGTTCGCACTGCTCAATCGTGATAGTCAGTGGAGGCTCAACACGAATGGTTTTCGCATTGTTGAGCGTCCCGGCGACCAGCACCTGCTGGCGGAACATAGCA
>Ga0207696_1000751_pt1 | contig 21586 bp, 19 predicted proteins | sample KBSS54metaG_FD_184403 | JGI IMG/M metagenome (GOLD analysis project Ga0207696, IMG submission 184403) | Switchgrass rhizosphere microbial communities from Kellogg Biological Station, Michigan, USA - KBS S5-4 metaG (SPAdes) (version 2) | ecosystem: Host-associated > Plants > Roots > Rhizosphere >...
CACACGGATTATAATAAATTGGGGATTGATTATAGTAAAGAAAAATTTTATTTTGGTAAACTAGATCATATAGTGACTGTATCAGAAGAGTTAGTTAATATTTTAAGGGATAATTTCCCTGAATATGGAAAGAAAATTGGATGTATACACAATATAGTTTCTTCAAGAATGATAAGGAAAATGTCATTAGAGAAAGTTGATTTTAAAGAAGAGAACGATAGAAGTATATCATTAATTTCGGTAGGAAGATTGGCTAAAGAAAAGGGATTAGATATCTCTTTAGAAGCATTTAATATACTCGTAAAAAAAGGGTACGATCTTAAATGGTATTTGATTGGAGAAGGCAACGTAAGAGAAGAACTTGAAAGACGTATAAGGGAAGAAAAACTAGAAAAAAGAGTAATTTTATTAGGTATAAAAGAAAATCCATATCCATACATAAAGCAAGCAGATATATATATACAGACATCCAGATATGAAGGTAAATCTATTTCTATAGATGAGGCAAAAATACTGGCAAAACCAATATTAATTACTAATTTTGAGACAGCTAATAATCATATAAGAAATAATATCAATGGAGTAATTGCAGAGATGAACCCTATGTCAGTGGCAAATCATCTTGAGTTATTAATAAAAGAAGAAAAATTAAGAAGTAAGTTTATCGATAATCTCAAGAAAGAAGAATTAGGGACAGAGGATGAAGTGAATCATTTGTATAATTTAATAAACAGTTAAGTGTAGCGTTTAAAAATAAGTTAAATAATGAAATACATTCACTGGAGGCAATTATGTTTGATCGGATAAAAAAATCTTTAATGGTAAGATTAGGAATGGTATCTCTTGAGGATTTAACGGTAGAAGCGTGTTTGCAAAGAGGTATGAAGGTAGGAAAAAATTGTAGTGGATTAGCTGGAAGTACAATTGACTATGCTCATTGTTGGCTAATAGAAATAGGTGATAATGTTACATTTGCACCTCAAGTCTATCTCCTTGCACATGACGCCAGTACGAAACGGTATTTAGATTATACAAAAATAGCGAAAGTAAAAATAGAAGACCATGCATTTATAGGGGCAAGGGCTTTAATTATGCCGGGGGTTACAATAGGGAAAAATGCTATTGTGGCCGCGGGAAGTGTAGTAACAAAATCGGTTCCGGAAGGGTGCATAGTTGGAGGAAATCCTGCGAAAATTATTGGGAAAACAAAAGATTATATCAATAAGCACAAATTAAATCTAAAGACAGCAAATCGTTATGATAAAAACTGGACAATAGGTGAGAATATCACACCAGATATGTGTACTAAAATGTCAGAAGAATTAGGTAGTACTGTTGGATATGTTAAATGAGTATTTAAATTATTTTCACGTTGAAAGGGCAATATAAAGATGATATTTCAAATTTTGAGCTATATTGTAATTTTTATTATTTTAATGGTTATTACCATAGACTTAGTACCTGTAATAAAAGATTGGGTACTGAGAATTCATATGGGGAGATATGAAGATAAACCCATATGGAATGAGACTATAACTAAAAAAGGGTCTAAGTGGTTACTAAACACACCAAAAATAAAAGTAACAGACAATACAAGATTAGTTGTAATAGATATGTTGAAAGGGAATTATACGAAAAGCACGATACAACATTGGCAAGAAGCATCATTAGTATTAGGCTTATCTGAGTATTTAAAACATAATGATGATAAGGAAATGAAATCTGAGATTGAAAAATTTTTGAATTCGAAATTTGATAGTAATGGTCAATGGTTAGAAAAACCTAAGCATATAGACGGAGCTATACTTGCTTACGCTATTATGAAGTTGGAATATATTGATATAAACAAATACAAAAAAGCATTAGATTATACATGGGAAATGATTAAGGAACATATAGGTGAGGACGGCACAGTAGAATATAGGAAGTTTATGAAAAGCTACAGATATGTAGATACTATAGGGTTTATATGCCCCTTTTTAGTTTGTTACGGTACTAAATTTAACAAAGATGATTGTATAGATTTAGCAGTGAAACAAATTAAAGAGTATGAGCAATATGGAATGTTAGACAAACATTCACTACCATGTCATGTTTACAAGATTGAGAATAAAGTTCCTCTTGGATTATACGGATGGGGAAGAGGACTTGGTTGGTTTGCTATAGGTCTTATAGATGCGTGGAATGAATTGCCACAAGATAGTAAATATAAATTTGCTTTCGAAGAAAGTGTTAAAAGATTCGCGGAAGCTGCAATGAGCTTTCAACAAGATAATGGTAGTTGGAATTGGACTGTAACTAGAAATGAGAGTAGGTCTGACTCTTCCGCTACAGCTACGCTAGGCTGGTTTATGTTAAATGCCTCAAAGATAGATAAGGTATCAAAAGAATGCCTAGATAGCACAGAAAAGGCTATGAGTTATTTAATGAAAGTTACGAGGAAAGATGGGGCAGTTGACTTTTCTCAAGGCGATACAAAAGACATAGGGGTGTATTCCACACTGTTCAATATATTGCCGTTTACTCAAGGGTTCTGCATTAGATTAATCAATTCATATTTAAGTAGGAACTAAACCTTCATCTCCTTTACTCATATTTGTATGAGGCAACTTTATTGATAAAGAAAATAAATGATTTGAAAATTCGAACCGTTTATTTTTGGGGAAATGAGAAAGGTGGGAATCATATGTTAAACTCTTTAACGTCATTTAGGTTTATTGCTGCGCTAATGGTTTTCTTATTTCATATGGGTGTGTTTAGCCAATATCAATTAGGTTCAGCGGGCGTTCAATTCTTTTTTGTTTTATCGGGCTTTATTTTAGCTTATAACTATCATTCTAAATTTACAGAGCTAAATAAACACAGTATCAAAAAATTCTATAAAGCAAGATTTTCTAAAGTATATCCAGTTCATGTATTAACCTTTCTTCTTTCTGCACCATTAGTTATTTTATACTTTCACCCTAATAGTTTATATTTTATAAAACTTGCTTTTATGTCAATCATTAATTTGCTATTGATACAAAGCTTCGTACCTAGTCAGGGTACTTATTTCAATTTTAACGGCGTTTCGTGGACATTATCGGTTGAAGCTTTCTTTTATGTTATGTTTCCTTTTCTGCTATGGGCATTTATGAAACTTAAAGTTAAAAAGAACATCATTACATCCATATTGGTATTCTTGGTAGTATGGATAATTTTATTTCTATTGAATAAAAACTTGGATGAAGATAATCCATTTTTTATTTGGATACTACATATTTTTCCGGTTACTAGATTGTTCGAATTTTCAACGGGTATACTTTTGGGATTGATTTATATTGAAAAATCCGATAAAGCAAACTTTAACAAAAACATATTTACTGTTTTAGAACTACTATGTTTACTTTTATCCATTGCCTTATTATCGTATTCGATAAAATTAGATGTAGGAATTGTTCGTGGTGTTTATTTTGTCCCACTATGGTGCTTGTTAATTTTCACCTTTTCATTTCAATGCGGTATATTTTCAAAATTATTATCACAAAGGCTATTTGTTTACTTAGGTGAAATTAGTTTCTCATTTTATATGATTCACCAAATAGTGATACGATACTTGGACTTCTTGAAGTTAGAAAATACATATAGTTTTGTGGTTTGTTTAATAGTTTCTTTATTGTTAAGTGCAGTAATTTATCAATTTTATGAAGAGCCGTTACGTAAGAAAATTCGTTTTGGTTTTCAAAAAAAACATCAAAAGATACAAGTGCCTTTACCAAAAGAATTCCTTAAATAAGAGATTTTTATAAAAGATTATTGTTAAATGTAGTCCTAGAAAACAAACATTTTCTTCTTCATAGCTCGAAAAAATTAATATCTAAAGATAACAAGTAGAATAAAGTGTAATAGATTTAGTACGTAAACGAGAGGGAGTATAAATGGATTTTCTTTTTGTAATATTAAAAGATATATTTTCATTTGTAGAAGTTAAGTCTTGAAATAGGCAAATAATTAACTGAAATGATTACTGTGAATAGATGGAAAGAAAAAGTTAGGATAAAAATGAGGGGATTAAATGAGAATAACAGTATTCACTCCAACATACAACAGGAGTTATATCATAGAGAAATTATATAGATCGTTACAAGAACAAACATATACGGATTTTGAATGGCTAGTTATTGATGATGGGTCAAATGATAATACAGAGGAATTATTCAAGATGTGGAAACTAGAAAAAAACCCATTTCCCATACGGTATTATAAAGTCAAAAACGGAGGGAAACATAGAGCGATTAACAGGGCTGTCGATTTGGCTGAAGGTGAAATGTTCTTTATAGTGGACTCTGATGACAATCTTACAGAAGATGCTTTAGAAAGTATAGTAAGTTGGGAAAATAGCCTAGAAGATAAAAAGCTATTTTGTGGTGTTTCGGGTAATAAAGGGGGGAGTGTTGAGGACCTCGTAGGGACAACATTTGAAGGTAAATATATTGATGCAACTTCACTTGAACGGAATACATATAATATAACGGGAGATAAGGCTGAGGTTTTTTATACCGATATATTAAGGAAATACAAGTTTCGTGAGTTTGAAGGGGAAAAATTTATGACAGAGGCTACAGTATGGAATAAAATGGCTTATGAAGGTTATAAAATAAGATGGTTTAATAAAACAATATATATATGTAATTATTTAGAGGATGGTTTAACTCAAAATATGAAGGAGATATTCGCCGGAAGTCCTAAAGGTACAGCATATTATATGAAGCAGCAAATTGAATTTTATAAGTGTGGTCCAAAGGGTAGATTATCCTATTATAATTTATATTACGATTTTGTTAAGTCTAATTTAAATGTAAAGAAGGCTGCAGAATACTTAGGTATTCAACCGGTTACTTTAATGGCGGCTATCTTTTTAGCTAAATGTAAAAAAATTATATCAAGAAGGTCTTAAAATGAGGATAAAAAACTCCATAATTAATATATCTGCTGGGATCGGAAACCAAATCATTGTTACATCTTTAAGCTTCATTTCACGAACTGTATTTATCAATAGTTTAGGTATTGAATATCTAGGTATAAATGGATTCCTTACTAATATATTATCCATGCTTTCTTTAGCTGAGGCAGGGATAGGTGCTAGTATAATGTATAGTCTTTATAAGCCGGTTGCAGAGAACGATCAAGAAAAGATTAACGTACTTATGAGATTGTATCGGAAAGCATATATGGTAATCGCCTTAATTGTCTTGTTACTTGGATTGTCCTTGATGCCATTTCTTGGTTATTTCATTAAAGATTCGAATGTCGAAAATATCCATTGGATCTATCTTATTTTTCTATTCAATACAGTGGTACCTTATTTGTACATGCATAAGAATTCATTCTTAAGTGTTTCGCAAAAGGGTTATATTGTAACAGGAATATATTCTATATCTTCAATTGCATCTGCTTGTCTCAAGATTGGAATACTTCATTTTACAAAAAATTATATTCTATACTTAGTTATTGATAGTGTGATAACAGTCGCTACTAGCATTGTTTTGGCAATTATAGTCAACAGGATGTATCCATTTTTAAAAGAGAAAGTTTCGGGTGTATTAGATGCTGAAACTAAAGAGAAAATTGTTAAGAATGTGAAAGCAATTGTACTACAAAACATAGGGAATTATTTAGTATTGGGTACTGATAACATTATTATATCTTCATTTATCAGTGTGGCGGCAGTCGGGTTATATTCTAATTATAATATGTTAATAGATATTTGTAGAAACTTTACTTATCAAATCTTTAATAATACATATCATAGTGTAGGGAATTTAGTAGCGGAGGAAAGCGTAGAGAAAGTTTATAGTGTGTATAAAGTCTATATGCTTTTAAATTTTTGGCTATACTCATTCTTCTCTATACTTTTATGCATTACAATAGAACCTTTTATCACTTTATGGATTGGAACAGAGTATCTTATGAGCAAAAGTGTGTTGCTTGTATTAATAATTATTTTTTATGAAAGGGGCATGAGGAATTCCATAACGACTGTAAAAACTACAGCGGGTGTTTTTCATGAGGATAGATATGCGCCTTTGGTTCAAGCTGCTGTTAATTTAGTAATTTCTATTGTATTAGTTAAGTATATGGGAATAATAGGTGTCTTTATTGGTACACTTGTAAGTGTGCTTGTTGTTCCTTTCTGGATTACTCCTTATTTAGTATACAAAAATGTATTTAATAGGTCTGTAATGGATTATTTCTTGAAATACTCCTACTACGCAGCGATAGGTATAGGAACGTATTTTATTACAAGTTTTTTGAGCAATTTCACGTTATCAGGCAATTTCTTGGAATTATTGTTAAAGGGAATGATTTGTATCATAGTTCCTAATGTGATTTATATATTGATTTTTCATAAAACAACAGAGTTTAAATATTTATTTGGGATTATTAGAGGGATTTCACAAAAGTTATTAAAAAAATTCAATTTAAACAAGAAAATTTCTTATTAATTTTAACTAAGCTATTGTTAAATTCTATTACCATACGTTTTAGAGAAAGCCCTGTGAACTATAGACTATGGAATGAAGCCTTTCTTAGTTCATACTGACTGGTTAGGGAGAAGGTGATGACTACGGCCAAATATGTATTCAATGATGTATCTATTGGCACAAGTACAAATGCTAGATTAATAGATAATACTATCATTAACTGAATGTAGAAATAATAAACCGCTATCTTTGTATAAAAATATAGCGGTTTTATTATGGGCTTAGGCGTCCGATACTTTAGGAAACGAAGGATTGTATCTATAACATGCTGAGTGAAAAAATTTATAGAAGAATATACACTGCAAATGACTTTCATGTTATGTATATGAAACTAAGGGTAGGATTAAATTGGGGAGAATTACTAAAAAACAATTAGAAGATTAGAATCCTGCTCTGTGGGGAACTCTCCAAAAAATTTTCGATTGGAGTATAATTATTTATGAAAAGATTTTTTGATTTATTCGTTTCTTTATCATTATTGGTGTTACTGTTAGTTCCTATTAGTATAGTAGCCGTATTAGTTAGATGTAAGTTAGGTTCCCCCATCATATTTAAGCAGCAACGCCCGGGATTACATGGTGCGTCTTTTTCTCTTTACAAGTTTAGATCTATGACTGATGAGAAAGATAGCAACGGCAATCTGTTGCCTGATGATGTAAGGCTTACTAAGTTTGGGGGATTTCTTAGAAAGTGTAGTTTGGATGAGTTGCCACAGTTATTCAATGTTATAAAAGGAGATTTAAGTTTAGTAGGTCCCAGACCACTATTAATGGAATATTTAGAGTTATATACAGAAGAACAATCTAGGCGGCATATGGTAAGACCAGGAATTACAGGATGGGCTCAAGTGAATGGAAGAAATGCAATTTCATGGGAAGAGAAATTTGATTTTGATGTGTGGTATGTCGATAATAGGACTTTTTGGCTTGATATGAAAATTTTGTTGTTAACGGCAAAGAAAGTATTTAAGTCAGAAGGAATCAATCAGGTTGGGCATGTAACTGTGGAAAAATTTAATGGTACAAAGAATTCTTGAGGAGGTGAGATGGATGCGAATAATTATGATTGGGGCAGGTGGCCATAGTAAAGTAATCCGAGATATTATCCTATCATATGGAAATTATGAAATCATTGCGCAATTAGATGATGTGTATAAAGAGTTAAAAGTTGAGGATGGCATTTATTTTGGACCTATTTCTGCAGCTGTAAAGTTAATGGATGAGCATGTAGATACAAAGTTCGTGATAGCTATAGGGAATAACAGAACAAGAAAGATAATTATGGAGCAGTTAGAGATTCCCAGTCATCGCTATGCAACGCTTATACATAAACAATCTATTGTTAGTTTAAGTGCAAAGATTGGAGCTGGTACGGTTGTGATGCCCGGTGCAATTATTAATGCAGATGTTGAGATTGGGAATCACGTTATTGTCAATACAGGCGCTATTGTTGAACATGACAATAAGGTAAAAGATTTTGCGCATATTTCTCCTAATGCTGTATTGACTGGATCTGTTATTGTAGGGACAGGGGTACATGTAGGAGCAGGAGCTAATGTGATTCAAAATCTCACAATTGGAGATTGGTCTATTATCGGTGCGGGAGCAACAGTCATATGTGATATTGTAGCGAATTGTACAGCAGTGGGTATTCCGGCTAGGGTAATAAAAAAAGAATTATAGGAGAGTGTTTAAAGTGACATATTCGCAGGAAAAAACAAGAATCTATCTCTCCGCTCCACATATGAGCGGTAATGAACAAAAATATATAGGGGAAGCATTTGATATGAATTGGATTGCTCCACTTGGTCCAAATGTAGATGCGTTTGAAAGTGAACTTTCATCCCATGTTGGAGTTCTTGATGCGGCTGCAGTTAGTTCAGGAACCTCTGCTATCCATTTGGCACTTCGCTTATTGGATGTAAGAGATGGAGATACAGTGTTTTGTTCAAGTCTTACCTTTGTAGCGAGCGCAAATCCAATTTTATATTTAGGGGCTACACCAGTATTTATTGATTCAGAGCCTGAAACATGGAATATGTCACCGCAGGCTTTAGAATGTGCATTACGTGATGCAAAAGAGAAAGGGGTACTTCCGAAAGCAGTAATTGTTGTGAATCTATATGGACAAAGCGCTAAAATGGATGAGATTCTTTCGTTATGTAATACATATAATGTTCCAGTAGTGGAGGATGCAGCGGAATCACTTGGTTCTTCCTACAAAGGTAAAGCGAGTGGAACATTCGGAAAATTCGGTGTTTATTCATTCAATGGAAATAAAATCATTACAACCTCGGGCGGAGGTATGCTTGTTTCGAATGATGTCGAAGCATTGAGAAAAGCAAGATTTTTAGCTACTCAAGCAAGAGATCCGGCTCCACACTACCAACATAGTGAGGTTGGATATAATTATCGTATGAGTAATATTTTAGCGGGTGTAGGTAGAGCGCAGCTGCAGGTCTTACAAGAGAGAGTACATGCAAGAAGACGAATATTCGATAGATATTATCAAGAATTATCTCACATCCCAGGTATACAGTTTATGCCTGAGTTAGAGGATACTTATTCAAACCGATGGCTTACAGTTCTTACTGTAGATGAAGAAAAAACAGGAGTATCGATTCAGACATTACTGAAACAACTGGAAAATGAAAACATTGAGGCGCGTCCTGTTTGGAAACCTCTTCATATGCAACCGCTATTTGAGGGAATAACTTATTATTCTCATAGTGAACGTGAAGATATTGCTAGAAAACTATTTGAAACCGGTCTATGTCTTCCATCTGGATCAGGTATGACAGAAAAAGATCAGACAAGAGTTATTACATGTATTAAGAATATATTGACGGTAAGCGCTGGCATGTAAAGATAAAAAATAGAAAGAGCTTTAATTAAGAAAGGCATTAATGAACTAGGAGGATTTAATATCTCATTCAGTGCCGTTTTTGTGAAATTTCATTTTACGGAAAAAAATTTTTTTTGAATGAAAATCACAGCAATCCCTATAAAGAGTGAAATAGTAAGCGTACATAATCTTGTGGTAAATGCGAATTATATTTTTTGCTAGCATTATTAGTGGTAAACGCATATTATATCACCCCCTTTGTAAAAATGGTATACATATAAAAAGGTTATTCTCCTGTTTCGATTAAAGAAGCAGGAGAATAAAGTAATAGAGAACATAACACGTGAAAAATCAACTTTAATTAGTAGGTTAATAATAAATTATATAAAATATCATAGCACAGAAATTTTTAAAATATAAAAAGATGAAAATTCTCCTGTGTATTTGTAAGATATAATGTTTATCCTGCTATTTGTGAACATTAAGAAGATGGATGGAATGCTCGTAAAAGCTCGATTGATGAGATCAATATTCAGTAGGTATGTAGAACCTCCTACTGATTAAAGTTTTACTGTATTATTTGTTCTTACAGTTGCTAAAAAAGATACATAAATATTCATTTTTTTGAGTATATAGATGCTTGACAATACAATAGTGAAATGGTAATCTGATTTTATATTCTTTATAAAGAATATAAACGTTTTATTGGTATATTAAATTCAAGAATTTTTATTCATATAAAATTCAGATGGTAATATTTTGATTCGAATTAAGAAAATCAAACCTTTGTTCTTTTTTTGAGAAAATTAAAATGCAAGGGTTTACAATAGGATAGGTAACCTGGAAGCTTGAACACTTCAACTGAAAATAGATTTAAGGCTATAAAATCGGGCTTTAAAATTTGTTATGCGTAAACGAGGTAGTTTGAGGAAAGGTTTTTCTGGTATATTAATAACATTTTTTTGATATATCTGGTAATTGGCTTATCCATCGGGTTTTCCCTTAATTGTCTCGTAGTGGGAGGAAAAAAATGAGTGCAATAACCGGAATTTATCATTTAAATGGAGAACCGATACCACCTGAACATAGGATTGGAATCATGAAGGATTTATCTCGTTATCCAGGTGACAATACCGATATATGGCACAAGGAAAATATTTTTTTGGGCTCCCATGCAAAATGGATAACATCTGAATCTATTAATGAACAATTACCTTACTATGATTATGAAACACAGTTGGTTATAACTGCTGATGCTATTATTGATAATCGCAATGAATTATTCGATAGATTGCAAGTAGAAAAGGTACATAGAAGAGAGATGCCTGATAGTAAGTTGATTTTACTCGCTTATCAAAAGTGGGGAGAGCATGTACCAAAGTATCTAATTGGTGATTTTGCTTTTATGATTTGGGATGAGAGAAAGCAATTACTTTTTGGTGCACGTGATTTTTCAGGAAGTCGGACTTTTTACTTTTACCGCAATCAAAATCAATTTGCTTTTTGTACTAGCATACAACCGCTGTTTTCTTTACCGTACGTCGGGAAGGAATTGAATGAGCAATGGTTAGCTGAATATTTAGCAATACCTAATATGCTTGATACAATAGATGCATTTTCAACAGTGCATAAAAATATAGAGCAAGTCCCCCCTTCTCATACTATCTCCGTAGTTAAGGGAAGAGTTAGTATTGCGAAATACGACACACTATTTGTAGAGGAGCAGTTGCAACTCAAATCAAATGAAGATTATGAAGAGGCGTTCAGGGACGTATTTGAAAGTGCAGTAACATCAAGGTTACGTACTCATCGTAATGTTGGTTCTCATTTAAGTGGGGGATTAGATTCAGGTGCTGTTGCTAGCTTTGCTGCGAGAGCCCTGCAAAAAGAGAACAAAAAATTATATACATTCAGCTCAGTACCTGCAGAAGGGTTTACTGATTGGACTCGTGGTCATACGATTGCTGATGAAAAGCCATTTATTCAAACTACAGTACAACATGTAGGGAATATTGAAGGGAATTATTTGAATTTTCCGGGAGAAAATTCTTTCTCAGAAATTGATGATTGGCTTGAGATTATGGAGATGCCATATAAATTTTTCGAAAATTCCGTCTGGGTGAAAGGAATTTATGAAAAAGCCCAACAACAAGGGATTGGGGTGCTCTTAAATGGAGCGAGAGGAAATTTCACAATCTCTTGGGGGCCAGCTTTAGATTATTATGCGATTTTACTTAAAAACTTCAACTGGTTGCAACTTTATCGTGAAATTGATTTGTATGGTAAGAACGTTGGGGTCAAAAAATCGAGAATACTGAAAGTTGTAGGGAAGAAAGCATTTCCATCGATAAACAACATGTTTTCCTCGGAACAGCAATACGAACTGCCAACGCTAGTTAATTCAGAACTTGCAAAACGTACTGATGTATTTAGAAAGCTTGAAGAACATGGTGTGAAAGTAACAGGGGCTTCTATCCCAAATATATATGAAATAAGGCAGAAACATTTTGAACAGCTAAACTTGTGGAATACAACGGGTACAAGTGGAACAAAGCTCTCCTTGCGCTATGGTTTACAAGGGCATGATCCAACGAATGACTTACGGGTAATTCGATTCTGTTTATCGTTACCACTCGAACAATTTGTTCAAAATGGCCTAAATCGTGCACTTGTCCGGAGGTCCACAAAAGGATTTCTTCCTGACAAAGTAAGATTAAATCAACGTGTGCGGGGAATACAGGCAGCTGATGTGGTTCATCGCATGATTCCTTCATGGAAAATGTTTATCGAGGAACTTCAGCAGCTTAGTAAAGACCCAGTGGCCTCTAACTTTTTTAATATAGAGATTATTAAGAGTGCGATTTTGAAAATTCAAGGAGAACCACAAGTAGAATACGTGTTTGATCCGGATTTTAGAATTTTAATGCGTAGTCTTATTGTCTATCGATTTATCAAAAAATATATTTGAAAGGGGGTGAAATTATGAAACAAGAATGGCAATCACCAGTATTAGAAGTGCTTGATATCAACATGACAATGGCTGGACCTGGAAAGAGACTTGTTGACCAAGTTTTTGAAGATGAGGATGAGCAAGGCGCACTTCACCACAGCTAATGCACTAATATTTAAATGAGATTTATATGCTTTACAGCCCTTATATAGTTTAATTACGGTATAAGGGTTTTTTTTAATCAATTTTTCAACTATTTGGAGTGAGAAAGATGATACATACTGTAAAGAAAGAGATTTACAAAGCCTTCGGATTAGCCCTATTAAGTGAGATTCCCCTGCCGGAATTGCCTCAAGTAAGTAATTACGAAAATGAAGTAGACGTAAAAATAGAAACTGCAGATTTGTCCCAATTATGGGGAGAGTTATCTTCTCCGAAGTCAGTATTTGTAGTTGAAGAAGAATTAATTATGTTTCAAATCCCCGAAACTGCTACGTTTTGTATTCAAAATGGAGAAAAAATTATTGTTTCACCTATGGAAGGGTCCGATCAAGATAAGATTCGGCTTTATATTCTTGGGACTTGTATGGGGGCATTGTTGATGCAGAGAAAAATACTCCCTCTGCATGGAAGTGCAATAGCCATCAATGGAAAGGCGTATGCTTTTGTAGGAAGATCGGGAGCTGGAAAATCAACTCTTGCATCAGCCCTTTTAAGCAAAGGCTATCAGCTTTTAAGCGATGATGTAATTGCTGTGTCTCTTTCTGAGGATAATACTCCTTTTGTTACACCATCTTACCCGCAACAAAAGTTATGGAAAGAGAGTCTTGATCAGTTTGGAATGGAGACAGCGCATTATCAGCCATTATTTGAAAGGGAAACTAAATATGCTGTCCCCGTTACAGCTAACTTTTTCGAGGAACCATTACCATTGGCAGGTGTATTCGAATTAGTGAAAGTAGAAAACGGGGATGTTGAACTTCAGCAGATTGAAGGACTAGAGAGACTACGTACATTGCTGCGTCATACATATAGGAATTCATTAATCCCACGATTGGGGATGATGGAATGGCATTTTATGCATTCTACAAGTATCGTAAACAAAATAGATATGTTTCAATTGAGACGTCCTATTTCAAAGTTTACGGCACATGATTTAGTATCCAAAATTCTAGAGTCTTTAAAAGAGGAGGAAAAATAATGAGTAGTAAACAAACAATTTCATTACACAGTTTTGTTGTACAAGGTCAGGAAAATGTAGTGAGCGATATGGATGGGGAGAAAGTGATGATGAGCATCCATAATGGGAAATACTATAACTTAGGAGGTATAGGTGGTGAAATTTGGAGTTTAATTAATGAATTAATATCTGTCAATCAAGTGATTGATATATTATTGTCTCGATATATGATTGAAGAGGCAGAATGTAAGGAACAAGTACTCTCTTTCTTAAATCATTTGTATGCAGAAGGGTTAATTTCGGTTGATGAAAAACTTTGATTTTTAATTGAACGTTCCAGATTTAATAGATTAGGAGTAGGATCGATGAATATCATAAATAAAGCCAAAGCTTTCTTGTCGTTCGATATGGGAACAAAATTATTACTTATAGAAGCTTTCTTTTATTTAGGCTGGGCTCGTATTCTTAAAAGTATACCGTTTTCTAAAGCTGCTCCTATATTAGGAATTCATATGGCAGAAACGTCTTTAAGCCATGATGAATCGGAAAAGATTACGTTAAGGAAAATTTCTCAAGCAGTGCATATGATGAGCCGTTATACATTTTGGGAAAGCCAGTGTCTCGTTAAAGCTATCGCTGCAATGAAAATGTTGGAGAAGCGTCAAATTGAAAGCACCCTTTACTTAGGGACCGCGAAAGATGAGACAGGAAATATGATTGCCCATGCGTGGTTACGTAGCGGGCCCTTTTATATTACTGGCGTAGAAGAAATGAAGAGGTTTACTGTTGTTGGTAAATTTGCAAAAAGGATAGGGTAAAAAAATCTTGAAGGAGAATGAGATGTATACCGGTTGTAATCTTGATTTGAGTCATTTACCTAAAGAACTAAAATTGTTACTTGAAATTATAAAGAAAGAAGATAAAGAGATACAAGAAATCCCGGGAGACTGGTTCATAAATATTGATTGGAACAAATTTTTGAAACTGGCGCTGCATCATCGTATGTACGCGTTCATTTATCCAAAAATGAAATCTATTGATAAACAGTTAGTTCCATCAAATGTTATGCAAGTATTAAGTACATATTTTAAAAGGAATACATTCCATATGCTTCATTTAAGTGGAGAAATGGGAAAGGTAAGTAAATTATTTGCTGAAAACCAACTTCGACTTCTATTTTTGAAGGGCCCTATTCTTGGCGCAGACCTATATGGAGATGTTTCCCTTCGAACATCAGGGGATCTGGATGCCCTTGTTCCTATAGATGATCTTGGAAAAGTGAACGAATTACTTGTAAAGAATGGTTATGTCAAAGAGGATGATTTTCCGACGGTTATGAATGAATGGAAGTGGAGACGCCACCATACAACTTACATGCATCCGATAAGTAAGGTGAAATTGGAGATTCATTGGCGACTACACCCAGGACCGGGAAAGGAACCACGCTTCGATGAGTTATGGGGGCGAAAGAGGACGAGTCCTGTTACAAATTATCCTGTCTATTTTTTAGGTAGAGAGGATTTGTTTATGTTTCTTGTGACTCATGGGACTAGGCATGGTTGGTCCAGGCTTCGATGGTTAACAGATATTGACCGTATGGTAAGGCAAGAAATAGATTGGAAAGAACTTACTGTTCTGTTGAAAAGATATGGATGTAAGCAGCTGGTAGGTCAGGCGCTTATTTTATCTTCTGAGCTTTTAGATACTCTTATAATAGAAGAAGAGGCAAAAGTATTAATGTCAGGGAGAAGGGTAACGCAATTAGCACAGCTTGCTATATATTACTTGGAAAATATGATTAACTTGCATACAGATCCCGTTCCAGAAGAAGTTTCAAAATATCATGAGCGATATTTATATTTGTTAAAGACAAGCTCTCAAAAGCTACTGTTTCATCTTAGTTGGTTGTATCCTTATCCTCAGGATGTGGAAACTTTACCACTGCCAAAACAACTGCATGTTTTATATTTCCCTTTGCGGCCGATTTTATGGATTTGGAGGGAAATGAGGTACCGTAAGGAGAAGTGAAAATGAGAAATATTTTATATTTTACAAAGCGGTTATACTCTTTTACTGGAAACATTCTCATTGTTAATCTCATGGGAATGGTATTGGTCAGTCTTGTAGAAGGAATCGGCATTTTATTATTAATTCCTATGATAAGTATTAGCGGTATTGCGAAGATGAATGAACAGGCAAGCCCTCTTTCAGGGGTTCTTGGATTCCTAGGTGAGTTTCCAACTAATTTAGGATTACCACTTGTATTAGGAATATATATTATATTGGTCGTGGGACAAGCGCTTTTGCAAAGGAATATAACAGTTCGTAATGCGAAAATCCAGATACGTTTTATTAATCATTTGAGATTGGAAATTTATCGTGGATTGTTGCAGGCCAACTGGAGTTTTTTTGTGAAAAAGAGAAAATCAGATCTTATCAATTCTTTGACAACGGAATTAGGGCGCGTTAGCGCAGGCACTAATTTATTTTTACAGTTGCTCACTTCTTTAATGTTTACATTTATACAGATTGGTTTTGCTTTTTGGTTAGCGACAGATATAACAATTTTTGTACTATGTTGCGCTGTGGTACTTGCCTTTCTTTCACGAAGATTTATTAAAAAATCAAAAAGATTAGGTGGTCGAACCTCAGAGAATTCAAAAGCGTATCTTGCAGGTATAACTGATCATTTTAATGGAATTAAGGATATTAAGAGTAATACACTAGAACGATCTCGTTATATGTGGTTACGTAATTGGGTGGAAGATGTGGAACGTGAACAGTTTGCATATATTAAGGTGAGAAATAATTCTCAACTCTTTTATAAAATTGCATCAGCTGTTTTCATTGCTAGTCTTATCTTTCTATCTGTTAAGCTGTTTCAGACGAAAACTGAGCAATTATTATTAATTATTCTTATATTTTCTCGTTTGTGGCCACGATTTGCAGGTATACAATCAAACATGGAACAAATTGCAGCGAATCTTCCCGCTTTTAAAGATTTGCTGCAATTACAGGAAGAGTGTAAGAAAAGTATAGAATTGCAAGATATAGAGCAGGATTATAATGGTATAAATCCTATTCAGGTAGAACAATCTATTGAGTGTCAGAATATCTCTTTCCGCTACAATAAAGAAAATGCTGTGTATTCGCTCAAAGATATTAATTTGCGCATCCCTGCAAATTGTATGACAGCTATCTCGGGGCGTTCCGGTGCTGGAAAAAGTACATTAATTGATATCGTAATGGGACTTATGCAGCCGGAGAGCGGTCAATTATTAATAGATAACAAGCCTTTAACAAGTAAGAGCCTATTATCATTGAGGAAATCCATTAGCTATGTTCCTCAAGATCCATTTTTATTTAATGCCAGTATAAGAGACAATTTGAGAATGGTTGAGCCAAATGCAAGTGAGGAACAACTTTGGGAAGCGTTGAAATTTTCTGCTTCCGCTGATTTTGTTAGCAGGCTCTCGCAAGGATTGGATACAATGATTGGCGATAGGGGAGTCAAGCTTTCAGGAGGAGAACGACAACGTCTTGTTCTGGCTAGAGCGATACTTCGAAAGCCTTCTATTTTAGTACTGGATGAGGCAACAAGTGCTCTAGATGCTGAAAATGAAGCGAAAATACAAGAGGCGCTGGAAAGACTAAAAGGAAGTATGACAATTATTGTCATTGCACATAGACTATCTACTATAAGTAAAGCTGATCAGGTTATTGTAATGGATCAAGGACAAATTATTCAACATGGTAGTTTCACACAACTGGCGAAAGATGAAAGTGGTTTGTTTAGTAGCCTACTTGGACAACAGGCCAAAGTAAACATTTAAATATGGCTTGTTATAATTGTTTTTTATAAATTTAAGGAATACATTGCCTTTATTTCTTTCGGCCGGTAACACAATTCGATTATTTATGGTTTGGGGGATAATTGGTATTTGTGTACTGGTCTTTTTATGGAAATATGAGCTTAATTTAATTGTGTGACCAGTAAAAAAATTAGAAATACTTTTTGTGACTTATTAATATACCATCTATATACATATATAAATATCCGTGTTATAATTTAACTTGGAACCTGATTTTATTTATACCATATAACAACAAGCAGCGAGACCCCTCGTCTTTAGGACTAGGGGTCTTTTCTATTTTTGTATATAAAGGTTTATTAGTGTAGTTGTGATAATATTTTATAGGATTTTTATTAAAGGCTAATCCGCAAAGATTTATTTTTTTATAAAGCATAGTGTTCTGGATTGCGAATCTTAATTTCTAGATATACTATTTAAGATAATATAAGAAAAATGAAGAAATTTGTAGAAATTTGTAGAAAATTAAGGCTATGATGGTAAAAAACAGTAAATATTAAATTTTTCTTTCTTATTTTTGTCCTTTATAATGAGCTATGAATACGACACATGAGGCAAATAATGTATATTGCCTTTCCCTAACTTTGATATACACCTTTTTTCCAACCTCCGTGTTAATTGCTATTATTTTGTTATACCGATTAGCGAAGGGAAAAGGGTGTATCTTTTTTGTATGAATAGTCCTAATAGATATTTTGGGTAGAAAGCATTTCTTGTTTTTCGTGACAAAAACAATAGAGAATGGGATAATAAGGACAGTGTGTTGGTGGTATGACCAATTTGGTATATAAGGAGAGAATGATATGCTAGATATTCAACAGATTAAAGAAATTATTCCACATCGTTATCCATTTCTACTAGTCGATCAAATTCTAGAAGTAGAAGAAGGAAAGCGTGCGGTTGGGATTAAAAATGTAACGGCAAATGAGGAATACTTTAATGGACACTTTCCAGATTATCCTGTGATGCCAGGTGTTCTAATTGTAGAAGCATTAGCGCAGGTGGGTGCTGTTGCGGTATTAAAAAAAGAGGAGAATCGTGGACGCCTCGCATTCTTCGCTGGTATTGATAACTGCCGCTTCAAGCGTCAAGTACGTCCGGGTGACCAACTTCGTCTAGAAGTGGAAATGACACGTGTACGTGGACCAATTGGTAAAGGAAAAGCAGTCGCAACTGTAAACGGTGAAATTGCTTGTGAAGCTGAGGTTACATTCGCGCTTGGTGATAAGAAAGAATAAAGATATGATAAGTTGGGAGGTGAATGAAAATAAACTTTTCATTCACCTCCTTTTTAATAAAAGAAAAGTAAGAGAATTTGTTGATAGGTAGGTTCTCTTTATTTAAACAAACGTTTGATTAAAAAACATAAGGGATTTTCGGGAAAACTTTCTCAACTTAGCGTCTAAAAACGCTGTTGAAAAATAGAATAAAAATTTATAATGGAAAGTTTTTTTAACGGGTTATTATAAATATACAGGTGAATTTATAATATATTCACTAATAATACTAACTATATTTACATGTTATCAATATATGGTAAAGGTAAACCCATACCCGACAAAGGATATCTAAATTTGTCAAATTTATCACTATAATATTTGTCAATTTATTAAATGAATTTCTCAACCATTATTGCTATACTAATGTGAGTTATGTAATATATTAAATAGTTGTCTAGGACCAAACATGATTAGGACTAGATACTAGATTCTTATTGTCAGCCGCAAATCTGACATTTTATTTATTTATAAAGGAATTTATGACAAATTATTGAAGGCTGGAGGAAGGCATGGAAGAAACAATAAGTTTGAAAGAACTATTTACTATTTTAAGAAAACGTTTAGTTATGATCATCGCAATTACGACTGGGGCAGCTCTTGCAAGCGCAATCGTAAGTTTCTACTTTATAACGCCGATTTACCAAACTTCAACGCAAATTCTTGTTAACCAAAAGAAACAAGAGGGTGTTTTCCAACCTGGGGAAGTACAAACAAGTCTTCAATTAACAAATACATATAAAGTTATTGTGAAAAGCCCAGTTATTTTAGATCAAGTGAAAGAAAAGTTGAAACTGAATATGTCAACTGGAGCATTAAATAACAAAATTAACGTAGCTAATGAGAAAGATTCGCAAGTTATTGCGGTTACAGTACAAGACAAAGATGCAAAATTAGCTCGTGATATCGCAAATACAACAGCGGAAGTATTCAAAAGTAAAATTGCAAAAATTATGAGTGTAGATAATGTAACAATCCTATCAAAAGCAGAAGTGGCGGAAGGGCAATCTCCAATTAGGCCTAATAAGATGTTAAATGTAGCTATTGCATTTGTCGTTGGCTTAATGGCTTCTGTCGGACTTACATTCTTACTAGAATATTTAGATAACACATTCAAAAAAGAAGAAGATATCGAAAAATTTCTAGGTCTACCAGTTCTTGGAGTGATTTCTCATATAGAAGATAATGTGAAAAGCAGCAGTCGGTCAAGGGCAAAGAGAGTAGGAGGGCATACAATTGGTTCTTAAGAAAAAAGCATCACGCGCACGTCGTCAGCTTATTGCATATGAACAACCGAAATCATCTATTTCGGAACAATATCGAAATGTACGAACAAATATTGAATTTGCATCCGTTGATAAAAAAATTCGTTCTCTTATCGTTACATCCGCTAATTCAAGTGAAGGAAAGACAACCACAGCTGCTAACATTGCAATAGTCTTTGCACAGCAAGGTAAAAAAGTATTACTCATTGATGCGGATTTACGTAAGCCTGCATTACATCAAATGTTACAAGTTGAGAATGTTTTTGGCTTAACAAGTGTATTAACACGTAGTAAAACACTTGAGACATGTGTGGAAAATACAAACATTAGAAATTTAAACTTCCTGCCATGCGGGCCAATCCCACCAAACCCAGCGGAATTGTTGGGGTCGAACTCGATGAAAGATTTACTTTCAGGAGCATATGGCATGTATGATCTCGTTATCTTTGATACATCTCCGATTTTACCAGTTACTGATGCGCAAGTCATGGCAAATCAATGTGATGCTTCTGTACTAGTTGTCCGAAGTGGCGTAACAGAAAAGGATACGGCGATTAAAGCAAAACAAGCACTTGATGGCGCAAAGGGTATATTACTTGGCGTTATTCTAAATGATAAAGAACAAACAGGATCTGAGTATTATTATTACAGTTCTAACTAAATAGATGAGAGGAAAGAGGAGACATCTTCTTTTCCTCTTATATTCACAATGTGAAGAGTAAATGAAGAATAGATAGAGAAGGGGTGTAAGGGAATGATTGATTTACATTGTCACATTTTGCCTAGTATCGATGATGGGGCACAATCAATCGAAGATAGTATCGCGATGGCAAAGGCAGCATGTAAAGAAGGTATTCATACAATCGTTGCCACTCCGCATCATCAAAATGGTGTTTATATTAATCCAGCAGAAGGCATTCTTCATCAGGTAAAGCAGTTAAATGATAGATTGAAAGAAGAAGACATTAATTTAACCATTTTACCTGGTCAAGAAATCAGGTTATATGGAGAATTGTTAGAAGACTACGAATTGGGTAAAATTGTTACATTGAATCGTACGGATAAATACATATTAATTGAATTCCCAGCAAATCATGTCCCGCGCTATGCAGAAAAAATGTTATATGAACTGCGTATAAAAGGAATCACGCCGATCATTGTGCATCCAGAGCGAAATACGGAAATCATCGAACGCCCTCAAGTATTGTATAAGTTCGTAACTCAAGGTGCACTCACGCAAATTACTGCAGGGAGTGTAACAGGAAAGTTCGGAAAGAAAATCAAGAAATTTTCGTTACAACTCATTGAACACCATTTAGCACATGTCATATCATCAGATGCCCATAACACAACAACGCGCTCATTTCACTTACAAGCAGCATATGAGGTAATAGAGAAGTCATTTGGGAGCTCTACACTTTATTGTTTCAAAGAAAATACATATTCACTAATAAGTGGGAAGGTAATTTACCCAGAAGAACCAGAACAGGTGCGACGTAAGAAAATACTGGGTCTCTTTTAAGTATAAACATTTGGTGATGCCTCCTAACCAATATCAATGGAGACACTCGGCTATGCTGTGGGTAGAGTAAGCTTTACCTTAGACGCGCTTGTTGTCAAAAGCATGGTGTGAGGTCGGGTTAGATGCCCGTTATTATTATAAAATTGTGAGAA
>Ga0207696_1000754_pt1 | contig 21493 bp, 23 predicted proteins | sample KBSS54metaG_FD_184403 | JGI IMG/M metagenome (GOLD analysis project Ga0207696, IMG submission 184403) | Switchgrass rhizosphere microbial communities from Kellogg Biological Station, Michigan, USA - KBS S5-4 metaG (SPAdes) (version 2) | ecosystem: Host-associated > Plants > Roots > Rhizosphere >...
CCATAAGACGGTTAGACATTGTCTCAGATTCGGTAACTGACTTGTCAGAAAGGGCAGCAGCCAGCTGGACAGGAGACAATACAATTTTTAACCCATCATCCATGATTCAACTCCATCTGTGTGAACGGCATCCTTTTTAAATCAGACAGGTAGGTGCTTTGATCAGACCTACCTTAAATAAATACTGTTTCTTTAAAGCTTTGTTATCTGGATTATTAGTTATTTATTCTTAAAATAATATAGTCAGGTCACTAACTATGGGGATTAACTCACACAGGGAGGCTCATGCCAGGTTCCTTCGTTAGGGAGTTAGTCAGACGATGGAGCGGGCTTTGCTTCAGTCGAGGGGGATGTTTTAAGGAAGATCGCAGATTCAAAAAGTCCGCACGGTTTTGATTTAGCGGCTGGCGTCTCTGTAATTGAGCTTTTATCTATTTAGTAAGAATAAAGATTATTTATTTTAAAATTATATAAAGGCTCTAAAAAGGAACCAAAAAACATAATGAATGTTATTTATAAGTCTGAATTAAATATTTTACATATTTTTATAAGATAGTCGTTAAGGGTACAGCATTCTGACATGTCATTTGAAGCGGATTTGCATATGGCTATAGCCTGAGGTCGTAATCTCAGTAATGATTATGGTTCGAGAATATGGCTAGGAGCGAAGTGGTGAAAAATTGGTCTACTGAGGATACAAGAGCAGTTAAAGCTTGGCTGAACATTTCAAACTATAGAAAGTTCGAAGAGACCACGCTTAACTGTCTCTATCATGAGTTATGGGCAAGAGCCCTTCTTTTTAAGCCATGGCCTAGTGAAGAAGAAAAGGTCGGCCTCGGTGGTTATATGAGACAGATCTTCAATGGGAAGCCTTTCCTCTTCGAGCCCGAACAGCTTAACTACATGCAAGATTATCAAACTCTTCAAAGCCCACCACATATCTTCATTACAGACATAAGCCGCCTTGCTCAACTCAGTGTAACTGGTCTCCGGGTAAATCTGTTCTCCTGGGAGCAAGGTAGTGACGAGTACTGCGTAAACCTTCCCCACCATGAAGCATATGTATCTACGGTTATGTCAGCGATATGTGAAAGCACCGTCCTTTTAGAAATCGACCTTGCCAGTGGTACAGACGATGAAATTGCAGAGTCTATCAAATCAGCTCTTCCGCAATGGAGACGCGTGAAGGGGATTGAAGCTGACGAGTCAGGGGCTGTGCGCTTCGGCTACGGCACAATCAAGAAGGTTATCTCTTATCGTCTCATAGCAATGCTCGACGTTCTTTTATGGGCAAAGGTGTATGACTTGCGCGTTTCAGACGATCGGCTTTCCAGACTGCTGTACACAGATGAAGACGATGAGGCAGTTATCCGTCTTAGCTACCATATCAAAGACGCTGATAGACCACTGGCTATGAAAGCAGCAACGATTGATTTCGTTCGCCAATTCAACTTCTTCATAAATCGAAACCCCCACCTTAAAAATATGAGAGTTTCAGACGTCATGAAACTCTCGGATTCCAACTGACCCAGTCTTCAGTGGTCCTGCTGTCAGGGACCACACTAACTCGTGCCTTCCTGTCTTCGTTACAGTTGCTCTCATTGAAACCAATCGAGGAGAGCACCATGAACCGACATAATACGAAACTAATCCGTTTACCTATTGTGATTGAGAGAACCGGCTTCAGTCGTTCCTGGATCTATGAGTTGATTAATCAAAAGCAGTTTCCTCAACCTATCAAAATTGGCTCTCGTGCGGTGGCATTTATTGAAAGCGAAATCGAAGATTTTCTTCAGGAATTGATCAGTAAATCACGCTCATTGACTAAATTAGAAGGATAACAATATGAATATTTCAGATTTTATTATGGGGAATGGTTATTTTGAAAATTTAGACTTTGAAGAGATTGAAAGAAGGTTTGATTTATCAATAATTGAAGATTTATCAGATGACGATTTTAATCGTGCAGTAATTAATCTTTTAAATATGTACTTATTAGGGAATTCATATGTTTCATTCCGTATTGTTGAAACATTTAATGACTCGGAGGAACTGAGAGTATATGAAACTTGGATTCGTTTATTTAAGGAAAGAGACGACATGGAAAATCTAATTCTTAAGTTTATTACATTTAAACTATCTAATAAATCCTGATTGATTTGTAAACAGGTTTATAAGTTAACAGTTTGCTGTTTACAGTTTTATTTGCAAAGTTAGTAAATAACTTTATTTATTAAAGAGTTAAGTTTTCAAAGTAAAACTAATGGATTTTAATAACCCTCTAGAGGGTTATTAAAATTTTCGGGCTGCAAACCCCAGCGGCAAAACATTCTTACACTTAAAACAAATATATTTTTGTAAATAGCTTTTTTCATATGATTTATTTAGTACCACTCAATAATAAAATGTAAATAGAGGGTGTAAATGGACTGTGTATTAAAATTAAAAAGGCTAAGGAATGATAATGGTGTTCGTACTTGCATGATAGTAAATGCAAGTAATGGCCTGCCGTTAGTATATGAGAATTTATATGTGGCTGTATTGTCTCGTACCAAAAACTATTCATACTCAACAATTGAATCAATTGCAGGAGTGCTAATGTCATATGCAAAATATCTAAATGAAAAAGGCATAACACTTGATAGCAAAGTTAATAAAGAAAGGTTATTAGAGGGTAAATTAGCATATGACACAATGATTCATTTTTCATCTAAACATAAAGAAGCAAAAGTAACAAAAATTAAAGAAGAACGAATCATATCAGAATGCTCTCTTCACTATAAGTTAAGCGTCATAGAAAAATATCTAGTATGGTTTTTCTTAAATGTTATAGAGAGCAACAATAAAGATGCAGAACTGATTTCACGTAACTTTGAATATGTAAGGCCAAACATTAAGGTAAGAAAGTCATACTCAGAGCTTGAGAATAAGTCATTAGATAAAGATCAGATTAAAGCACTAAAGGAATTGATCAAAATTGACAGTGAGAGCAACCCCTTTAAAGACTGTGTAAAATTCAGAAACGAAGTGATAATAAGTATTTTATTAGAGACAGGCATAAGAGGTGGTGAGCTACTTAACCTAAAAACTGATGACTTTAAATACAATAAAAAGGAACTTCATATAATCAGAAGGCCCGACGATAAAGAAGAAACAAGGTTAAGGCAACCATTAGTTAAAACGGCTGAACGTAAGATACCTTTGACTAAGGCACTTTGTGAAAGAATAAAAATTTATATAGATAAGGAGAGGAGTAATCAAAAACTATCCAAAGGACATAATTATCTGATGGTAACACATAGTTCTAACTTTGTTATGGGGAGTCCATTAACTATTTCGGGCTACCAAAAAATATTCAATATTATTAGGATGAATGAAGCTTTGCTAAAGAATTTTGTCGCGCATTCGCTACGGCATACCTGGAACGTGAATTACTCAGAACATGTATACCAATTAGCTAACCCAGCTAACTACGAAATGTATGAAAAAGTCAGAAATTATCTAATGGGTTGGAGCAGGAGAAGTAAAACGTCTGAAGTATATACACAACGTTATCTCATAAATGAGTCATATAAGATAATGCAATTTATGAACGCTACTAGCCTTCTTGAAAAGGAACCGAAAAAGCATGCACAAAATATTACAAAAACCAGAAAATCAATATTCGGATTTTGAAACTGTGAACGGAAAAAAGAAAGTCTGTTTTTCTGATTCAATATGGAGCTTAGATTACGGGATAAAGATTAACTTCAACCAGCTTATAGGCATAGACAAATTCTTAATGCTTATAAAATCTACTTTTGCGTATTGCTTAAAAAAGCATAGCGTAAGCTATGTTAGAAAAATGTTCTTCGCTATAAAGCATTACCAGAAAGAAGTTAAAGGGGGTGTTATAGAATTTAGCTACGGAGAAGTTGCAAACTATTTTAATCGTTTTGAATGTGATAACTATACTCATTCAGAAACCATGAAGTATTTTCTTCTAAAGTTAAACTCCCAATTTCCCGATTTATTAGACAACAGTGTGAGAGAGCTAATACAAAATGTAAGAGTAAAAAAACCTGACGCTAAGAAAAACGTAAATACTCACGATTATGATAAAGGTCCATTTAGCGACAAACAGTTAAATGAAATAATCAGGCTGAGTACGTTAGCTTTTCAGCATCAACAAATAACTTTCTCAAACTACCTTATGTTAACCCTCCTGATATACTCAGGAAGAAGGCCATTTCAAATCAACTTAATACAGATCCAAGATGTTGTTTCACTAGATGGAAAATATTTTATAGATGTTCCACAAATCAAGCAAAAAAACAGCTATCGACAGACGTTCTCTAAATTAGAAATTCCTGAAAGTTTATATAGCCATCTTAAGTTTTTGTCTAATGCGGTGGTTGAACTGGTCGAAAATACATTGAGTATTAAGCTGAGCTACAATCAAACTCAGGAGTTACCGGTTTTTATAAGCACTGCTCCTTTTAAAACTAAAAAGGTCACTGTAGATAGCTTAAAAAATGGAGATTTAGTAATAACATCTCGTCAATTTGCAAGTAGAATTCGGTGGACTGTCAATAAATCAATTTCTAATTCTTCAATAAATTTTGGCAATATAAATTCAAGAAGATTCAGATATACATTGGGTACAAAGGCTGCTGAGAAAGGCTTTTGTGCCGCAGCAATTGCGAAAGCCTTAGATCATACGTCCTCCAAATCGGTTCGTTCTTATGTACATAACAATGCTAATAATGGGGCGAAAATTAATGCCATTATGAATTCAGCAATGATTCCGATAGCTAATTTGTTTGTTGAACCAATAACATTTCCTGCAGAGATATGTGCACTTGAAGAAACCATAAAAGAAATTAAAAAAACCTTTGCTGATACTCATGAACTAATCGAAATTGAACGAGTAATTTCAAAAGAAATGTCAGAAATAGTTAATATAATAAAAGTATGGAGAATAAGTTATGAGTAATTTATGCGAGTTGCAAATAAAAAAATTCATTCAGGAATCTAAGTGTCAGGCTTCGCTGAGTAATGAGGTTAACTGGGAAGATCATAAATGGGATAATGGAATGACATTCTATAAATATAGCTGGAAGTCACGTAACATGAAGCAACCATTATCTGAATATATGTCAGATTTTATTAAGTCTTATCTAGTTAAAATTGGTTTAAATAAAATCAATAAGTGCATTGCAATTCTTCGTGCTTTCAAAGTTTTAGAAGTAACCATGTCGAATTTGAGCAATAGCTATAAGATAAGCAATTTAAACTCAAGGGTATTGGATAAGGCAATGGAGCTTGCTTACAACCAATATTCACAGGGAAAGGTCAATGAGATCTACTTCAATATTAAGCATATTTGTAATTTTCTAGTAAGAAATGAAATGATTGAAGCTCATATATTAAATTGGACTTACCCTCTGACTGAAAGTAATAGTCAGAATAAAACAATTGCAGAAGAGGAAAATGGTTTAAACGATAAACTTCCTGACCCAAGAGTCATTAGTTTTATGGGGGGGGTATTCAAATCTAAACCACAAGGTCTTCGTGATATTTATACAAGCTCTATTTTTGCTTTGTTATTGTGCGCCCCCTCACGAATCAATGAAATCATGGAACTAAATGAAGACTGCCTAGTTGTATTGAAAGATTCAAAAGACATTGAAAGGCCTTGTCTCAGGTTCTACTCAGAAAAAGGATTTGGGTTTAATATGAAATGGCTCCCAGACTGTATGTTTCCGGTTGCTGAAGAAGCAATCCACCGCATTAAAGAAGTTAGTACTAATGCTCGAGCTGTCTGCTCCGTTATTGAGAAAGGTGAAAAAGCATTTTATAAAAAACTCAATAAAAGTAAACTCGAAGTTATTACGAATCAAGATCTTTATAATTTAGGTTTTGACATCAAAACCCCACAAATGAACTTTGAGAATAAAGCATTTCTTCAAGAAATTGAAAACAATGTGATTAGTTGCTCACACTTTTGGAATTATCTTTATAGAAAAAATAGACCCGTAAAAGACGGCAATAAAAAAGCATTGCCTTCATGGGGGAATAAGTTATTTATTGTGAATAAATACCAACTAAACTCTTCAAAAAACACCGACATGTTCACACTTGAAAGAGTAAAGAGCCGTTACTTCTTTGGCGAGTTCAATATAACATTAACAAGAAATAACCCGCGAATGAACATTTTTAATAGAAATAAATCTTTAAACTCTTATCCAGGAGAGATCAAATTTAACAGCCACCAAATCAGACATTTGCTTAATACGATGGCTCAAAGAACGACTCTCTCTGAGGTGGAAATTGCTTTATGGTCCGGTAGGAAAAACATTCATCATAACGATAATTATAACCATGTCTCTCATGATGAGTTGGCAGATCTATCACGTGAATTAATGAATAATATAAATCATATTTCGTCAGCCAAGATTGAAGGTCCTTCTAATAGAAGTGCACAAAATGAAATTGAGGGAAAGATATCTTATCTTCTGAAAGTTATTGAATATTTAAGCTCAGAGCAACAAAAAGAAATTAGAACAAAAATAACAGTATTAAATCTTTACCTTGAACAACAATTAAGAGGAGTGGTAGAAAATGGCAAGAAAGTTTCATGAAAAAGAGATTAAAATGATAGTGTCAGTTATTGATAATTGGAAGAAAAAGGATTTTTCTTGGAGCTTATTATGTACTGCATGTAAGCCACATTTGGGAAAAATACCGACACGCCAAGCCTTATGTAAGCACATTGAGATAGCTATCGCTTACAAGACAAGAAAGAAGTCTATCTCTCTTCCTAAGCATGGTCTTAAGGTTCCTGGTAGTCTCACTCTTGCAGCAGAAAGAATTAATAGACTTGAGAGCGACAATAAGTCTTTAGCCTATGAAAACACTAATTTATTACTCAAAATAAGAAAAATGCACGAGAACGCCTATCGTCACAATATATCCATTTCTCTTCTTGAAGAGGAGTTACCGCAGAGGTTAAGAAAATAATATTTTGATAGGTTACACCTATTGACTAGGTTTAATTTTATGATAATTATTAACAGGTCAGGAAGACAATTTTGCAAGGATGCAACTATGAATAATTTTACTGCTCTGTCGAAAGAAGAGAAACTTCTTCTTCTTCTACAACTTTTTATTGAACGGCTTAAACAATCTGGTTTTCAGCAAGATAAAATCATTCGCTATATCTGGCTCTTCTGCGTTGGCTACTACATTAAATACTATCTTACAGAAGCTAATGATCATTTGATTGATCGCTTCACTATTATCTCAATGCTTTCAAACGCGCTAAAAGGGAGTTCACAGCGAGTCATTGATACGCTGGGTTATGAGCATGAGCTAACTTTCTTCTTTAGATACCTTATTCATTACGCGATTGATAATGAGCAGGAAGCCGAGGGGATTTATCAGGCAGAAAGGGTTAAGTACGAAAAATTGATGTTGTCAAATTTGCCATCTGGAGCTCGTAGAAAGAGAAGGGGTAAAAGAATTTAATGGTGCTATATAAGTCATATCGTCATAATTATTAATATCGTAGATTTTAGATTGCTTTCAAAAAGGAATGAGCTTGTCATATAAATTTTTTTGGAAAAAATGCACCCTGCTTTCCAAATGTAGCAAGTTAAATAACGTTGATAATTAAATAACACATTGATTTATCTGTATATATTCCATAGTTTAGGTTTAACACTTGAAACCAGTCTTATGTAGTTATCTATTAATAATTCTTGACAATTTACGCGTTTTTGAACAAATTGTTATTTGAAACCGTAAAATCAGAAAAGGAGTATTGACTATGTCTGGATCAGGCAGTTTTTCATCTGGGAGTGCTTCAAAGTTTTATAGCTGTGAAGTTATTAAATTCTATACTAATATTCGCTCGCCGAACCCCTTAGTTGTAAACAAACTAAAGATAGGAGACTTGCTTGATATTGATTTGATTGATAATTCGATCTGTGCGGTTTTAGATGGGGAGATAGTGGGGGGAGTCACGTCTACTCAGTATTACGAGAGTCTGTACAAATGCCTCACTGGAGGTACATTGTACCAAGCTTCTGTAATCGAAATTAACAACGGCCAAATCAAAGTTTTTATCTATTCTGTATAAGGACCTCTCATGCAAATAATTGGGGGTATTTATCGTGAAAGATGCTTACATCCAGGCTGGGATTACATCTTCGGTTCTGGAGGACGTGCCGCGATTGCCATATGTGAGATGGGACACGATATTCATTTACACTCTTATGTGAATGATGATTTTAAAAAATACCTAGAAATTGAGTCGAAATTTTGTAGTGGAAAACTTACAGTTAATCAACATAAAACTGATGAAGCTTTGGAATTTAATTATACACATGGGTTAGCTAATATTATCCCGCCGAGAAGTAAGAAATATAATTCAGAAATCTTTATCCAAACCGAATCAGTTCTGATGTTTGGAATGATTGAATGCAAGACAAGAACCGAGTCAGTATACGCAGTATATGACCCGCAAAATACTTTTCAAACTTTATCTTTTCGTCAAACAGGTTCCAAAGCGCAACATTTAGCCTTAGTTTTGAATGAAAGAGAAGCATATGCACTCGCAAATGCTGAATGTCAAAATAGCATAGAAGATGTAATATCTAACATCGTTGAGAAAGAAAGTGCCGAAGTTGTAGTCGTAAAAAGAGGTCCAACGGGTGCATTGGTTTATAATGATGGGAAATTTTCAAAAATCCCTTTATTTTTAACTGAGCAGGTCTGGAAAATTGGTTCTGGTGATTGCTTTTCAGCCCATTTCGCTCTCAATTGGATCTTGTTAGGCAAAACTGCGCATGAAAGCGCCTATAACGCTTCATTAGCTACATCTTATTATTGCCAAACACAATGTTTACCTTCAAAAGTAAATCTTAATTTTTATGCCCCAAAACCTCTCATTATCAACAGTAATAAGAAATGTAAAGTGTACCTTGCTGCTCCTATTTTTACTTTGGCTCAGTTGTGGATTGTGGAACAAGTTAGAAACAATTTAATTGAAATGGGATTGGAAGTCTTCTCTCCGTATCATGATGTAGGCTTAACCAACGATAAATATTACATATATAAAGAAGATATCCTAGGTTTAGATAATTCAGATATGGTATTTGCCATTTTAGATGGTCTCGATAGTGGAACAATATTCGAAATAGGGTTTGCTAGCGCTAAAGGAAAAAAAGTAATCATTTATAACGAAAATGTAGATGACAAAGATTTAGTCATGTTTTCTGGGGAACATACTTTCATTATTAAAGACTTTGTGTCAGCAATTTACAGAGCAGTTTGGGAGTCGTATGCATAAAAGAACAGGGTTGATTTTATCAGGAGGCATGGATTCTTTAACTATTGCATGGTGGAAAAAACCAGAGGTTGCTTTCACTATCGATTATGGACAAAAAGCAGCCAATGCTGAGATCCAAGCTTCATCTCAAATTTGTAAAATACTCAATATTGAACACCATATTTTGAGAGTTGATTGTAGTAGTTTAGGTTCAGGCGATATGGCTGGGAAGGCTTCTGATAAAAATGCTCCAGAAACCGATTGGTGGCCTTATCGAAACCAAATGTTGGTAACATTAATTGCAATGAAGGCGATAGGCCAAGATGTAGATAAACTTCTGATTGGTACAGTCACCAGCGATTCTAATCATAAAGATGGAACATTAGAATTTATTAAATTAATGTCTAATCTACTTGCGTTCCAAGAAGGTCATTTAATTCTTGAAGCACCAGCCATTGGAATGACAACCCATGAATTGATTACTAAATCAAATATCCCTCATGGTTATTTGTTATGGGCGCATAGTTGTCATACAAGCAACATACCATGTGGTAAATGCCGTGGTTGTAACAAATTTCACAAAGTTATTCATGAATTGAATATCTTGTGATTTCATCAATATAATATAATGGAGTAAAAATGATCAATAATATTTCCATTCATAATTTCAAATCCCTAAAAACTTTAGAGCCAATAGCAATGGGCTCATGTCTATTTTTGTGTGGGCCAAATAGTAGTGGTAAAAGTTCTTTTATACAAGCTGTACTATTAATTGCTCAAAATATAGCTAATGATTTCAAAGGTGGAATGGTTAGTTTAAATGGTAACCTTGTTAAGCTTGGTGAGTTTGATAATATAATAAGCCATTCAGATGATGCAAAGGAAATAAAAATATCATTCGACCTTTTTCCCGAGAATGACATTCTAGAAAGTGATGAGATTCATAAAGTCTCTTTCTGCTTATCATTTGGAATTCGTGAATCAGATGGCGAAAAAAAGCGAATTAACCCTGAGTTAATTCAAGTTGAAGTGGATGCATTTAATAGAGATCGTGACTCACATGACTTAATTAGAAAATTATCACTTGAGGTCAAGCAATCTTCCTTAATCAATTTGTATTTGTGTACCGAAGATCAAGATGAATTAGAACAGTTTTATCCTGAGTTTAAAATATCAAATTTTTGCAAGTTCGATGGATGTATACCAACGACAATCAAATTGGTTTATAACGTTTCAAAGAAAATTAGCCAAGATATCATCCCCTTGATGGTAAATGAACAGAAGTATTTATTCAAGAAAAGCACATTCAAAGATGTCGAGAAAAGAGAGCTTACAAATATAACGATCCCTAAAGAATTCTCGCTTAAAATCTGCCAATTAATTAAAAATAAATTAAATGATTTAAATAATGGGCTTAACATTCCCTCTGAGGAATTTAATGAGCGTTTTGTCGGGCTTGAAAGTGTTTTAATTCATGGGCTTGAGAGCTTTAAAGAGAACTTTATTGCTATAAACTTCAAGTTAAAACAATCAGACATTCCCGAACATTTTTTAAAAACAAAAACGCATATAAGAGAATGGCAATACTTTATATCGAATTTGGAATATGACAAACGTCAGCAATTGATTGTTCTTTTAGACGAGAATCGCTCTCTATTACAGGAGATTTGGTTACAACACTCACAAAAAATTATTTCTGAAATAGAATATGAGATGCCGATATTTTCTGAATTAAACAAAATGCTTCACAATCAATTCAGCACTAATATAAAGTATCTTGGTCCGCTTCGAAAGGGACCAGTCCCTTTTTATGAAACAAACCCGTATAATGGAGAAACTGTCGGTTTAAAAGGAGAATACACAGCTGCACTCTTATATAACAAAAAAGATGAAATAATTACATATTTATCACCAGTTTTATATAATAATGAGCAATATATAAAGTTTGTAGAAAAACAGGATACTTTACACAATGCATGTATTTCTTGGTTAACATATTTGGGAGTTATCATAGACATTGAGGTCGGTGATATAGGAGAGCTTGGTTTAAATATTAAGGTTAAAAATATTAATGACAAACAACTGCAAGGTTTAAGTCATGTTGGGGTGGGAGTAAGTCAAGTTTTACCTATAATAGTCATGTTGTTATTATCTAAAAGAAACGACATACTTATTTTTGAGCAACCTGAGTTACACTTACACCCTAAAATACAATCCAGATTGTGTGATTTGATAATTGCCTCTTCCACTTCGGGGCGACAATGTATTGTTGAAACTCATAGTGAATATATCATAAATAGATTAAGGCTTAGAATTGCACAGTCTTCAGATCCAGAAATGACTAAAAATAATATTTTATATTTCGTAAACAAAGTTGAATCCAACTCTTTTTTTGAAAAAGTAGATATCAACAGATTTGGCGCTATACCAAATTGGCCAGAAGGTTTTTTTGATCAGACTGATAAGGAAATTGAAAAGATTCTGATAGCGGCTAATAACAAAAGTAGAAAAGAAAAAATTTCAGAGGAGGATAAAAATGCTGATTATTAACTCTGAATATTTAGTTGCGCCTTTATTTTGCAATGGGAATATTTTAGAAGAATATGTTGAAGATCTTAGAATACTTAATGAAGTAATTGATGATGAAAGTTTTCAGGTTTTCAAGGAATGTAATATTGTTGAAGAAATGCGCATTCTTGATTTTTATCCGTCAGATGTACATTTCAAAAAAATAATTTCACAAGATATAGATTCAAGGTTCAGCGCAAATGATATTGTAAGAGTTTTATTTAGACTTATAAATGCGATTCCTGAATACAGCAATGTAATTGATAACTATGAGATTGAATGGAAAGCTCAGTCTACTGATCCGATACTATCTTATCTTTCAGATATTAGAAAAGCACACTATAAGGATCTGTTTCACAAAGTTATATTTCAATCCATTCTAGCACAGCAGGAAAGTTATGTTTTTTCGCTTCAAAAAAATAGCATCTTCAACACAAACATCGATATTGAGATAGATACAGGAATACTACTTATTGAACCTGAGGTTTTAGGCACTGTGCCACTTGATATAAAGAAAAATATTACAGTTTTTGGTGGTGTTAAAGACGTTATTGCAAAGCTTAGCGGTTATGATATTTATAAGAGGGCTGACTCTGCGCAAAGCTTGAAGTTAGCATTCTATTTTGGAGTACTAAACTACCTATCTTTAAATAAAATAGGTAGGTTGATTTCATGGGATGATTTTGACATTGGCCAGCATTTCTATGAATCATTAATAAATAATCAATGTGCTAATACGCAACAGTTTTCTACTTTAGTATATGATACAGTTATAAAAACTATATGTCGTAAACGCGATGAGTTAAAAGTTAAACCGTTTAGAATATCAGAAAACTCAAAAACTCAAAAAACTTTTGAGGGGCTCAAGGGTTTTAGGTGCCACCTGACTAAAGGTCATGAAGCTTTAAGACTTATGTTCTGGTCAGATCCCGAGACTCGCAAGATAATTTTTTCGAACGTTGGACCAAAAATGGAACTTATAATTTCTAATCCCTAAGTATTTCTTAGTAACTGCTTAATGTTTAGATTAAATCCTCCGGTTCTTAGAGGATTTAATCATTTTAGTTTCATATTCCATTATGAACTGAATCATTATTCTCACTAAACGTCCAGTTCTCGACTTTGTCTCCTGTGAATGTGATAGTCAGACTTTTACTTTTCATATCAGTTCCGTTCGAGAATAGCCCTACAATTGGAATGTAAGACATCGCTGACATGTTCGAGTTCATGATTGAGTAAAACCACATTTCCTCATTGGTATCAACGACTGTCTTACGAGTAGGTTCACCGAACTGCTTTTGAATATTTTCCTTCGTGGTTCGACCTTTGAAGATCTTTGACGCAATACTTTGCTGCGTCTCATTTTTAATTGATTGATTCCCAGCTGTTGACGCACAACCTGACAAAACGATAAGAATTAATAAAGCTCCTGCAATCTTAGCTTTCATTATTTATTCCTTATTAATAGTTTGAGATAAAACTCTTAACCACCGTGCAATCTGCATTTTGACATCGTTATATCCTGTATCCTGGTGAAACTTGCCTTTCTGCGGGTAAAACTTCACCTGCCATACGGGAAACATGACGTCCTTTACTTCAATAAAAAGGCCTGAGTTATTCAGGTTCTGCTGTCTGATAGCGCCGGTACCAAAGCCGCCGTCATATCCGCCTGAGTCCAGATTGAAATGCCAACTGATTACCGAGCTAAACGGATACGTTTTTTCGTTAGCACCATTTTTGATAGTGATAGTTTGCTGCGTCTCATTAAGCAGTAGCTTTGAGTCGTTGAATTCATGGCTCCAGAAGCCGTTATTGCTCTCGTTAAAGTAATCTACTGTAGAAGCATTGTCTTTCTTGTGTTTGTAGCTAATCCCTGCGGTTACCAGAAGGAAAAATGCAGGAATGCACCAAAGGATAAGCATACCCATAGCGTCAGTGGGTTTTGCTTTGAGGACGATTAATACGGCCACGCTGATTGTGAACCACACTCTGATTGAACGGAAGTAGGAAGGTTTTTTCATACTAATGCTGCTCATGCTGGATTCCTTTTAAAACCAATAGTTGAGGAATAAGAGGTTTGTAACTAACTGATTGGTCACTGCTTTTACTGGGCATTTTTGAGCAAGCTCAAAACTTAAGCAAATCACTTGTACCGATCAATCGATCTTTTTTGATAGTCAGTGACTATCGTAAATAGTCAAATTGATCTGTAAAAACGATCAATTGTTTTGTGTTTTGAAGTGGTTAGCTAAGAAAGATGATGTTCTTCAGAGGCTTGGTTAGTGAGGCGTGGATAAGCTTTTTGAAAAGTCTTCAGGTGTTTCGTTTGAAATTTTGACGTCAGGCTCGGCTAATATGACCGTGCTGATAACGGAAAATGAGGATTTTCTGTGGAGAAACGTTTTACCTGTCTCTTTGAGCAATTTTATAAATGCTCCGAGGTAAGGAATGCTCAGTAGCCACTTTATGACTTCCGTCATGATGTAGTCTTTGTTGTTGGCCTGTCCCGGTGCCGTAAGCACAATGCTGGCAAGCGTGTATGCTTCGCAAGTTTTCGCTGTCTCTAATCTATGTTCCTGCTGGGAAGGAGGTGCAATAATTTCTGACGCTAACGAAGCCGGTAGCGACAGCGTAGTATCCTCCTTCGTATCTTCTGTTACTGAATCACCCGTCTCATTACTTCTCATAACCGGGGCTTTTAATGAAAAGAGCAGGGAGTTGTCACGTTCAGGTTCGTAGCGGAGCTTCGCTTGCAGGTTGGCCCACGAGTAAGACTTTCCCAGTTGGGAAGCTTTGAACGCAATTCCTGCATATTCAAATGAGAAACCATTCATGCGGCCAGAGGTAGCAATATTAGGAACCGGCGTTATGCCGTGCTCGCGAAGTGCTTCAATGAAGCGAGGAATATCATTGGCAGTTATCAGAAGCTCATCGATAGTGTTCTGCAGGAACGTCTTGGGGCTTGGCTGACCTTCACGCTTCTCTTTCTGTTCCTCACTTCGTGATAGCCTCTTACGCTTACTGGATGGGGAAGGGCTATGTGAAGGCGAGGGACCTATTGTTTTAGTCAGTTCATGCGCTATCTCAAGCTCCTGAATTACTTGCGTGCTGATTAGGTTTTCATTCCTGCCCAGGTAAAGCTTACCCCCAACTAAGTCGACTCTGCTGGCAATGATATGAATGTGCTGGCCGCCCTCGTCGTCATGTAGGACATAACAACGAAGGTGAGTGTCACTGAATCCCATATGCGTCATATAGTGGTCAGCAAACGTAGCCCATTGCTCCTCTGTGAGGGAGTCCCCCTGTGGCAGGCGAAGTGAGTTGTGCCATACAGGTTTCAGTATGTCTGCACGAAGTGAAGCTGAGGCGTCGAACTCAGTAATCAACTCAGCAGCTGAAGCGCCCAACATGTTCCCGCCGATAACTACCGGATCGGTTTTATGGTGCGTTCCAGGTTTCAACGCGTATAGAACAACTCCGGCGAAGCTCTTACCTCGTTTGATCTTCTGCATGCCCTTCATGGGAATGACTACTCCAAAGATCGGTTGTGAGGAGGCGAGAGCGAAGTTCACTGATTTGCCGCTTTATAGCGAACAGTTCTGTCTTGGTTAAAGGGTTACATGACTGCTTTGCGTTAAGGTGGTTAACAATCTCATTGAGCCTGTGATTTATCTCACCAAACATTTTCCATGCCACTCTGTTGATCTCAGGAACGACAACAGGTTGGTTTTTCATGAAGCACATGCGGAGCCATTCGCCTTTGGCATGCTTATCACGCTCTTTGTCTAACTTTGAGAGTTCACTGCTATTGAGTCTCACACTTACACAGCTGAGGCGTAGCGCCCGAGATTTATATTCCTGATTTGGCTGAAGACAAAGTTTGTCTTCAGTTTGATTAGTTTGACTTGATCTTCCCATAGCAACTCCTTTTGCTGTAAAAGATATAAAAAAACATAAGATATTGATTTTGATGTTAAATTACAATTATCAAATAAATTGATTTTGTCAACATGGTCACTATAATGGAAAGTATTATTAATGATGCTTGGCATTGAAGCTGATCGCTATGACCACAAATTGCATGTATACTGTGTTTTTATACAGCTATAGTAGGTGGTGTATGCTAAACGGATTCGCACGTTACGCTTTAACTGCTAGTTCAGTGGCACCCGTTTGCCTGACATTGGCATTTTTAGCTTTCATTAATGATAATAACAAAATTCTTATATGTTCGGTTTCATTAGCAGTTATAAGCATACTTTTTTGTGTTTTTATTATTAATCAGGCTAAAAAATATAACCCTGTAACGACCAAGAACTTGGAGTCAGCTTCTCCTGCTGATAAAGAGATAACGAATTACTTTTTAACTTATCTCTTTCCATTGATTTCAGGACCAACAACCTTTATGGATTGGAGGCTTGCTTTATTTTTCTATTTAAGTCTCTTTTTCTATATAAAACACTCGTCTTCATATAGTTTTAACCCGATATTATCTATTATTTTCGGGTTCAAATTTTATGAAGCTGAAGACGATACCGGAGTGAGTTTTGTTCTTTTGTCAACCAAACCACTCACTGACGCCAAAATAAAGGGTTTAAAGGTTAAAAAACTTACTGAACATACTTACCTCATAGTATAAGGACCATAAATGGAACTTTTTGCGATTACAGACAGCGAGATACCTACAAGAATTGTTAAAATTGATTTGGACGCTCCGGCTCAGACACTTGTTGAAAATTTATTCAGAACACAAAAAAGCGAGCTGTTCAACGACGAGTCAGAAGAAATTGATTTTTGCGCTTCATATAATGTGCAGGATAATGAAATCTTTTCAATAAATCCGTTCGATGACGAAATGGGGCTGATAAACGCTATTGAGCGACCAGACGCAGTGCCTGTTTGGGATCCAGACGATATCTCTGTTCATTATTTTAAAGCTTTATTTACTGGTGAGCCTGCTTCAAATGGTAATCCTGCCGAAGTGTTAATTCAATGCTTCGATAGAAGGCAAATAATCAATAATGAAAAGTCATTTTTCAAGATGGCAACTCAACCTGGAAATAGATTTTCAGTTTCAACCCGTCCTGGCTTTTCTCTTAGTGATAGATTGACGGCTATTCTTATTGGAGACAAGCTGGTATTCAAAAGCTTCTTTATGCTTCGCCGCTTCTTTAATATGGAAGAATATTTCAATGAAGCAACAAAAGAGGATTTAGATAATTTTATAGCTAAGGAAATCTTTCATGTTGAAAGTAATGAAGGTTTCATGGCATTTGCAGATTCTGCTATTAAGAAAAAAGTATCCTTGATCATGAGTTCAGGTATTCTGAATGATCAGCCTATACAAAATCTAATAGAATGCGCACAGAAAATAGGATATCAGTTAGGTATAACAAATGTAGATGGTGCTGATAAAATAACCATGCCCAACTCGAAAAAAGAAGTGAAGCAACTATTATACTTTTTAGATCAAGGCTACTTTAATTCTATCATTACCAATGAACTAATGTTGACGAATTCTAAGCGTCCAATAAGAATCTGAATTTAGGGTTTCCCTTTACCAATCGAAGAGCGAGTAAAGCAAGGCTACACAGCTTCGCTGAGTTAGCCCTTGCTGACCTATAGAAATCTTTAATTGCTATATTTTATAAGGGCGCAGTCATGGTTAAATTAGAGAGTTATGCTGTTTTTGAAGGTGGCGGAATCAAAGGATTTGCTTTTACCGGTGTCTTGGACGCCGCAAGCGAGTCAGGAATAAATTTTGTGGGTTACGCTGGCACTTCTGCAGGCGCAATTATAGCTTTCCTGGCTTCAATGGGATATTCAGGTAAGGAAATATATAATGAACTCAAGAACTTAGATTTTGAGCGTTTTGCAAACAATGAAACAGCTAGAAGTGTTAAAGTTTTAAAACAGATTTATAATGATGTTTCAGACGTTAATTTTTCTGATTTTCATAGGGGGTGGTCTTCACGAGTTCTTTGTTGCTTAAAAGTTAAATCAAGATTACCTTTTTTCAAAATTTTCAAAGAGGCGAGCAAAGTTTTCAATAAATTAAATACTGATAGAGGTCTTTTTCCAAAAGACAATCTCGTCAGACTACTCGCTAATTTGGCTGGTGCTAAGTTGAAAATTGGTTACTATTTTCCTAAAGATCGCAATGCCTTTGGGTCAATTACATTCATTGACCATTTTCAGCAAACTGGTGTGGATTTAAGAGTCATTGCAACAGATGTATTTACAGGTAGAGCTATAGAGTTTTCTTACGCTGATACCCCTAATACCTGTGTTATCCAAGCGATTTGTGCGTCTTGTGCATTTCCAGTGTTTTTTGAACCAACAGAATTAAATGGTTTTTATTTGGTTGATGGCGGACTTTCTTGTAATTTACCTTCATATATTTTTCACAAAAAGAAACATAAGCGATTGCCTGTTTATGCATTTGATCTTGTATCCTCAGTTCAAGATGGAAAAAATCTAAGAGGCTATAATATATTTAAACACGTTAAAAATATGGTATATGCTGCCTTAGATGCTAGTAATAATATTATATCTAATGTCGTAGAAGGTATAGCAGTTCCAATAAGAATTAGCTCTGAGATTAATACATTAGATCTAAATATCAGATCTTCTCAGCTTGAAGAGTTGTATGAGAGCGGCTATTCAGAAGCGAAGAAATTCTTCAAGTCTCATAGTTTAACAAAAGTATATAGATCGAACCTTACAAAGAATCAAGTTGGTAGGCTAATTTATGGTAGAGCTGAATCTTTGCTGTATTATTTTGGTAGGGATCTCCCTCTAACTTCGACAACAAAAATTTGGTTATACGCTTCAATAACTGCCAACGATAGTGAAATTGTATCTATTGGAAAATGGGCTAAAGTTTTTTTGAAAGTAAATAAAATAATAAGAATGCTACCTACTGATGAAAAACCTTCTATACCTTTTACGTTTACTTATCTACATCAGAAAGACCATGAGTTTAATCTTTTAGCTAATAAAAATTCAAGTGTAAAGAATGAATGTGTCACTTCATGGAAAAATAAATTGATATCTGTAACTTATACTTCAAATAAAACTAGAATTTGTTATCCTATCTTCCAGTATGGTTCAGATGAAGTATTCGCGTTAATTAGCATTACATTCAATTCTCATTATAGCCAATGCCTATTTATTACAGATAAAAGTTTGTCATGTTCTCCCAATAAAGTTATGCTTGACATTGATGGTAAGTTTGCTATATTGTTAGAAGAGTTTTCTGAGCTAATCAGAGGCTTGTTATATGGTCAGCAGTATAATTTTATGAAATACTTTTGCTAATTTTGCGGAGGGGATATGTCAAATAAACTCAAACACACCATATTATTGACTGTCAAAAAACATCCTGATGCACTTACTAGCGAGAACTTTTTCACAAGGGATGACGCAGTCGTAATAAGTAATGCCCGGAACGCTTTGGAGCTGAAACAAGCTAAGCAAGTTAGCCGAAAAACCAATCAGCTTAAGCGTTTCTTAGCGTCCCATAAGGCTTTAGCTTCCTAAACAATTAAGTGGCTTGGGATCTTCAAAGGTCAAAGCCACTTTTTTGTTTATCTACAATTTTTCGTTGAAAAATTGTAATTCCCAATCGATGAAATCTTTATGTGCTTACCCCACCAAGACATCATATCCATTCGTTGTTCCAAATACTTAGAACGGTTGTAAGCTCTACTGACCTCATTGGTATCAATGTGAGCCAGTGCTGCTTCAATGACGTCAGGTTGAAATCCCTTCTCGTTGAGAACAGTTGAGGCTATGGATCTCATACCATGCGCGGCAAGGATATCTTTGGAGCCCATACGTTTCAGCGCCATGTTTGCAGTCTGACTGTTCATTTAGGCTTCATAACTTCCAGTACGACAAGTGCCTGCTCAGACAATGGAACAATGTGCATGCGTTTCATTTTCATGCGCCCAGTAGTAAAACTCCATTCTTTCGACTCAAAGTTAATCTTGTCTCAACGGTTCATTGCTGTCTTGGCTGGTCTTGGTATGGCTAAGAACTACCATTCAATAACCCAACGCGTCTGTCTGCCAATCTTTATGCAGCTATAGCTTTATACTTTTGAGCATGTACATAATCACCCCACCACTGCATTAGTGCCACTCTTTCGGCAAGGTACTCAGCGCGGTTATATGCTGCTACGATCTCGTTCTTTTTTGAGTGGGCAAGTGCTGCTTCAAGAACTTCAATTCTAAATTTGCCGAATTCTTCTGCAGCTGTCCTCGCTATCGAGCGCATACCGTGGGCTACCAGCTCACCTCCGAATCCCATTCGAATGATAGCGGCATTAGCTGTCTGCTCATGCATATGGCTTAGAGGGGCCTTTATGCTTGGAAAAATCCACTCTCTATGCCCGCTTACTGATTTCATTGCTTCGAGGATGCGTAAAGCTTCTCTGCTTAATGGAACTTTGTGAATTTTTTTCATTTTCATAAAGTCGGCTGGAATGTTCCAAACGCCATTAACTGTATCGATATCAGACCATCTTGCTTTAACGGCTTCACCTGGACGAACCCAGGTTAACAATTGCCACTCAATCAATAGTCTTGTCTCCATACGTACAGAAGCATTGTTCAACGTAGCCAGAAAGCGCGGTAATTCAGAAGGGGGTAGTGCTGGCATATTTTGCTTTTTGGGCTTTCTAAAGCGCTGTGCAAGGTTATCAGCAGGGTTGAACTCAATCAGTTCCTCAGTTGCTGCCCAACGGAAAATTTCGTTTAGCCGGGAGATAATGCGCCTTAGGGTTTCAAGAACCCCACGTTGTTCAATTGGGTCAAGTTGTTGCTTCAAGAGTTTGGGGCGGATCTCTTTTATCGGAACATTACCTAAGCCAGGGAAGACGTTACGTTCAAGGCTACGCCAGATATCTGCTGCATGATCTTCTGAAATCCCTGAGGTTCTTTTCTTCTCTTCGAGCCATTTTCTTGCTACCACCTGCAATGTGTGTTCAGTGGCCGCTTTTAGTGCATTCGCTTTGTCGGCCTTATGGCTTTGCGGATCAATCTGCTGGGCAAGTAGGGCGAGGTACTGGTCTCTGAGAGAGCGAGCTTGCGCGAGGGTAAGGTGAGGGTAAGTACCCAAACTCATTTTCGTTCGTTTCTTAGTCACAGGAACCGCATACCTGAAGTACCAGTTTTTCTTGCCACCTTTCACGGTTGGCGATATGCGCAAAAACAAGCCGTCACCATCGAAGAGGTTCACTTCCTTCTCGCTAGGTTTGGTGCTTTTGATTTGAGTATCAGTGAGCTTAGTGACGACTTTCGGCATGTTTGGACCCTCAGATTTTGGACCCATGGGCGCTGGGTCCAAAACAGGGTGTCATATGGCGTGGATTCTAGCAACTCTCGCTGGACGGCTATAGACACAAAAAAGCCCGCAGGGCTTGTGCCGTGCGGGCTTTCAGGACTTCAGCGGACAATTCTGGTATCGCCGCGAAAGAATTTTGGTGGAGCTGGCGGGAGTTGAACCCGCGTCCGAAATTACTACACCGTCGGCACTACATGCTTAGTCAGTTTTTACATTCGCCGGTTAGCTGCGAACAGACACGCCACTAACAGACTAGCCTGATTG